>ERZ773061.105-NODE-105-length-35347-cov-17.660716_pt1 | contig 35347 bp, 27 predicted proteins | sample MGYA00580627_ERZ773061 | MGnify/ENA primary metagenome ERZ773061 (study PRJEB29015, sample SAMEA2738119) | human oral metagenome | biome: human oral; feature: human-associated habitat; material: saliva | place: China | collected 2223 ...
TTACGGCATTTTCACCTACTTCATCTACACCAGAAATAGAGAAATTTACACGGAATACAAACATGTGTCCAGCTGCATATCCTCCAGTGTTAATTGTAGGTACTGTCCAAACATTCGTTCCCTTATCTACACCGCCAACTAGCTTTGTATTAAAATCACCAATATGGACATCTTTAACAGTAGTATTACGCTCTACAGAACGAAGAGAAGCATCTTCTGCATTTTCTTCATTTGCTTTTACTGTAGGGGCAAAATTTACCTTATAAGTCATTCCGCTGATCGTAACCAAAGCGAACATCTCACTAGAGAAGTCCTCTACCTTTTCGATCATTTTGTCTTTTGTTACGATATAACTTTGGTTGCTAACTTCTAACTTTTGGATTTCTCCAACTAAGCCAGTCTGAGCCAGTAATTCATCGTAGGAAATTGAATCAACATTGAAGTTTAATGTCTTAGGCTGATAGCTATAACGAATCATATATACTTCATCTAGCTTTTCGATAGATGTTTCTAATTTCTTTTCGTCATCGAGAGGCTTCTTTGTTTCTAAAGGCTTGAATTCGAATTTTTGTAATTCGGCTTCCTTGCCACCCTCTTTTTCGGCTTTTACCTTTTCCATATCTTTCTTCATTTCTACTAATTTTTCAGCAGAAATTGAGAATAAAGACGTCTTGACATTTTTATCACCAAGTTTCTCGTTTCTTAGTGAAAGGTCAATCTTCTTTGTTGGTTGAATCTTGTTGCCATCCGCATCTTCAAAATAAACACTAAAATACTGCTTCATAGCAGTTTCGTATTTATCCTCTTCTGTTAGATACATATCAGACAACTCTTGATAATCTTTAGCAACTTCTTTTACATGAAGAGTAGCTCCTTCTGGAAGGGCATCCTTTTCTGCAGTTGCAACGATATCATAATCGCTGTATGTAGCGGATAGTTCGAGTTTTTCGATCTTATCTTCGTCTTTTCTTTCTTTTGCAAATGCAGCAATTGTGCTAGGCATCATCATAAGAACAGACAATGTTACAATCAAAAAGTTCTTAAATCGGTTTTTCATGCGTTTTTGCATAATCACACCATATTCCTTTCTATATTATTTATTATGCTATTTTTATTCGTAAAATAAAGAAGTAATTGGTATTTTCAACAAAAAAAATAGAGAAAAACAGAATTGTGAAATGCTTTTCTCTATCTATAGTATCAGAATTCACTCGTTCACATCATCTGCAACGGATTCTTTTACTTTAATGCTAGTTATATGATTTGCGTATGTACCGACACTTTCGTCTCCAATACTTGTAATTGTCTTGTCTAACGTACTATCGGAAATATTGCTCATCTTGTGTTGATTCGATTCTAATTGCTCTGCAAACTTGGCAGGATCAATGGTTAATTTTTCCTTGTTTTCTTCGATACCTACTGCCATGCTAATAATCGCATTACCATTTGCATCTTTATTTTCAGCAATTTCTTTTGCGTTTTGTTTCTTGACTTCTTCTCTATCGACTCTCTTGGATTCTTCGTCAACTGTTTCTTGTTGAACTTCTCCGTGTCTATCTTCTTTTTTCAGCTCTTCTTCTTTGACCATACCCTCGTTATTGAAGTATGTAATCTTTGAGTGATCGAAGAAGAAACCTGTTAAGCTTTCCACGATCTTTCGGTTTGGATGATCTAGTGTACTGTATTTTTTATCTCTAATAGGATCAAGAGATTTCATAATAATAAGACATTCATCTTCACCGATCGTTCTTACTTCAGCAGGAGAAATTAGTTCTACACCTGTATTGTTAATGGATACACTTCCAGCTGATCCCTTGGAGAATGATTGGTTCATGATCTTTCGTGTTTCCTTACCGATTGCGGCGGAAACGTATTTGGCTGTATCTTCATCCCAACCACCACCAATGTACATGAATGTATCACAGTTACCAGATAATTCGCCCCAGGAATCTTTATACATCTTCTTTAACTGGGCAAGTGACTGTAGGATAATCCATACAGAAATTTCATATTTACGGATTGTGGCAAGCTTCTCTTCGAACTTTGGAATTTTACCAATGTTGGCAAACTCATCGGCGATTAGAGATACGTGAATAGGGACACGTTGTCCTCTATTCGATTGCTTGCTTGCTGGTATAACTTTACCAAACTCTCTCATGCCCACAAGCCACTCTTCTGCCTGTTTCTTTGTTCCTCTCCAGGTGATGAGCTTGTGTTCTTTTGTTCTTACTTCATACCATGAAAACTTTTGGGAATATTGAATATAACCATGCTTAATATCTTCCAAAAGCTTGTTGGCTTCTTCTTTGGCTACTACTGAATCGCTTTCTGATTTTGCACGGATTGTTTTAACAACCTGCTCATTTGCGTCCATGATCAGGTATCCATATTCGGCGTTTCCTTCTGCATAATCGTATAACAGTGTAAACAACTGAGAATACATCATAGATGCTAAGAAGTTAAATGGGCTACCACCAGTTGGTAAGCAGATGAAGATTGCCGTTTTTTCATCGCCAATCTTGTCTAACTCAATATTGTCATCATCAGTAAGTTCCACAACATCCTGTAGGTCGAACGCCTTTAAACGTGTTACAACAGAAATCAACACAGATTTCAATGTTTTACCTGCGGCAAGCTTAAAGTTTGTGTACTGCTTAACTGCGAAGTTTTCTGGATCATATTTTGCTACTTCTTCAAAAATTGTATCAAGTGGTGACTTTGAAGAACTATCGTTTTCATCAACCTCGGCTGCACGTATTAGTCTCATTACGTTAGAGAAGTTTTGTTGACTCTTGATCGTAAAGTGGAACAAGTACGCAATCAAGGCTAAAAGTAATGTTGTCTCTGCATTTTCCCAGAATGCATCTCCACCTTTTTTATCAGGTGGTGTCGTGTTGGCTATGATAGTGTCAACAAGGATTGCAATATCCTTATCTGAGTGGATGTAATTAAATGGATTGTAATGTGCTGAACGCTCCATTCTTGTTAAATCAAACAACTTAACCTTATAGCCTAATGACTCTAAGAATCTACCATACTCTTTATTGATACCACCAGATGGGTCTGTAACAATATAAGAACAGTTGGCTTGCATAATATTAGGTCCTACTAAATTAAATGATTTACCAGCACCAGATCCACCAATTGCCAATAGATTCAGATTACGTCTTGTTTTCCAAGCAGATAATGACAATCTAATTTCTTGAGAAAAAATGACGTTGTTTGGACCACTATCATCAACAGTTCCAAAAGGTTCTGTAAAGCGTTTCTTGTATTCGGAATAATCTTCCATCCATTTCGCAGAACCTTGGGCAATATCTGAATCATAGTGGTTCTTAATTCTATCTCTTGTAATCAAAACGAAGACATAGAGAGCAGAACCAGCGAAGATAAACATTGTGATAGGAAATGTTCCACTTGGGATAGGGAAGATATCTAAAGGTCTAAAAATCGTGTGTGGTATACCTTGTATGATATCTTGGAAAATATCATTTCTAGGGTTTGTATATGCGACAACTCTAACGTGGATAATATAAAAGGCTAACAGGGCAAAAACAAACACCGCATAGATAATTAACCTCTTATATCTCTCACGTTGTTTTTCTGATAAGTTAAGGGCTTTATAGAATTTCTTCTTGAACTCGCCCGCTTTTTCTTTGAACGAACTCATTTTTGTAGCCCCTCTTCTTTCTGTTGTTCTTCTTTTTCTTTTGCTTTTTCGACTTCCTTTGGATCGAATTCTTTCACCTTAGAAATTGCTTGTGCAATCTTCTGTTCAACGGATTGAGTCTTTTCAATGCTAGCTTCCTTTGTATATACTTCGATTTTCGGTAAAATCGCAGCCGCTTTAACAATGGAACCGATGTTTAATCCAGTGATACGAGAGATCTTAATTAAATCAATAATGTCTTCCTTCATGTAGCCCTTTGGAACTTTCCCTTCCCTGGCTGCAGTAAGAGATTCTTTTAAGAACTCTTGGAACAATCTAAACTTAGAATCCCACATACCATTTTTCTGCATGATTGGGTCATACAATATCTTGTTCCTTGCAATCTCTGCAGCTTTTCCGATTAGGTTCTTTGTTCCAACCGTAACGACATTTAAACGAGGCTTTGGGTTCTTGAAGTGTTCGATCACATCTTCTTGTGAATATAGACACTTGTGGTTTGTAATACTCGCCAAGCAACTGTTAATTTTCGCATCATAGTTTTCATCATCTTGTTCGATTGTGAAATCTACAACCAAATCAATGTCATCGCTTGGTGTCCATTCTGGATGTCCAAATTGGGATCCGTATGGAGTACGTTTGAAAAATAGCGACTCTTGTCCTACTACCCAAACGGAGTTTCTCATATCTCCATTTTCGTCTGGGAAGTTCCTAGCTTTTTGTAATTGATAATCACTTTCGTTTAACGCTTCTTCTTTTGTTTGCCTGGAGATGTCTCCATGCATCATGATTTTTGCTTCAGCAATTAGTCCCATGATTGTTCTGTTATTTGATACATCTAAGCTTTTTGGAGCAGAATAAGTTAGTACGTATGTTTCATCCATCATTTTGTCGATACCGACTGTTTCATCTGGAAGCACATCATCTATCTTACTTTTGATATAAGATACTTCAGCCTCTGTTAGCCCACATACCTCTAACATACTCTTTTTCTTTCCGCCTTTTTGAATATAGGTTTTTTCTGCTTCTAAAGAAGTCGTGATATGACAGTATTTTGTCGCATTTGGCAAGATTGTTTTAACCACCAATGCCTTCTGTTTTTCTGTATCACATGATCTAATGATGAAGCCATAACTACCTGTTGCTTCTCTTAATAGTAAATATGGAATCATTTCATCATTCATTGCCTGCATCGTTCGATCGATTAGATCTCCTCTACATGTGAATGAGCTTAGCTTACCACCTTTTTCAATCCAATTTAAAATTGCCTTTTCGTTTGGGAAACTGCTTTTATGAAGATAATCAAAAAGCTTCTTTTTAAATGTTCTAACAATATCTAATTCGTCATTATTGATATCTGTCGAGATCTTGCTAATTTCTTCTTTTGTAACATTAAAAGCCATGCATCATTCCTCCTGTATTTCATCAAACAAACGCTTTAACTCTTTAAACATTTGTTCTGGATAATCATATCTTCTTTGCTCTGTTTCTTTAAGCTTATAAGCATCCATAAAGTCCATCCATTTTAAATCTTTTAAAAATGCAACAAATTCGTTTGCACCATAATAAGAAATAATAGGTCGAAGAAGATCCATCTTCTCTTCTTTCTTCATCTTTTTCCATAAAGCCGCCTTTACAATTTGCAGTGGAAGCATATCTTTATCTTCTATCAGATCGAAGTGATATACAAACAATTTTTCAATATATTTTAATGTGTTGATATACTCTTCGTTATTTACCAGTGATGGAAATGGAATAACTCTGTAAAAAATGATATATGGTAAAAATTCTCTAAAGTTATTTTCTATATCATGGTCGATCAAGCTTTTAACAGTGGGAAAGTCTAGTTGATTATTGAATTGCACTCTAAAATTCATATTGGACATATCCTCTGTATTTTTATGAATTGTTTTCGCAATCTCTACCAACCTATCGTATTCATGTTGTGTCATGTGTACGACTTCTTCACCATTTAGTGGATCAACGTTGTATTTCTCGATTAGTTTATCTAATAACATCGTCTTTTTCCACCTCTTTTTCTTTTAATTTTTTCAAAAGTTCTTTTTCATCCTGGACGGACTCTCTTGATAAAACCGTTTTACGAACATATTCCAAATTGATCGTATCACTATCGCTGCACCATTCTTTTTTATACCCGTCATAATATGTCTTTGTCTTGGGATTTGTTGCAACATAGATCCGTTCTACCTTATGGCTAGGAGCGTACAATCTGGCGTTGTATATTTTAAAATATTCAAACTGCTTTGGCTGTTCTATGCCCAATTCTTTTTCTCTAATTCTTTTCTTGTAAACGCCTAGTGCAAGCTGTAGAACACGAGTTGTGGCGATAACGTCATCCATGGATTGGTGGAATGTTAATCCCATGTCTAACCCATATTTCTCTGCTACGACACTGAGTTTATATTTATCACTCTCTAATAGCTCTTTTGCCATTGGGAAAACATCTGTATGAAGATCATACGAGAAATTTTCACCAAATACTCTTTGATACATTGCATCTACGAATCCTTCATCAAAGTTCTTTGAGTTATATCCAGCAATAAGTGAATTTTCTCCTATAAAATTTCTAATAATACCTGCCGCTTCATCTTCTGTTGGTTTATCGGCTACCATCTCATTTGTAATTCCGTTGATACTAGAAATTTCTTGTGAGATCTGCATTTCAGGATTGATAAATTGATTGATTCTATTTAATTCTCTAAATGATATTCCATCATAAGCCACTTTGACCGCACTAAAAGACAGAATTCTATCTGTCAATTTTTTTAGTCCTGTTGTTTCAAGATCGAAAACGATCAGTGGTCTACCCTTTTCAAGTTCTTTTAGCAGAACCTCTGCTTCGGATTCTCTATTTTCTAACGATAATCTACCCATTATTTCTTTCCTTTCCATATTGATGCAATAGTTACAATACAAGCGATTGTCATAATACCAGCAATGCCAGATACGACCAATGCAGGCTTTACAACGTCACGCATTGGATCAGTGTAATCTTCTTTTGGTGCATCTTCTGTTAAATCTACTCTATGTCCAGTGACTAGCAATCTATGTGTGTTAATACCGTATGGAGTACAAGTAACAAGTGTTGCAAGATCCTTCCCCTCCTGAATTTTTAAGGCGTTCACTTCAGATGGCAACACTGTTTGTATATTGTCTACTTCATAAGCTAGTTTTCTATTACCGACAGTGATATAGAAGATATCGCCTGTTATTAGTTTATCTATATCAGTAAACAGTTTTGCTGTTGCAAGAGCCCTGTGCCCACTTAGCACTGTATGTGTACTCATTCCTCCGATCGGAAAACTTGTCCTCTCTATATGCCCAATACAATTTTCTAACACATCATCTTCTGTGCCGTGTTTGATTGGCAGTTTCACATTGATCTTTGGAATATCTACATAACCTATTATGCTATTTTTTAAGTTTAAAATTTTATAATAATTACTATTTTCCAAGAGAAATTGATTGCCGTTGTCTTTAGAATATTCATAAAGTTCTTCGTTATATTTTTCTGCTTCTTTTATTTTTTCTCCCATATCATTTTCATGTACAACTTCTTCAGAATAAGAAACAATATCTTTTGCAGCATGATATTTGTTGAGTGTATCCGTTATAGAAGGAATTAAAAGACAGATAATTGCGATATAAGTCAATAAAATGGCACATGTAAATCTAATTCTTGTTTGCTTCATAATTAGTTCTTCACCAGTTTATATACCAATTGAATTCTTTCTGTATTACCCTCTTCTACACTTTTACATGTTGATAGTACAGTTATCTTATCATTCGTCTTAGGATCATCACCTAGAGTATAATCAGCTTTGTTTTTTAGTTCTGTTAATAGGTTTTGATACTCTAGTGATTCTGACATATATGGTGTGTTGTATACATTATCGTATGCATCCCCGTTTATCATCGCCCACAATGTCCAGTGTTCTGTTCTATCTGGATAATACATGTACAGATCTGGGTTTGCTGTACCGTATGCCTGGTCTTGATATCTAGTTAGTGAAGAGAATGCAATTGCTTCTGTATTGGACCAAATTGTATCTGTGTTGCTAAACATTTTGTGACCGAAAATGATCGTGTGCATATCCTCTGGTACGTTTGCAATAAACAATGAACCACCAATGTAATAATCCTTATTGAAATCATGGGTTAAATAAAAATATTGATCAGGAACTGGTTCTTTCATAACTGGGTAATCAATAGGCGTATTTGGAACCGTCAGCCAGCTATAAGTATCAGCGTTTCTCTCTTGTAAAGCAGCAAAGTCGATCTTGCGATCCATATAGTCATTTCTTACCACATCTTTTCCGTTTGTTTCTTCGTTTGTCGCAATCTTTTGTACATCATTTGAGACTGCTGTAAAATGTTTTTCTGTTTCTAGCTCCTTAATTGCCTTGTATCCAAAAAATATACTAACACCAATAAGCGTTATTCCAACTGTTTTTCTAATAGCGTTTTTTACACTCTTTTTTAATTTCATGTTTTCTCCTATTTTCTTTATATATATTATATTGTACCACATACTGTTATTCTTTTCCAACAAATAAAAAAAGAAGCTTGTACTAAGCTCCTTTTTCTTTTTTCTACTCCCATCCAACTAGAACTTGTTCGTCATGAGCTGGAGAATCTTCAACCCAAACTTGAGTTGTTACTGCATCATGATGAACTGTTCCTACCTTTACCTGTCTTGAAGCATAATTGTCGTCACCATACAAGTCTCCATTTCTTCCGAAATCTGCCACAGAATCGTAGATGTGTCCGCTTTGAATGCCTACAACTTTAAATTCATACTGGTCATCATCCCAAGCTTCTGAGATGACTTGAGTTTCCCAGTGTCCAGTAGCGTCATAATGAACTGTCTGATAGACAGGCTTTTTTTCCTTCTGTTGAGAAGGTTGTTCTGCCGCATTGTTATTTGCGATGTTTTCAGAAGGTTGATTAGTAACATTAGAAGTGTTCTCTGTGTTTGTTACAGATTCTGTATTCGTCTTTTCTTCTGACGTTTTTTTGTCTTCCGCTACTTTTGTGTCATCCTTCTTCTCATTAGACTTCTTTTCTTCGTTCTTCTTCTCTGTTTCCTTCTTTGTAGTATCTTCCTTCTCCTTCTTCTTCTCATTTCCAGAGTGGTTAACTTCCTTAACATAAGAAGAACCAGAAGAGCCGTTATCTCCACTATTATTAAGTGGAGTGAAAATCATAACTAACATCACCACAATAAAAGTAACGAGTGCAGCTACGATACCGTATACCAATTTTGGTACGGACTTTAATCCTCTTTTAAATTTTTCTAATAAATTTTTCATCTTTTCCTCCTTAGCCCTCTTCGGCTTATTATTTTCTGCCTTATTCAATAACATTCTCCATAATCATCAAATAAAGTCATATTTATTATGCAAGAAACAAGAGATGAAAAAAGGATGTTTTATAACATCCTCTTATCCTTAGTGTTTCTTTTTGATTAGCAAGTATGCACCGCAAGTCATTGCTGCAAGAGCAACGAACGCTAGAGCAATTACGCCACCAGTTGATACGCCTGTACCAATTTCTGGAGCTAACTCATTTTCAACAGTAATCTGAACTGGATTTTCTTTTGCGAAATTCTTATCATCTACTGGATTTACAACATATTTGTTGCTGTTTAACTTGTAACCATTTGGAGCCTTAGTTTCTTGCACATAATATCCACCAAGATCATCCTTATATTCAACATTGAATGAAACAAGTCCGTCCGCACCAGTTGTGGCAATGCACTGCTTACCATCAACGTCAACGGCTACTGATCCATCAGCATTGAACAGCGTGAATTCTGCTCCTGCAAGTGTCTTATTCTTGTCAGCAGCGTCAACCTTCTTAATTGCAACGAAGTAATTCTTACGAGCATCTGTCATTGATACAAGCTGCTTTTCAGCAGATGATCCAGTTGCAGTAAACTCGATTTCCTTAGCCTTTTCAAAGCCCTTTGGAGCTTCTACTTCGCTTAGGATATATGTCTTTCCGCCAACTAGCTTTTCTGATACATTGTGCATTTCCTTATCAGAAACAAACTCGTCAACAACTTCTCCCGTTTCCTTGTTTGTAATCTTCAACTTTGCACCGCTAATTAGTGTTCCATGGTTATCTACCTTGGCAACCTGGATATCATTATCTAAGTCTACCATTGTGATTGTAACAGGTTCGTCTGTGCCAACCTTGGCAACCTGGAATGTAATTGAAGTGCTTAATGCCTTGCCATTTACGGATTCTTTTTCAACTAATTGGTATGTATGCTCAGCCTTTAAGACCTTCTTTAATTCGAATGGTTCTTTTGTTGTGATACCGTTATTTGGGAGTTCAACAGTTACAGGGTTTTCCTTGTCTGTGATGTCTGTTAGTTCTAACTTAACACCTTCAACATATTGACCCTTTTCATCGACTTTTGCAATCTTATAGTTGATAGCACCGTCAATCATTGTAATTGTAACAGGCTTATCAGGATGGAACATGTCGACAGTTACTTCACGTTCTGTTGTGTAGTAGTATCCATCGATTGGCTCTGTTTCACGGATGATGTATGTCTTGCCAGCAAATAACTTCTTGCCGATCTGATGTTCTTCATCTGGCTTTGTCTGCCAACTTTGAATTACTTCACCAGATTCCTTGTCAACAACTTCCAACTTAACATTTGCTAATGGATGACCGTCTGAGTCTACCTTCTTAACCTTGATATCGATATCTTCGTCAACCATTGTGATTGTAACCTTTTGATCAGGCTTAAACTTATCAACTGTAAATGTGATATCAGCTGACTTGTAGTGACCTGCTACAACCTCTGTTTCACGTAAGATATATGTATTTCCAGACTTAACGAGATTACCAATCTGGTGTTCTTCATCTGGCTTTGTTTGCCAAGAAGTAACAACTTCTCCCGTTTTGCTATCAATTACCTCTAATTTGACGTCAGCTAATGGATGACCGTCTGAATCTACTTTCTTAACAACCAAATCAATCTTATCTTCTGGAATTGTTAGGTTTACTGGAAGATTTGTAGGAGTATTTTCATCAATAGTGATTTCTACAGGTTTAGCATTGTAGTATCCTACTGGAGCTTCCTTTTCAATAATCTTGTATGTCTTTCCTCTACGGAAGATATTTACTTCTTGAGGCTGGCTTGAAGATGTGATTTCACCAACCTTTTCATCTGTTGTAGCGTCATATACCTCAAATGTTACGCCTTCAATCTTTTCGCCTGTTGCAGCGTCAATCTTCGCAAATTCATATCGAACATGTTCATTCTTGAAGCTTACTTGGATTGTGTCGTTTGCTGGTTTTGTCTCTGGAACCAAGAAGTCCATTGCCTGTGCAATATAGAATTCATCACTTGCGTTCTTTTCAATGATTCTATACATGTGCCCAGCCTTTAACATGTGACCAACCTGTTCGCCATGCTCGGCAACACTTGTCCACTTGTGTACTGGTGTTGTTGCATTTGGATCTTCTGTAATATCGTAAAGTTCTAGTTCAGCATTAGCCACAGGGTTTCCCTTTTCATCTACCTTTACGATTTCACGCTTGATAGATTCATCAGTAACATTGATTCCCTCTAACACCTTATGGTCTTCAGAAATTGTGAACGCCACTGGGTTAGGGTTTACAAAGTATCCTGTAGGAGCCTTCTTTTCTACTAACTCGTAATTTCCGTATGGCAAGAAGTTCTTAGGAGTTGAATAACTTCCGTCTTCCTTTGTTGTGATTCTGTATGATAATTCTTCTCCAGCATTTGCTGTACCAAGAACGTCACCATCATCATTTCGAGCAACTACATCGAAATTATTCTTGTTTACGATTGCGAACTCTGTAACGCCCTTAATAATATTTCCTGTTTCGTTGTCAAGCTTTGTTCCTTCGAATTCGCCACGTAATACACCTTCTTTAACGGTATATTGATTGCCTGTTGTAATTTTACCAATTCCAGAATCATCAACAATATTCATCAATGTGATTCCGTTTTTTGTTTCAGCTTCTTCGTTACTGCTTGTTACAATCTTATTTTCTAACTTGTAACCTACTGGAGCTTTTATTTCCTCCACTGTAAGTGTTCCTAGTGGGACAGTAACATTATTAGCTGGGTCTAAATAAAATTCGTCGCCAGAGACTTTCCACTCTGGATCTAACACTGCCGTATACTTTCCACGACCGTTGTCCAATGTCTTAATAACCCATTGTCTTGTTGGTGTGGATGGAAGCGTGTCAAATGTGTATTGACCAGCATAGAATTTAACCGTAAATTCAGCACCTTCTAAGCTTGCTGGATTATCGATTACATCTCCATCTTCGGAAACCTTATTTAATTCAATTCTGAGCGGGTCATTTAATGGCATGTCTTTAGAATATACATCCCAACCATCTGATGCAGTAGATAATGAATAAACTGAATAGATCTTAGAGTCTAAAGCGAAGCCCTTTGGAGCCTTCAATTCTTTAACATAAAGATTATCGCCTGGATTAACTACGATATGGTTTAATACACCACGACCAGAAGCATCAGTTGTAATTTCTCCAACCTTATCTGTTGTCGCTGTAGAATCACGATATACACCGTATACAGCACCTGACATATCCTGTGCATAGCACTGGTTTCCAGTTGTTAACTCTGCATTTCCATTTGTCTTATTTACACGAACATACATTTCCATTGTGCGTGGAGCTGTTTTGATTGTCCAAACACCTGCACAACGCTGATATGGTACTGTTCCGCCATGGATAGCACTCCAACCAGTTGCTTCTTGCCCTGTATATGGGTTTAGATAGTGTGGTACATTGATATTTAATACTACAGTTCCATCTGGAGCTACTGATGCAACAGTTGCTGTAAATGGGTAATATGTCTTAGCTCCTGGTTCGTATGCAGTCTTATAAGTAAGACCGATATAACCGTGTTCTTGACAGTCAACGAATTGGGAGCCGTTAATCTGATCAGCTACGGCTGCAAGAATACCTGTAACGTCGTCAATGTAAAAGCGTTGAACTCCCATTGCGTCTGTATTACTTGTACCGAGTGTGCCAGAGAATGTGTCTCCTACAGCTAATTCATTTACACTTCCTGTGGAACGTCTATTTCTTGAACGTGCAGAAATAGCTGAGCCCTTGATAACAGAGATATAAGCTGTCTTTTCAGATGTCTTATATTCCATGTCACCCTTGTAACTTTCTTGCGTTCCATCGTTGTTGAATACGGCGATCTGTGTTGCATTAGAAATCTTTAGAGTTGCACCCTGTTCAATTTCTTTTCGATCACCATCTTCACTTGTGTAGGTAGCACCATTAACCGTTACGGTTGCACCCTTAACATCAAGAATAAACTTTCCTTCTTGAGCTTTTTCACCTGCCACGTTGTAGCCTGTGCTAACTTCAGCGTGTGCTGGAGCTGCTGATACAAGTGGGGATAGTGGTAGCATCAATACTGCAAGCATCAATGCGACTGCCTTTGAGAATTTCTTTTTTGTTTTCTTTAAAAAATTCATCTTTCTTCTCCTTTTTCTTTTTATTGCCTTTTTAGTGTTATTACAGCAAAACACCAATTGCTCCGCCATATTCTTTTGGCAATGTAAAGATATGACTCACTCACTTTGCTGGTAGAGTTCACCAAAGAAGAATTCTCTTCTTCACATTAGATATTATGCTATTTTTGTTTTGAAAAATAAACAATTTTTATCTAAAATGCGAAATAAATGCAAAACCTTTTGCTCCTAACATATCTGAGCATACCACCAAAAGTGCCAAAATGCCAATTACGGATACAACTGTAAATAGTTGCTTGAAGACCTCTGAACGCTTCATCCATTTGATTTTGCTAAATTCAACTTTTACACCTTTTAGAAATGGCATCTTTTTTGCTTTAATCATATCTTTTCTCCCTTCTATACACATTGTTATTATATCACATACTGTTATATAAAACAAGAAAAAGGAGCGTTATGCCCCTCTATTTCTTAAATGCTAGTTTTGTTGTTTTTTGGGTATAATCGAAGGCTACCTTGGCGTCTGACATTGGCGTTCCATCCTTTTTCTTCAGATTTTTCAAAAACTCTGTTTCTCCCTTTTCGAATAATTGATCCAATTCGTTTTCTGTCATTCTTCTACCACCAACATACATCCACATATTAAATCCGCATGAGCAAGAAAGTTTTCCACCTTCCTGTTTCAAATCTTGACTACAAATCGGACAGCTACGTTTTTTGTGTACAGCTTTTACAAACTCTACTTTGTAACTATCGTCACATCTGAGTTTTTGCATCCATACATCACCGTTATTCCTCATTTTCTTCTCTATTACTTTTCCACTTAAAAGATTTAACATATCCTGCTCGGTAATTTTTGCAGAGCAAATTACTGATATACTTCCTGCTTTACAGCCACTTTTCCAGTTTGAGCAGAAATAGCCTTTTTCACCTACAAGAATATCTCCTCCACAACTTGGACATTTAGTTAGTATCCTTAGTTTACTCTTTCCTTGAAATCCGCCTTCTGAAAGTGGCTTCATCGGACTATCTTTAAATTCTACAATCAATTTAGCCACAGTGTCTTTCATTGTTTGCTCAAAATCATATAAAGACATTTCTCCCTGACGCACTGCTTCAAGTTGTCTTGTCCATTCTGCCGTCATATCGACATTACAGATATCAAAGTCCTTTAGGTTTTCGATGATTTCTTTGCCCACATGAGTTGGTTTGATGATGTCTTTGCCAGTCAGTTCCATATATTTGTTTCTGGTGATCAACTCTTCGATAATAGGGGCTCTTGTTGCTGGCGTACCAATTGTAAGATCCTTATCTCGTAGTGTCTTATCATTTAAGAACTTATTCGGATTTTCGCATGCTTCGATCAGCTTTGCGGTTGAGAATCGCTTTGGCATCGTTGATGTTTTCTCATTGAAACTATAATTACTTATTTGTAATACCTGTCCATTACTTAATTCTGGAATTTCAATATCAGTTGTTGTTTTTCCGAAAACATCCAACCAACCACGTTGCAACAACTTTTTGCCAGTGGATCTAAAAGTGTTTTCGCTTCCATCTTGTGCAGAGACGCTAGTGATAACGGTCGTTACTTTTTGCTCCATGTTTGGCATGAAGATCGAAACGAATTGTCGACAAATAGTTTCGTAGATTTCTCTTTCTGGTTTGCTTAATGAGCTCATATCTGGCTTATGTGTAGTTGGAACTAAACCAGAGTGTCCTTCCTTCTCCAGCTTTTCATCATTACACCATTTCTTTGTATGTCTAACACGACCAATTGCTGATGAATCAATAGATGCTACAAATGGAGCAAGTGAAGGAATACACGCTACAGATTGTAATAGTCCTTCTAAATTTTCGTTGCTTCCAATGTATTCACACGAAGTTCTTGGATACGATAGTAACTTTTTCTCATACAACATCTGCAGGTAACGCTGTGTATCACCTGCTGAGTAACCTAATGAACCACACGCCACCTGGGCAGATGCAAGATTGAACAACTTTGGTGGCAGTGTAGATTTCTTTTCACTCTTATATTCAATTACCTTTGCACTATTGGAAAGTGTTGCTATCTTATCTGATGCCTCTTGTTTTGTATCAAACCAAACAACTCCATCTTCTCTGCTTTCATCATCTTCTTTCTGACCATTTGAAGCTACAAATAAAGTTCCGTCAAAACCTTGTAAATAGTTTGCACTAATTCCGTAGACTGTCTTTGGCATGAAATTTTCAATTTCTTTTTCTCTATCAACAACAATTTTCAGCATTACAGTTTTAACTCTGCCGACACTTACCAGTCCATTCATTTTTAAGCTTGCCGCTTCTGACAAGTTCATTCCGAATAGCCAGTCAGCGTGCTGTCTTCCGTATGCTGCAGATAATAAGTTTACAAGTCTAGGAGAGTGATTATCATCCTCTAAATTTTTGAGTGCATAAAAGATGTTCTCATCTGCAATATTATTGGTCCAAAATCTAAGGATCGGCAAAGTATTGTTTAACTCTGCTAGCACGATTCTAATTAGAAGTTCTCCTTCTTGATCTGGGTCTCCTGCATTAACGATAAAGTCGTAGTTACCAGATTCTATTTCTTGCTTGATTGCCTGGATACGCTCTTTTGCGGTTAAGAAATTGCCAACTTTCTGCTCTTCGATCGGCTTGTATCTCCAACCACCAAAGTTTTCTGGATAAATCGGTAATGTTTCCCAATTCCACATTTTTAGCGATTCATCTAATTCATTTGGCTTTAAAAGTGTAAACAAGTGTCCTCGCTGGGCAACGAATCCGTTTAATGTATATGGTAATTCATTTTTATGTGTATAGTAGCTTTCTTTGATCACGCCTAATAGCGATGGCTTTTCAGCAATGACCAAGCCTCTTTTCCTGTAAAGAGATAACATAAGTTATTCTATTCCTTTCATTTAATATTTCAATCAAACTAGCTGTACGGTAAGCTATTCAAATAGTTTAAAGATCATCTTTATTTCAAGGCAATAAAGATTCTCTCAAACACTAAATTTTTTGTTACCTGATTTCACAATCCTTCAGTATCTAGTCTTTGAATTGTATCAAATAATCGTTAATTAGTCGTATTGGTAAAATCTTCTTGCAATGACATAAGAAGCTGCATCGTGTACATTTAACTTCATCCTATTTGTGTAGCTTTCCTTGGCTATGTTACTTGTGTTATAAGGGTTTACAGTATGTACTGATACCCCTTCTTTTGCTGCTTTACTTAGTAAGCAACATTTGAACAAACCAAACTTCAAACTGTTAATCATGTGGTTATATGTTTTTGAAGTTGTTTTATCTTGTTTTTTATTTAGATCTAAACTGACCAAATCTTCAATGACGATATCTTTCCCAACATTGACTGCTTGTGCAACTAGCTTAGAAACTAGATTCAACATGGAAGTTTTGGTTCTAGTTGCTTTGTCTTTGTGGAGATAGTTGTATCTGGTTAAAGATTGCAATTTCCCATTTTGGTTGATTTCGGAAACAGATATAAAGCCTTTATTGAAATCAACTCCTAATACTCCGTTGGTACTTTGTGTGATATGTATAACCTCTCTTCGGTACATAATCTGTAAGTACAACGCACTATCTCTTTTGATGATACGATAGGTTAATGGGTTAGATAGCTTTGTTGACAATGTTTGTAAGGTGTTTATTTTTGCTTCCTTGTTCTTTAATATAAAGGAACCAAAGATGTGCTTATTGGATCCAAACACCCACTTGTTATCTAATCTTAATTTATAATTGAAATGGTTGTGCTTAGAATCAAACTTAATTTGAAACTGTTGATTTCCACAAGTATCGTGTTTGCTTCCCATGTAGATAACTTGATTATCTCGTTTGACTAAGAACTTCTTCTTATTTGTTTGCAATAAGTGTTTTGTACCGAAAGTTAAGTTCAGCTTTAAACCATTCGAGATAAGCTGATTCACTCTGTTTAACTTCATCTGAGTCCAAAATAATCGTACTTTTGCCAGTTTCCGTCGCTTTAGGCGATTTGAGTTTAAATCATGTTTTAGTTTCTCCATCTTTCTTTGTAAAGAACGTCTATGTTTGTACAAACGACTATATTGATAATGTGACGCCTCTTTTAACAATTTGAATTGATTTTTAGCAGTCTTTATAATCGCTTTCGCCATACGATTTGTTATGTTAAATTCAAACATCAATCTTGTTTGATACTTAGATTCTGGCTCGTCATTCAATTTGTGTCTTAGATGATGTACAGTCCTACGCACTAAGAAGTTAAACAACCTGGAATAATCATCAAAATAGTTGTAAAGAGAGAGATTGTCTTTTAAATATAGTTTTGACTCTGCTACCAAAGTTATACTAGCCATTTTTGCCTCCTTTCATTTTGAATAAAGTTTAAGATGTTTCTTTAGCTGTCTTTGATTAAATAACAGCCGTTTCCCAACCCTTTTTATTATGCTATTTCTACAAAAAGAAAGCGAGCTACCCGAAGATTGCTCGCTCAAGATCAACAGAAAGAGGAGTATGGGTAGTTGGAGATCCCTTTCTGTATACTTATATGTTAGCATAACAGTATATATTAGTCAATGGGAGAATGCCCCTTGACTTTAATTTCTTTTTAGCATATAATGTAGGTGTAAAAGGAAGGAGATTTAAAATATGGATATGACGGTTTTAAAGCTTGGAATTTCCGTTTTTATCGCTGTTATTGGTGTATACATTTGTTTTAATGTTTTAACAAGTGAAATCAAAAGCTCAAAATCCATCACGATGGCTGGAACGGAAAGCTCTTATTGGAACAAAAACAAATCACGATCAGCAGAAGCAAAGAAGGATAGAATCATGAAGGTTGCAATTTTATTATTCTTAGTCGCTATAATTTCTGCAAATCTGTTATTTTAGAAAAATAAAAAAAGTGGTGATCAAACCACTTTTTCTTTATGCATTTGTACTTAACTTTAACACGAAGCCATTGATGATGGAAGCGACAGTCTTTGTCTTTTCCTCAATGTTCTCAGCGATTAGTTCTACAGCAACACTATAGATCTCTGTAGCTGACTTCATCGTCACCATTGGAACGATGCCGTGTCCATATTGAGGAGCAAATAATGCTTCTGCAACATTTTCATTAGAATCAAACTGAACAGTAGCAACATAAGAATCTTCTGCTATCTTTTCAATGTTTGATCCTAAAATTTTGACACCATGTCCAACACGAAGGCGTTGAGTTGTTTCACATAAAGCAGCAAGGAAAGAGTTGATATTGTCCTCTGTTCCCTTGATTACGGCTTCACCCTTTGAGCGAGTTACTGTAACACCGAAATCCAATTCTAACTGTTGTTCCATTTAATTTCCCTCCTGGGCTTCTAAAGCCTCTTTTTTATTGAATCTTTCTTTTTCACTATTCTTAATAATTGAAGCCACAAAAGCGGCAATGCCTAATGCTATTGCAATAATTACTAATAACAATAGACCAGAGAATAATGCAACAACAAGATTTGTTGCAATACCCCACAAAGAACCAAAAAACGTAAATACTAAAGTCATTTTTATTTTCCTCCTGTAATAATGTAAAACGACTAACAGCTATGCGATCTTGGAGACCTTGTAGGTCGCAAAACCCACAAAAAATCTCTCAACATCTTCTAGTGATAATTCCTTACCACGCATTTCTGCTGGAAGGTTCATATCAACAGAAGTGATCGTGTTAGCAAGAGCTGCCAAGTGTAAAGGTAAGACGCCATAAACATCTTTTCCTTCTACCGTCTCAGCATCGGCATGGCTTACCACCATGTCGAATTCGAGTCCCTGCTTCTGCAAAAACTCCACGAGAGCCTCGTGACGTGTGATTAAAATCTTTTCCATGTTATTTTCCTCCTTTAGCTTTTAGCTTTTCATCCATAACATCAAATAATTACAGTTTTATTATGTGAGAAATAAGAAATAAAAAAAGAAGGGGTTTTACTCCCCTTCTTCTTTTTTTCTACGTTTTCCAAACAGGAAGAACAGCAGAATACTAATAATAGCTACAATACCAATTGTAATCTTAGACCAAATTCCGTTAATAAATCTTGTGAACCAGTTGGATGATACAAGTACCTTCATTTCTTCTGAGGTTCCTTCGTTTCCAGCTGCGTCTACAGTTACAACCTTTAATGTTTGCCATTTGTCTGACTCATGTAGAGTATAGGCTAGCTTTCCATTATTCTTCGCCACTGTTTCTTCGTTGTATGCCTGGACTTCAACATCGTTTAGATACAGCTTTGCACTTCCAAGTTTGATATTGTCTGTTAGATCAATACCAAGATTTAACTCTGAACCATTGTAGAGTTTTCCTGTTTCAATGCCTGTAATTACTGCATTTGGATTTGTCTTATCAATTACAAACTTAACGTTTACCTTTTTAATCTGGTTTGTCTGTTTATTACCTGCTTCATCTTCTGAAGATATGATAATTTCATACGTACCTTCTTTTTCAAATAGTGAAGATGGTAGTCTATATTCATATTTGTTCCAAGTTTGTTCTTCAAACTTGTTAAACTTGTATACATTTGCCTGCAACGTTGTTGTCTTGCCATCGCTGAGGATTGACACTTCTTGTTTAACAATGTTATTTGGGTTGATCTCGTAAAGAACGATTTCGTCTCCCTTTTGGTGATATGCCTTATTCACAAACTTTTCAGTAGAATCTGATAACTTGTATGTTGATCCGAATCTATTAACAGAGAATGTAATCGACTTGGTTAATGCGTTACCAGCCATATCTGTAGTTATAGCTGTCAATGTGTATACATCGTCATTATCTTCTGTATGTTCGAAGTCTGGAAGTGTTACCTGCATGCCATTTGCGGATGATACCACGGATCCACTTACCGTTCTTTCTTCATGCTTCTGTCCTTTTAGTGTTAGCACCGTTTTTTCACTGCTGAAGTTTGTATCACTAAATGTTACGACAGGCTGCACGATATTTCTGTTTGCTGAGTTTTCTTCAACACCAGAGAATGTGATTGTTGGGGTTGTCTTATCAATCGTAAACTGTTCCTTACTAAATGTAGGAGCGGAATTTCCTGCTAAGTCAACAGCATTTAATGTGAAGCTATAATCTCCATCTGTATCAAATGTTAGTGTTGCAGTATGTACATCACCATTATGGCTCCAACCACTTAATGCTGGAGAAGCAATACCTTGCCCATTTAATGTTGCGATAACAGCTGCAGTTGCAGATGCTTCATCGAAGTTCTTTTCTGTGATTGTAATCGTGGCAGTTTGAGTTGAATTAAAGTATTTTCCTTCACTCATCGCTACAGAGATAGATGGCTTTGTTTGATCGATTGTGAATCTATCAACCTGTCCATATTCTGAATGGTTTGAAGCCTTGTCGTCTACAGAGAAATCTAATGTCGCTTCTGTATCGTTTGCAAATGTTACTGTTGCGATATTAACATTTTCATCAGAACTATCTGTTCCAATTTTCCAGTCACTGATTGATCTGTATCCAACAGCCTTCAAATTAGCAAGTGATGGATCGAAGTTTCTTTCATATACCTTAATTGTTGCTGTACGAGGAGCGTTATAATACTTGCCGTTTTGCACATTTTGGTTATCGTAAGAAATTTCGATTCTTGGAGCAGTTGTATCGATCTTGTATACAAAATCTTTTTCAACTTTATTTCCAGCATAATCTTCACCAACAACATGAAGGACAACGTTGTTGCTGTTATTCTTGCTGGCATCAATCTTGATATCTCCAGCAATGTTTCTAATCTTGGCTTCTTCATTTGTAAATTCACCAGACTGAGTAACTTCACCATTGCTTGATACTGTATAAGAAAGCTTCTTCATACCAGCAAATACGCCAATTCCGCCATTGTCAGGATCAGAAATATTAACGTGGACATCAATGTCAGAGTTATATACTTCTTTTTGCTCCTGTTTAACTGTGATAACAGGCTCATTAGGATTTGCCTTATCAACAATAAATCCACCATTGGAAGAAATGTATGTAATATTTCCTGTTTTATCAGTGATCTTTTGATAAATGACAGCATTTCTATCTGCAGAAATCACAACATCTTCCGTTACTGGACTCCAATTCATCTTAGTAAAATCTGTGGATGCACTAAATGTTTGAGATGCATCAGAAGGGGCGTCAACAATTGCATATTCAACAGATTTCACGCCAGAAATATCATCTGCCGCATTTAATACGAAGTGTAAATCATTCAGATGGAACAAATTAAAGACAAACTTCTTGAGACCGCTTTGCTTCTCAACATCTTCTACAGCTTGATAATAGTCTTTTTCTTCGTTTCCCTGCTTTACTTTAATCTTTCCAGTAGGAGCCGTATTATCAATTGTGAAATAATATTTTCCAAGTTCGACTTTGTTTCCAGCTTCATCTTGATAAGTTGCCTTGATTGCATAATTACCATTAGAAGTAAACTTGCCGATATTTAGCTTGTGGGTTGTACCATCTGTGACCCAAGAGCCCTGAACTGGTTGTGTATAGTCGATTGTTTCTCCAGATGAATTTGTTACAGATACTTCAATATTAACTCTACTGGAATCGAATCGATCCTTAGCTTTTTCTGTCCAACCTAAATCGCCACCGAAAAAATTGCCACCGAAATCGCCATCGAAATCTTCTACAGAAATTTCTGCATTCACGCTATTAACTGTGTAATATGGGTTCTCTGAATCCTGTGATAGTTCAATTGCCTCATTATTATCACCTGTTAGTTTCATTGTGGCTTTAGGTTTGTTTGTATCAATAACAAAGTCCGTCTTAGCACGAGTTCCTTCTGTATATTGAACGCCATCTGGGTTCATGGATCCATCACCTGTTAAGAAAGATGAACCCCACTTATATTTATCTTTGTTAAACTCCATGAATCCATCATCTACACCAAGTTCAAATTGATAGGTGTTAATTCTTTCATTTGTATATGTTTCTTCATTTCGATCTGCTTGTGAATCAATTCGATCTTGTTTCAATCTAATGCCGTCAACTCTACCATTTCTAATATCTTCAAGATTAAACATTTGAAGAGCTCCAGTTGGGGAGTCTTGGAAGAACAATGCAACATCATTTTCTTCAAAATTTCTTCCTCTGTAAGTAATGTTCATTACTCGCTTTTGATTGAAGAATTTTCCGTTTGCTGGTTCATTTTGAAGATATGTGATTGTCATTTCTCGATCGAGTTTATCAACGATGATATTCTTGTATTCTTCTGTTTGAATAACATTTCCAGCTCTATCAAAAGCTTCAACCTGAATCGAAACATTATTGCTATCAACACTAATATTTCCTTCGATATTGATTACTTTATTAGATTTTTTACCAAGCGAAATATTTTCCTCTGTTACTGTCTTTTCATCATTTGAATAAAGCTCGTCTTTTGTTAACGTGAAAGAATTTGTTCTAGGCTCTTGGGATGTAAGCTTTACGCCATTATCCTTAACTGTAACAACAACATGATCAATGCCAGAGCCTTCATATTTTGGTCCATCGTTGATTCTTATAGTATATGGTTCATTACGTGCGAGCCTACCTGTATAGAGATTTACAACTGGTGGTGTTGTATCTACTACAATACCGTTAGACGTTGTAATGACTTCGTTACCAACATTATCAATCGCCTTGACAAGTACAATATATGTGCCTTCTCTTTCACTACTTATTTCAATATTTCCATCTGAAGGTAGTGTTTTCCAACCTGATTCCTTTGCTTCTCTAACAATATCTTCTTCTTGGTGGTCTCTAGAAGGAGCAACTACAACCTTATACTCAATAGATTTGACGCCACTGTCTGCATCGTTTGCATCAACGTGTAGTCTGTATCCATTCTTGCCTACAAACTTGTTGAATTCTAGTACACCACTATTTGATATTTTATTACCTTTGACATCTGTAAAACTTCCGTTATCAAAATTAACTGTAGGTAATGTTGCATCAACCTTTAATAATCCATCTGGAATTGTTGCATCAGCCGATCTTGTTGCAGGGCTATTTGTATTTCCTAGATAGAATTGGTTTGTAATATCACCTGTCGCTTGGTCATCAGCAATCGATAACCTATTTGAATATGTTCCATCTGCTTGTTTTACATTAACACTATCGAACAAGCCTTCGCTATCATTTGCTTCAAATTCTACTTCAGCTCCTGGACGAACGTATGTTATATTACCAGATTTATAAATGCTTGAATTGTCACTATCTTTTACCTTGATCTTGCTTTGGATTTTTTGGTCGTTCATTGTGCTTGCAGTTACATTGATATCAGCACTTGAATCATCCAAGATCAAGTTCCAATTTCCTACAGAACTCTGCTTTAAAGATAACGTAATTGCATTTGCATTATTTCCAACATAATACTTTCCACCTGCAAATATGGCTTCTAAATAATTTTCTACGCCATTCTTCTTTAAGAAATCTTTAACATCTTCATCGATGTTTAGATTGTCCAATAAATTGGTTGGGAAGCGACCAGCTGATAAAGCCTTCCACTCAATAGAACCATATTCAACCGTAATATCCTTTATAGATAAATGAGCGTCTTTCTTAGTGATAGTAACGTCTGGACCACTTGTGAAAGATTCTGTAAAAAAATACTTATCAGAACCTGTAATATTGACGTTGGACAGCGTTGTGTGATGACTTCCAACTTCTTTTCCATCGAGAGTTGCAGTCGCTGTTACATCGATGCGATCGGATCCAACGATTCCTTTTTCTGTCTTGACATGTCCTGTTAAAGAGATCTGGTTGTTAGCATCATAAACCTTCTGCGTGTTATCCCATTCAATATCTTCGCTTGAAATGGTTCCGATATTTTTCTTATTCACATTAACCTTCACCATTGTTTCAGATGCGTTATAGCGATAAGAATCCTCTGTTTTAACACTAATTGTAGTTTCTCCAACACCATTTACTACAACGTCATTTCCGTTAATAGAAACGCTATTTCCAGATACTACAGTATAAGTGATAGAACCTGTGTAATCAGTAGGGATATCTACAAGTGTATTCTTTGCGAATTTTTCATCTCCATACACCTTTTCTTGGTCATGTTTAACAACTGGCATATCAACTTTTTGGTATCGAGCCAGCGTCTTAGTTGTGTCCACATTTGTTAAAACGAATTCGCCTTCTGCTTCTGGAGAATCTGAAGTATTTAGTCTGTATTTGATGATCTTATTCATTTCCTGTCCAGAAAAATCGAATGAACCATCAGCATAAGGGATTGATAATGCATTTCCTGCCTTATCTGTAAACTGGATATCACTTGAAGAAATGATGTTTCCAGTATTGAATCTGAATGACACCTTTTTACCAAATTCTGTAGACGATACAAAGTTTTCGCTAATTACATTTGGGAATTTAAACTGACCCTCAATTGTCTTTGAATTTGCGTTTGTAAGACGATAATAGAATATATCTTCGCTGTCATGAGGACTTGTGATATTGATATAGTCTTTGCCATCTTCATTAGATAATGTGAAAGCGACAGGAACTGTATGTCCTGCGTCTTTAAATAATTGTATGTCAGCTGTTGTTAAATGGATTCCCGTTGCTCCACTTGTAATGCTTAACTGCGTCTTATCATTTGTTCTACTTTCCGCACTAACGAGTAGTACGCCTGGATTTGTAGTTGATACGACAGTCAATCCAGCAAGTGCTGCAGCAACGATGCGTTTTGTTTGAGCCATCTTACATGACCTCCTTTTTTCTACATTATATATTATGCTATTTTTTTAAAAAAAGAAGACATTTTAGCCTTCTTTCTTGTTTGTACTACATAATTCTTCTTCATCAATAATAAATGATCTCTTTTTCTTTATATTTTCTTTGAATTCTTGTTCGTTAGCACCAGGCTGGTTGTTTAACGAAGCATTTTGTCCAAGGAATCCAGTTTCATCTTCATCTTCAACTGCCAGTGCCGTTGTTTCTTCATTTAATTCTCCCGTTGGCTCCTCAGCATTTAACAATGTTGTTTCTTCTTTACCCGTTTCCAGCATTTTTGTTTCATCAGATCCGCTGTTTAATAGCGATGTTTCTTCTGCACCAGATTTGGCAGTGTTTTCTTGTGTCTTGATTGTCTTCTTAATCTCTTCTACACGCTTTTTCAGCTCATCTGAAGGCGGTCCTGCTACATGATTACTTCTAATCGGCTGTCTTGTTTTTTCTGCTCTTTCTTCTCTAGCTGCACGCTTTTTATATCCCTTGTCACGTTGGCTCAACAGGAATTTATATTCCCATGGCTTTTTCATAATGCCAGTGACGATGAATACGATAAACAAAGTGATTCCAATTATCATCAAGACAAGAGATGCGATTTTTAATGTGTTAATTGTTTCTAACATACTTATTGCGACTCCTTCTGATTGCTACGATCAAAGTACACTGTACTCAGGTTCTTTCTTGTAGCTTCAATGTTTGACATAACCTCTGAAAGCATTTCTTTTTCATCTTCTTTTAGATTTTCCGATTTTAATGCTTTTGCCTTGTCTGAGATTGTATCAAGCTGTGATTCTATATCTTCGATCTTGATCCCAGCATTATAGAAGTTAATGCCATTCGTGTTTAATTGAAATGTTAATTCTCTATACACAACTAACGCAGTTTTTACGTTGTCTTTTTTGGCAATGTCTCCTGTTGAAACTTCTATTAGTTGCTTATAAAAGTCTTTGTAATCGACGTCTACGTCTCCTGCTTTATTGATATTCCCTGATTGTATATAGTAATCGGCTATCTGATAAAATTTCTTTGCTCTCTCTTTTTCTTTTTCCTCTATCGTTGTACTATCTTTTGCAATTTCAAACCAAGGTTTACTGAGCTGTTTATTTCCATCGTTTTCGTAATAATAAAAATATGCTAGCCCCATCTTATATGCGAAGTTTTCGTATCCGCTTTGATTTGTCTCTTTGAATATATCTTGTATTGTTTTACTACCCTGTTTGTAGCCAACAACACTTGTTAGCTTAGCAGCTTCATCTTGCGTAAAGTTGCCATCTTTTAGAAATACATCTTCCAGAAGTTCTTCGTATGCAACCTCGTTACCTGGGTTTAATTTGATTGCAGATATATAATCTTCGATCTGCTCATCCTGATTCACGGCGATTCTGGCAGATCTTAATTCCTCATCGTATGTGTTTGATAGTAGCGAATTTGCATATACTCTAACTCCAACAGAAAGAGATGATAAAATTGTTGCAACACATCCTAGTGTCACCCACTTTCGATATGCTGCTGATTTTTGCTTTATTGTTTCGACCTCTAGCTCTTGATAGTGTTCTAGTGCGAATTCTAAATCATCTACTGTCTGATAACGCTCATTTGGATCTGGTGCAACACATTTTAAAATAATTGACTCTAAACCAGATGACAATGTTCTATCAACTTGTCTAATTGGTAAGAATTTGAATGGTGGCTTAGATGGGTTCTTTCCTGTTACTAAGTGATACATCGTGGCTCCAAGATTATATATATCTGTTCTAGGATCTGTCTGTTGATGGTTATCCTGAAATTGCTCTGGAGCTGCATAGCCTTTGGTTCCAAGGTGAATTGTGTCTTCGCTAGACTGGTGTTTATATTCTCTTGCTGTACCAAAGTCGATCACCATAATGTTGCCGTCTGGTTTTAGCATGACGTTTCCTGGCTTCATATCTCGATAGATAATTGGTGGATTTAAGCTATGCAAATACTTAAATACAGAGCAAATTTGTAGAGCCCAATCTACAACATCAGCTTGCGGTTGTCTACCCTGTTCTTTTAGAATGTCGCTCAAGGTTCTTCCTTCAATATAATCCATTACAATTAAGAACGTATCATCCTCATTGAAAATATCTACAATACTAGGCAAGTGTGGATGCTTTAGATGTCTTAAAATGCCAGCTTCTGTAACTAGATTTTGCTTGATAATCTGATCACTTGTTGATGGTGAAGATTTTTTGACTTCTTTGATTGCCCATTGCTTGTTTACAGCTTCGTTAAGAGCTAACCATACTGTACTCATGCCACCTTTTCCTGTTTGGGCAATAATTCGGTATTTGCCATCAACTAGGTCGCCTATTCGCAATCCCATGATTCATCCTCCAGCTTAATTCCTAATACCGTGATATTATCCTTCTCTTGTCTTTCCTTTGACATTTCTACAATCTTTTCTAATTGTTTCTTTAGTGAATCGTCGGAAAACACTCTATTTGAAGATAACATTTCAGCCATTTCATCCTCTTTTACAACGTGGACAAATCCATCACTACAAACTAGAAATAGTGTTTCTGGATTATAGCTACCCATGTAGAATTGAGGGGATGGAAGTTCTGATCCAGCTCCACAACACTGCATTAGAACACTTCTATCTTTATGATGTAACGCTTCTTCCTTTGTAATTGCATTTGTATCAATTAGATACTGGACCAAACTATGATCGTGTGTGATCTGTTTAATCGTGTCAGCTCCCTGTTCTAACATGTAAGCACGGGAATCTCCTACGTTAAATGCGATATAAGTCTTTTGCATAATAAATAGTCCAACGATCGTCGTTCCGCCAGCCTCTTCCTTTAATTCCTCTTTAATTTTTTCATGCAATTTTTCTGTTGTTTTTGTTACTGAATTTTTAAAAGAATCAAACGTTAATCCTTTTTCAAACAAATCCCCAACTTCATTTACAAACCAACTTCTAAATTCTTGAATTGCTATACTAGATGCTAGCTCGCCTTTTGACATACCGCCCATCCCATCTGCTACCATTGCAAATGCAATTTCTTCTCCATCTAGTTTCGCTGTTTTTAATAGAAGGGCATCTTGGTTTGTCGCCTTTTTGATGCCCTTATCTGTACAATATGCCTTTATCATGATTTTTTACCGCCTATGTGGAATTTGAACTTAACATTCGAAAGCTGGATTATCATTCCATCTTCAAGTTTTACAGGTGAATAATCTGGGATTGTTCTTCCATTTACATAAGTGAAGTTTTTTGAGTTTAAATCCTCAATATACAAATCGTTATCAATTATGCTAAACATCACGTGATTTCTACTGATCGTGCTGTTATCAGAAATACAATAGTCTACCTTTGCACGTTCTTTACCAATGATAAATTTGTCTTTTGTAATATTGATCTGTTCACCAGTATCAAGTCGGATCAAATAAGCGTCAATCTTGATTGGCTTAGCAACTAATAGTGTTGTTCCTTCTGAACCTTCATCTAGGATTGTTGCCCCATCATTTTCGTCAGCGTATTTTAAGTCGGAACGGCTCTCTCTCGTTGATCTTAAACTTCTAGGAGCTGATTGCACCGTAATATCCATATCATCAAAGTCAACACGTTTTCCAGTATTCTTGTTAACCAGATGTGGGTCATCATCGAAATCTCCTAACTGTTGAGAAAAATCATCTTCATCAAGTTCCTCGTTCTCTTTTAAGATTTCTTCCTCCATCTTTTTTCTCTTCGCATTTTTTGCATTTACGATTGCTGCGATTACAGCTAATGCAACAGCTGCTCCAAGTAAGTATGGAATAAATGGGAATTTTTCTAGTAAGCCTTTCTTTTCTAATGCATCTTGGGCGTCTGTGATCGCCTTCGTTGATTCATCGATTGTCTTTTGTGTACGATCAGGATCCTCTAACATATCCTTGCCACTGCTGATAGCATCCTTGAGGGCATTTGCAGAATCCTTTGTATACTCTTCAATATCTACTTTTTCCGCTGCTGAGATTGTTGATTCTAAGTCTTTTGTATCTAAAGAGGCAAGCTCTTCTTTTCTTCTCTTTTCATCAAGACGAGCTTTATCTTCCTTCTCTTTTTCTGTATTAGTCTGTCCTTCAGTTTTATATGTAACGCCATTTTCTGTGAGTACATCTTGAATACGTTCATTTGGAATAAAGTATGCGTTATTATCTACAGAAGAAGATACAATGCCAACAATACTATATTTGCCATTAACAATCGGTGTTCCAGTTTGTAACGTTGTATTGCCTGCAAAGATATATTCTTCGCTAGTTTGAGATTTTGACGTTACAGTTCCGTTTAGGGCTACGACATTTCCTTTTTCAATAAACAGTGCTTTTGCGGCGGCGTTTGTTTCTAGTCCAGAATTTGTGTCCGTGAAACTGAGATACTTCTGTTGCTTTGTGACTAATCCGATCACGCCAATACCTTGCTTAAAATTTGTTGTGCTAGTTTCTACGTTTTTGCCGTTTACGTCTGACACCTTAATCTTAATATGTTTAGCTGTTTCTCTTTCATCCTTTAATGAAATGCCCAGCTTTTCGTAAGCGTCTCCTTTTTGTTCTAATATCTTTTTATATAGCAAACTTGAAGTTGTTGTATCTGTCAGTGTCTCTGTTGTTACCATATCTGACTCAGAAACCATAGCACCACTACCAGATGCCCAAACGTCAAAGGATCCATCAGAGAATTCATAACCAATCTGTACACTTAAAATTGCACGTTCTGGGATAGCCTCAATCGTATCTGCAGTATTGCCACTAGGCTCTTCAGCTTTTGTAATCGTTGGGGTCGTGATCAAACACGTAATGGTTGCCAGTGTTAATAGTCTTTTCTTAATATTAAACATATTTCTCATTTTCTCGCTTTCTTTTCTCTTATATTATGCTAGTTTTCTTATGATACTAGCGTCAATTTCATTACTTCCTTAATTTCTGGTGGTGCTAAAAAGAAAAGCTTCATAATGTCACCGTTAAACATAGACTTTAAAAGATCACAATTTCTCTCTACTTTATCGCAACGGATTCGTTTAAGCTGTAGGATTTCTCCATTGTAATCAAATTGGTACTCATCAAAAATCTTCTTATACTTTTCCCATACTGCTGCAATCTGCTTCATGAAAGGACTTCTTACACTGCTCTTAGCCTCATAATATTCTTTGTCGCTCATAAATCCACCCATTGCTGCCTGGTAAGCCATGTCACGTACGCTTAAAGGATTAGCTTCAACTGCGTAATTCCACATATAGCTTAATTCACGTTCTACGTATGAAATTGTATTATTTAAAGCAGATACACAACGTCTGATCCATTTTGACATCGGATAATTCGATTTTTTTCGCTCGATCATGAGTCCTTCTATAATTTTAACTCTATAATCACGTACAGATTGTACAGCATATTCTAAAAGCTGTTTTCTGACTCTTTGAATATGATTATCTGATCCATCGAATAGACGTGTTTTCTTAACTGAGAACCATCTATAGCTAGGCTTCACATCATTTCTCACATCGCCTCTCTTAAACTTAGCGACAGCATTTGGATTATTCTTTCCGCAGAACTTTCCTGTGCTACTATCAATATACTGAGTTTTTGTATAAGTTGGATATACTTCCTTTTCCATTTCATACATAAAGCGATCGCAGAACCAAAAACGAATCATAAAAGCACTCTTCATTGTGTAATGAAAAGCAAACCACTTAATTCCTTTATTTCCATTTGTAACCTTATTAGCAAAAGAGATAGCTACCTTCTTCGTACTTTCATAATTGTGGAAGCCTCTTGGCAACATTAAAGTAACACAAGTACCATAACGATTATTCTTGTATTGTTTCCCTATCTCTTCATTTTCTTTAATATACTGCTTTAAAAATTGACTAAAGCCTAAAGAATTAAGTGGAGAACAACATAGCAAAGCTAGTCCTCTCATCTTCTTTCTTTTCGCTCTTTTCTTACCTAAAATAATATCCTTAGCTCTTCTTACTGGCTCGATCCTTACGAAGCCTCTATACTCCTTATCGGAAGCACTACACAATATTGTTATTCCGTCTGAAGTAATATCCATATCTTTTCTTATTTCCCTTCCTGTTTTACCTTGTTTCCTTAATAAAAGCCTAAAAATTTAAGTTTCAGCCTGTCATAAATACGCAGCATCGTGCTGCTTTTTCTCTGGGGCGAAAATTTTGAGAAAAACCCACATTTTTTGCAGATTTTTCCCTTCTTAGCCCTAGTATATACTGCTATTTCTAAATTTGCAATAAAAAAAATAGGAATTATTTCCTATTTCTTATAGCGGATATTCTGGGAATGGTTCCATGAATCTGAACGCCCAGTAGACTGTCCCATATCGCTCAGCTGACAGTTCTTTTGCTAAACTTCTTGTAATTAGCTTTAGAGTGATAGGGTTGATTTCTGTAGATGCGATGGTTGGTATTGCGAACATTCGCAATCCTCTATCCTCTTTGTAAATCCATGCGAAGCCAGTTTCTGTTTTTATAATATCTAAAATTAACGCCTCTGGACCTGACGAATCAGGAACAAATGAAGAGATATAACTTTCACATGTCTTATTGCCTATAAACACCTCTTGTACGCCTGCAGGTAAACTAGAAAGATGTTTCTTGGCAAAATCCCTGAAATCTTTTTCTGTTAGTTTTGCTGGAAGATAAAATCCAAATCCCGTTTCAATCATTGGAATCTCTTCAAGCTCTACTACCTTGTTTCCGATCTGATATTTATTTGTGAGTGCTTCTTTTAGCAAACGTTCTTTATCAAGGATCTCGTCTTTTGGCAACACTTCCTGGCTTGAGTACAAGAAGTTGTATCCACTTTCGGAAACAAATTCTCCTCTAATGATCATATCTTGGATCGTCTTATCAAATCCCATCTTAATAATATCTGCTGCATCTGTAGTCACGTTGATTGGACAGAATCCATTTAATTGCTGTGCAAACATTACACAAACAACAAACTTCTTTAAGGATGTTCCAAATTCACTTGAGACAATAAACATAGAGACCTTGTTTTTAGCAAACATGATCGAAGTTACCTTCTCTACGGATACAGTGAAAGAAAACGTTGATTCCATAATTTCTTTCATGTATAATTCCCTACTTTTAACTGTATCCTGGATTGTATTGATACTTTCAATGATCGCTTTCTTCATTGTCATAACAAATTCTTTTGGATCTAACATTTCTTTTATTGAGCTTAACTTGATTTCTGTGTCCTTCGTAATTGGTGGATACCCACATGCTTTTACAAGTTCATTTAGTGTTACGTAGTTCCAAGCATTATTTGCAAACTTCCGAAGCATCTGCATCGTTGGTTTTGGTCCATTTCTATTTAATAATTTATTGATAGTACCTTTTGACACTCCACAATTCTCTGCAAACTGTGTGATTGTTCTTGGTTTCATTGCAATTCTTAACAACACTTTAAAATCTTCCATATTCTTTCCTTTTCTTATTCATTTTTCCTCAATTAAAACCTAAAATTTAAGTTTCAGCCTGTCATAAATACGCAGCATCGTGCTGCTTTTTCTCTCTGAGAAATTTTTAGAAGAAAATGCCCATTTTCAAATATTTGGACAGTTTCTTCTTGTCATATACTATTGTATATCAAGCCTACAAAGAAAGCAATGGCAACCTGCCTAGTAATAAAAAAGAAGAAGCTGATCTAGTCTTTCTTCTTCTTTAACAAGTTGTCCAGCACGACTTTGCCGAACCCAACTAGGACAATAAGTCCACTTAGTTCTGCAAAGATACCATTTGACAACGCAATGCCTAATAACATAATAGCGAATCCAACTTCACTTTTCATTTTTGTTTTCTCCCTTCTTTTAGATAAAATTTTTAACAATAATCAGAATTACTAGAATTCTGTCTTAACCAATATGCTTGACTATTACAAGAAAAGCCGAAAGACAACAGGAGACAAATGCCAAGAAAAGCATCAAAATCCCAATCGCCATATCCTCTTCCTCGTTTGTACTACAAAACATAGCCACAAACAGATTTGAGCATGGGAATAACAACGTTACTAATCCAATTGCTAAATTGCCCTTGATAAATATTTCTTCGCTTTGTAATAGATAGCTAGCGATATATACGATGGCTGTTATCAGTGACCATACTATCCAAATAATCCTTTTCTCTTTTGCTGTGTCGTCCATTACTATTTCCTTTCTTTACATAAACCTTTTAGTCAGGATCAATATGACTAACGATACCCCAGCCAATACGGCTGCCGTCAATTCTGTTTCGAATGTGTCTTCGTGTGTTTTCTTATATAACAGAAACTCCAAACCGTTCTTGAATGGGATCGCAGCGAGGAAAACTCCAGAAGCAAAAGCTGTGATCGTTAAGAATATTGATTGTTTATACAGCAAAGCAGCTGCAATCGCCAATGCAAGTAACAAGATCCAGATATTTACCAATACCTTCATTTTTCTTTGTGCGTTCATATTTCCTCACCTTCTTTCTATATTTATATTATATGCTATAAAGAAAGTAAAGTCAAGTCTTAAATAGAAAAAGAGCGATTAACGCTCTTCGTTTTGAACTGCTGACTTAGCTTTGTTGACAACTTGTTCTTTCGCTGATTTAGCCATTCCATCTACGGATAGCCTCTTTTCTGCATTCTTGATCAAGTCTTTTACGTTTGCAATCTTGTCAATGTTCTTTGTAGCTGCTTTTGTTACGCCCTTAGCAGCATCTAAGCCCTTTTTGGCTACTACTACCTTACCAGCCACTGGAACTGCCATAGCTGCTTTTTCTGCAGCCTTCTCTGCCGTCTTTTCCACAGCCTTACTAGCAACCTTTTCGGCTGCCTTATTGGCTACGTTATCAACAGCTTTATCAACGACTTTTCGCTCCATTGCCTTAGAGGCGGCTTTATCAACAACACCCTTGATTTTGTTGACGCCATTTTTAGCTGTTTCCTTTAGCTTGTTTGTAGCTTTTTGCTTTGCGTTATCAACTTTGCTTTTTAATTGGCTATTCTTGTACTTATTCTTTGCAATATTCTTTGTTTCAGACTTAGCCATTTTCTTTGCATTGTTTTCAAACTCTTTTGTCTGAGCTTCTTTTTTTAAGTTTTGCAGAGCCTGTTTTACAATGTCAGCTCCAACATTCTCTAATCCCATGTTTTTCACCGTTTACCTTTCTTTACCGATGTCCAAGTTCTTGATTGGAGCAGCTTTTACTGGGGCAGATTTTACTGCTTCAGTAGCTTTAGAGATTTCTGATGATACGTTCTTAACAAGAGGAGCCTTAACTTTTTTTGTTACGCCCTTGTTTCTTTCATCCAGAACCTTGTCGATGCTTCTTTCGCCTTTGCTCATTGACTTTCCAGACCACATATCAGCAGGATCTTTACTCTGAATTTTTGTTGTACGTAATTTACGCTGTTTTTCGTAAACCTTTCCAGCAGAACCATGCTCCATAGCTGCCTTCTTTTCGATGTTTCCATTTTTTAAAGCCTTTGATGTGAAGGAATCCTTCAACTTCAATGCTGTTTGAAGGAGCTTAATTTTGAACTTGTTTAGTGTTCTTTCTAGTTCTGATTTCTGTGGTAACATCTTCAGATTTTCCACAGTGTTTGATACTGTATTTTTGATTACTTTGCCGACTCCACCAAAGAAGTCGCCGATGCCTTTAAAGAAATTTCCTTTTTCCATGTTTTTTCCTCTTTCTATCGTTCGATTGATTCATCGATTATGTGTTGTGCTTGTTGTTTATCGTTCTTCATCATCTTTTTCGATTGCTTGATGTTTCGTGGTTAGATCAGGTGACGCAACTGTCCGTTGCAACACTTCTTTTGGTTCGATCTCAAAAACTCTAGTGTATCCATCACCAGATCTTTTGTAAACTTCAACAGATCTTCCAAGAACTTCATCTCCATTTTTTGAATCGCCAATTTTTGATAGCCATTCACCGCCATATTTTACTTTTCCGTTAATTAGAACATATTCATACTCTAATTCGTTCAGTGATTCGTATAAGGAACCTCTAAATTCAAGCCCACTTCCTTCTTCTCGAACAGCAACTTTATGATCCTTCACAAAGTTTTCAACATCTCTCTTTGCCGCTTCAAGAGATCTTCTGTTCAAATTATAAGTGGCAGATTCGATAGATCCGTCTTCAATCATGTCACTTTGTAATTCGAGGGTAAAGGTGTGATCATCATCTTGATACTCGATAGAAGCCCAAACATCTTTGTCTACCCCTTCAATAAACTTTCCGAACTCTTCCACTTCTTTGGCATTTGGTATATCAAGTGCGTCTTCTACTTGTTCAGAAATTAAATTAATTAGACTGTCTGCTTGCTTACTTGTTGGCAGCTGGCGTTTAACTGCTTCATCTTGGTTTCTTGCATCTACTATTATCTTTTCTCGTAATTTTTCAGGAAGAAGGTCTACCTCTTTACCGTTGACTGATAAAA
>ERZ773061.108-NODE-108-length-35181-cov-3.184735_pt1 | contig 35181 bp, 34 predicted proteins | sample MGYA00580627_ERZ773061 | MGnify/ENA primary metagenome ERZ773061 (study PRJEB29015, sample SAMEA2738119) | human oral metagenome | biome: human oral; feature: human-associated habitat; material: saliva | place: China | collected 2223 ...
TTGAGCCAGCTTTAGTGTCGCGCGTAAAGATTTTGTCGAACCTAAAAATTGATGAACACCGTATCCCACAGGATGGTCAGTTTACTGTTTTGGTAGACAATAAGGAGATTGATCTACGTATTGCGATTTCGCCAGTGATTTGGGGCGAGCAGGTGGTGATTCGTATTTTGGACAAAAGTGGGACGACGCTCGATATTGAACAGATGGGAATGACCGGACATGCGCTGGCGATGGTGCAGCGGGGGATTGAACGTCCGAACGGTATGATTCTAACTTCGGGTCCGACCGGTTCTGGTAAGTCGACCACGCTGTATGCTTTGATTAAACGAATTAAGTCCGACAAGATTAATATTGTGACGCTGGAAGATCCGGTCGAATATAAGATGGACGGGGTGAACCAAATTCAGGTGAATGTGGATGCGGGTCTAACTTTTGCGGCGGGTCTTCGTAGTATTTTGCGTCAGGACCCAGATGTAGTAATGGTGGGGGAAATTCGTGATGCGGAAACGGCGAACTTGGCAGTACAGGCATCGCTAACTGGACACTTGGTATTTTCGACTTTGCACACCAACTCGGCGGCAGGTATTTTACCAAGGCTTCTGGATATGGGGATTGAGCCATTTCTTTTAGCTTCGACTTTGAATACGGTGATTGGTCAGCGTTTGGTGAGACGTGTAGCACCAAAGCGAGAGGTGGTGCATTCGACAGAAATGGAAACCAAACAAATTAATGATTTGGTGGCGAAATTATTGCCACAAAGCCAGGAACAGGTGGCGATGGTCTCGGAAGATTTGGGTTATCCGGGATTGCCAGTGGTGAATCCAAATGGCTACTCGATGATGCGGGGAATTGATGAAAGGGAAACGCCGGGTGGATACAAGGGGCGTGCGGGTCTTTATGAAACGATTGAGATTGATGATGATATTCAGAAAATGATTGTGAAACGCGCAACTTCTTCAGAGATTATGCAGCTCGCGAAAGAAAAAGGCACTTTGACGATGCGACAAGACGGAATGTTAAAGGCGCTGACTGGAGTAACTACAGTAAGTGAGGTGAACCGCGTAGCATCAGATTTGGCGTAGTGAAGATAAAAAAGTTTATGGTAAAATAAAGATAAGAGGTAAATATGCAAGAAAATCAAGCACAGACGAGCGTACGTTCAGCAGCCGCAGCACAGGCCGCTGCAGCCGCTTCATCACCAACTGCCGTGCCAACTTCGGTGAAAATTGAAACATTATTAGAGGCTTGTATTAAGCACGGGGCTTCAGATTTGCATATTCAGGTGGGATTGCCACCAATCTTACGTATTGATGGTTCACTGGTGCCAATTCCAAATACGCCGATTTTGACGACGGAAATTGTCGACACTTTGATTTTCTCGACGCTAGATTCAATGCAACGTGAAACTTTGGCGAAGGATAAGGAATTCGATTATTCATTTGCTTTTGGAGAAATTGCACGTTTTCGCGTGAATGCCTTTAATGAAAAAGGACACCTCGCGGCAGCATTTCGTTTGATTCCTACTAAGATGCCAACCATCGAAGAATTGGGTATGCCACAGGTGATTTCTGGTTTTGCAGATTATCCACGTGGTTTGGTTTTGGTAACGGGTCCGACCGGTTCTGGTAAATCGACCACGCTGGCAGCAATTATCAATAAGATTAATAGTGAAAAATCAGTGCATATTTTAACGATTGAAGACCCGATTGAGTTTACCCATAAATCGAAACGAAGCTTGGTGGCACAACGTGAAGTGCATTATGATACTTATTCGTTTAGTCGAGCTTTGAAGTCGGCTCTACGTGAAGACCCGGACGTAGTACTTCTCGGTGAGATGCGCGACCTTGAGACGATTAGTGCGGCAATTACGATTGCAGAAACTGGTCACTTGGTATTCGCGACACTACACACCAACTCAGCAGCCCAGTCGGTGGATCGTATGATTGACGTGTTCCCAGCGGAACAGCAGCCACAAATTCGTTCACAGCTCGCGGGGATCTTGATGGCGGTTTGATCTTGCAGAAAAAGGTAAATCTCAGTTTACAGGACCTGAACTCAAGGGAAAGACCTTGGGCGTTATCGGGCTTGGAGCTATCGGCGCTATGGTGGCAAATACCGCAATTCGTTCAATTATTCGCGAAGGAAAGACTCATCAATTAGATACAGCAATTCAAACCGGAGCTTCAGAAGGTATGCAGACAATGGACCGTACTTTGGCGAAATTAGTCCAACAGGGAACGGTGACTTATGATAGCGCAAGAGAATATGCAGTAGATGTACGTGAATTTGAAAGGATTGTGAAAGGCGCCTAATGAACCGATATATTTATAAGGCCCGTGATAGTAAGTCGGGTGCAATTATTAAGGGTGTAATTCAGGCAGAAAATGAACGCGCCGCCGGTAAGCTTTTGATTGAGCGCGGTTATACGCCAGACACGGTGACGGAAGATACTTCGGGTGACAGTTTTTTTGATAAATTCAAAAATAAAGTTACGACGAAAGATAAAATCGTTTTCACGAGACAATTTTCGACGCTGATCGGGGCAGGTTTACCACTTTCAAACTCTTTAAGGGTTTTGATCGAGCAAACGGAAAGTAAGCCAATGCGCCGGGTGACGGAATCGATTTTGGCGGACGTGGAAGCAGGTAAAAGTTTGACGCAAGCTTGTGCGAAATTTCCAGACGTATTTAACCGAATTTATTTGGCACTTTTAAAAGCTGGTGAATCTTCTGGTACGCTGGATAAATCTTTAAGACGATTAGCCGATCAGCAAGAAAAAGATCACGCGATGGTGACGAGAATTAAAAATTCTTTAACTTATCCAGCGATTGTGCTTGCGGTGATTATTGCGGTTTTGGTATTTATGGTGATTGCGGTGGTGCCGCAGGTGCAACAACTTTACCATGATCTAGGGAAAGATTTACCGATGATTACTAAGCTACTGGTGGAGCAAACGAACTTCTTGGTGAATATGTGGTGGCTGGTGACGATTGTGATTGGCCTTGTGATTTACTTTGTTTTTCAATTTGTGCGCACGGATAGTGGACGTCATGTCTTGGCGAGAATTAAATTAAATATCCCGGTTTTTAAATCGATGTTTTGGCGTCTGTATAACGGACGTTTCGCGCGTACAGCGGAAAACTTGCTTTCGACAGGTGTGTCGATCCAGGATACTTTGGCGATTTCGGCAGAAGCAATTAATAACTTGGTGATGGAAGAAGAAATTAAAGAAGTTTCGGAAAAAGTGAAACAGGGTAAAACGTTGTCGGCATCACTGAAAGAACTAGATTATATTTTGCCATTATTGCCACAAATGGCGGCAATCGGTGAAGAATCTGGTAAAATTGATGAAATGCTGGGTAAGGCAGCGAACGTCTACGAAGACGAATTGGATCAGCAAATTAATACAATTTCGACATTGATTGAACCAATTATGTTGGTGATTATGGCTTTGATGGTGGCGGTGATTATTGCCGGTGTGCTTATGCCGATTTATCAATTGGTGTCGCAAATTCAGAAATAGAGGCAAAATGAGAAAATTATGGACAGATGGAAGTACGTCCCCGAATCCGGGACCTGGGGGATTTTCGGTAATTGAAGATAAAAAACCGGTAGTGATGGGGCGGGAAGATTTGACGACGAATATCCGAATGGAAGGTTCGGCAATTCTGGAGGCCTTAAAGGTGCTATCTGGTGAGGAAGCGGAAATTTGGACGGACTCGGAATTTTGGATTAATGTGTTAACAAAATGGGCGCCGTCTTGGGAAAAGAACGGTTGGAAAAAGAAGAGCGGTCCAATTAAAAATTTAGGTTTAGTAAAAAAAGTGTTCAAAGCTTACAGGGAAGCAAACGCGAAATTGGTCTGGGTGCGTGGCCATAATGGTACGACAGAAAATGAGCTAGCCGACGAGTGGGCGAATAAGGCACGAGAAAATACAAATTATCCGGGGCTAGAAATTTTAACGGTGGAAACGAGTGAAGAATGAAAAAAATTATTGTCAAAGCAGAAGTAAAGGACGTCGATAAATTAGAAAATCGATTGATGAATTTGGGTTATGATTTTGACCCAATGTATTGGCAACATTCACGAATTTTTGTGCCAAGAAATTATGAAGAACACAATAATTTTGCCAGAATGATTTTACGGATGGACGTGAAGGCGGTGGATCGACCAGCGCGTTACAGCCTAATTTGTAAGAGACACCTCGAAAAATCGAAGATAGATTTGGTACACGAAACTTTAGTTTCTAGTTACGCAGAGGCGGCGAATATTTTGTTGCAAATGGGACTGATTATTCAGTCGGAAGTTTCGAGAACACGCCAGGAAGTGGTGCTGGAAAATGGCATCACGATTTATCTCGATCAAATTGAACACGGCCGTAAGTCGTATATTAAATTTGAGGCAGTTTTGGAAAATGAATCAGAGGCCGAAGAAGTGCGAAACCGCATTGAAGTTTTGATGATGGATTTAAATATTTTGCCAGATTTGGTAGTAAAAGATACTTACGGTGAAACAGCGAAGTAAAAGTGTGCTAAACTAATAGAAAAATAGTGAGGTGATATGGATTCCGAAAAGACTGAAATTACGAACTCTGAAATTCGAAAATTGAACGATTTTGATGTATTTTTGTGGGCGAATGAGCTTGATGAAGTAAAAAATAATGTGTCGTGTGAACTATTTTTGTTCAATAAAAACTACACGCCATTTAAGATTCGTTATTCTGAAAAATTGACTAATTCAGTGAAGCAGATGTTTATGGGGGAGGCGATTGCTTATGTGATTTCGGGCGCGGAAAAAGGTCTGGAATGCCGTGAATATGAAAAATCAGACGGCGAAGATAAGGTAATTTATCGTACTGATCTTTCGAAAGTAATTCGGGCAGAGAGCCTACTAAATTTGATCGAAAAAGAATATAAGGACATCGATTATTTCACAGATAATGAACATCAATTCAAGAAGATGAAGGGAATTATCGCGAAGTTTTCTTATCCAGGTGGCGACGATGGTACGAAGGTTTTTTATATTGCGAAAGGAATTTCAGCAGCTTCGGCCTTAAACGCGAAGACTTCCTGGGAATTGAACGGTGAAAGTTTTGAGCCATTTTCTGCAGAGGTGGCCTTGAAGATGCCTGACGATAATCAAGTGGCCTTTGTCGATGGATCGGTGGTGATTTTTAATCAGACGAAGTTTGAAAATCTTTTTCAATATGACTTTAAGTCACAGATGCTAGCCGAGGCAAAGGCAAAAGAGATTGAAGAAAAATATAAACTTTCTTTCGCGGAAGGCTTGACCTTGAATGCGCTTTTGATGGATAAGAAACCACTAGTGAAGAAGCTACAAGATATGGATATCGAGGAGCAAATGTCGCAAGAGCAACTAGTAGATTATGCCGATGAAATGAAGTTAGAACTGATGACCGATGATGACGGCGCGATTATCATGATGGATGATAAGGATTTGACGATGTTTGTGAATCTTTTGAATGAAGATTATTATGTTTCACCAATTAATGGTAAGCGCTACGAAATTAAGTCAAAGAAATTACTAAACGAGCCGGAAGGCGAACCACCAAGAGGCTAAAATGCACCATTGTCGAATTTGCGGACATGCGGTGGAATGCGGGAGTCGGAAAGATACTTCCCGCATTTTCAGTGGTTTGCTGAGATTTTCGATTTGTGCACGATGTTTGTTTCGAATTTTTCATTTGAGACTTTTAGATAAACGTGGAGTGAATGAAATTTCGCGAGGGGATTGTTTGATTAATTAAATTTTTTACTCAGAATTTTAATAGTAGAATAAGGAGTAAAAATGAAAAATTTGAAAAAGTTATGGGCGATTTTTGGCCTAGTTTTGGTGGTGGGATTATTGGCTTTCTTGGTATTAAACCGAGAAAAATTTGAACAAAAAAAGTATTCAGTAGTGTCGACCAGTTTTCCGGGGTATGATTTTGCCAGGGCGGTAACGAAGAATACAAATATTAGTACAAAAATGTTGGTGAAGCCAGGAGCGGAGACGCATACCTATGAACCAACACCGCAAGATATTATCGATATTAAGAATGCTGATATGTTTGTCTACGTAGGTGGAGATTCCGACACTTGGGTAGAAAAGATTTTGAAGGATGTGGATACGAAAAAGACTCACGTGGTGAAGTTGATAGATTTGGTTTCGACAGTGGAAGAAGAAATCGTGGAAGGAATGGAAGACGAGGATGAACATGACCATAAACATGACCATGAGCATCACCATGAGCATGACCATGCGGACCACGATCACGACCACGATCACAAATACAAACATGACCACGATCACGAGTCACATGAGCATAAGCATGATCATGAAGAGGAAGAAGAAGGTCTAGAAATTGATGAGCATGTTTGGACGAGTCCGAAAAAAGCGATGGAAATCGTGAAAAAAATCGCAAAAGTAGCTTCAGAAATTGATGCGGCTGAAGAGACGAAAATTAACGACAATGCGGAAAAATACGTGGCAGAAATTGCGCAAGTAGATAAGGATTTGCATCAAGCGATTGATGGTAAAATCTCAGAAATCGTGGTGGCAGATCGTTTTCCGTTCCGTTATTTTGCTGATGAATTTGGTTTGAAGTATGCGGCGGCTTTTTCGGGTTGTTCAGAACAAACTGAGGCAAGTGCGAAGACAATTAGTTTTTTGATTAATAAAGTGAAGCAAGACAAGATTAAGAAAATTTACAAGATTGAGCTTTCGAATGGTAAGATTGCAGAAACCGTAAGTAAAGATACGGGTGCAGAAGTTTTGGAGCTACACTCGGCACATAATGTGACGGCGGATGATTTTTCGAAGGGTGTGACTTACGTAGATTTGATGAAGCGTAATCTATTGGCTCTAAGTAAATAGGATTTTTATGGAAAAACAGCCAATCATTGCAGTGAAGAATTTAAGCGTAAATTACGCGAAAACACCAGTATTTCGGAAGATTAATTTTGAGATTTTGGCGGGAGATTTTATCTGCTTGGTTGGCTGTAATGGGGCAGGAAAAACCACTTTAATTAAGACGATTTTAGGCTTAATCGAGCCAAGTACTGGAAGTGTGGAATTTCTCGGGATGAGTCGCAAAGAGATTGGCTACATTTCGCAGGAAACAATGACGATGGCAAATTTTCCGGCGACAGTGGAAGAGATTGTATTAAGTGGGCTTTTGAATCAAAAGCGGGGAATTTTCTATACGAAGAGTGATAAGGAAAAATGTGGGGAGGCGCTCGCGAAATTTGGCATGAAGAAAATGTTGAAGAAACACTTTGCGGAGCTTTCGGGTGGACAGAGACAGAAAATTTGGCTAGCACGAGCGGTAGTAGCGACGAAGAAATTATTGATTTTGGATGAGCCAGGGAATAATTTGGATTCGAAATCGAAGAAGGAATTATATACGGAACTTTTGAAATTAAATGCGCAGGGAATCACGATTGTGATGATTACGCATGACCTTGACCATCAGAATTTAATCGGAAATAAAATTTTAGCACTGGCGGACGGGGTGGCGACGATGGAGACGACGGAAGAATACGTAAAAAGAATTCATCGCCATGATCATGGTGAAAGTGATGGGAAATAGGAGGTGGCGATGAACGGAATTTTGGAAAAGTTTCTGGAAATGTGGCAATACCAATTTATGGTGAAGGCTTTGGTGGTGGGGGTGGTACTGGCGGTGACGGCAGGACTGATCGGGGTGTCTTTGGTCTTGAGACGAAAGGCAATGATTGGTGATGGACTTTCGCATGTGGGATTCGGCGCCTTTGCGATTGCGACGGTGATTGGCATAATGCCACTGCAGTTTGCGTTACCAATAGTAATTTTGGCGGCGATTCTGATTTTGCAGGTGAACCAAAAAAGCAAAGTGGATGCAGATGCTTTAATCGCGATGCTTTCGGCGGGGGCGCTGGCAGTGGGAACTTTGGTGATCTCGGTGGTAAAGGGGGTGAATACGGATATTAATAATTATTTATTCGGCAGTATCCTGGCGCTAGATGATTTCGACGTAGTGGTGGGAGTGATTTTTTCGCTCGTGGTGATTTTATTCTTTATTGTGAAGTATCATGAGATTTTCGCGATGACGTTTGATGAGAATTTTGCCAAATCGATTGGACTGAAGACCGAGCGGCTAAATACAATTTTTGCGATTTTATGTGCGGTGGTGGTAGTGCTGGGAATGCGACTGGTGGGCGCGCTTCTGATTTCGAGTTTGATTATTTTCCCGACGGTGACGGCGATGCAGATAGTGAAAAGTTTTAAGGCGGTAGTTTTTAGCTCAGTGGTCGTTTCGGTATTCTGTATGGTAATGGGAATTATCTTTTCATATTTTGTGGCCACTCCGACCGGTGCAACGATTGTGATCTTTAATGTGATGGCGTTTTTAGTGGCGAAGGTGGTGGAGGTTTTGAGGGGATAGTTATTTATTTTGGTATTTTAATTCGTTTATGCTAAGATATAAGCTATATGGGAATGGGAAAAAGTGCGGTTTTTGATATTTATAAAAAGAATATGAGAAATTTTGCTGGTTTTCTTGCATTTCTTTTCTTAGTGAATTTGGGATTTATGGGGTTTGGTGGAGAAAGAGTGTCGGCTGCATATGTGCCGACACTTTCTGCTGCGGTAGAAAAATCTGAGGTAGAAATGACAAGTAACCATATTATGAATAGTTATAATAAGACTGGGACAGAGAATATTAAGCTTACGGTTAGTGGAAAGGTGAAGGCTGGCTATAAAGTACTGCTTAGTACGGATTCAGAGGAAACGGCATTAGTAAATGAAGACCAAAATAGTTCAAGTAAAATTAGCTCAATAGATTCATTGACTAGCTTATATGCACTTCCAGATAATACATGGGCTTATTCTGTAAAATTTAGTGAAACATATAATTATAATCCAATACCAAAATTGTCTGCTCCGAATGTTATTGGTGGAAGAAACGATGACTTTAAATACTGGGAAACTGGAGATAATTATATAACAAGAATTGCCGTAAAAATAAATAATAACCTAGAAGCTGGGAAATATTCGAATAAATTAGTCTATTCGGTAATTTCAAATCCTTATGATAAAAAGACGGAAATATCTAGAGACGGTTTTAAATCATTATCTCCAAGTCGTGGTCAATATGATACTAAGTATATAAAAAGAGTAGAAAGTATTCCTAGTAATGTGGTGGATATTATTAATATAGAAACAGGCTCATCGGATTATGAAATAAAGGCCTGGTATGATGCTAATGAAGATACTATATTTTATTACACCGAACAAAAAAAGATCTATATGCCAGATAATATTTGGGGAATGTTTTTTAATTTTTCCAAATTAAAAAGTCTTGATCTGTCAAATTTTGATTCTAGTTATGTAACTAATCTATCGCATATGTTTACTCAATGTTATGAACTTGAAGAGGTTAATTTATCTAGTTTTGATACGAGTAAGGTGACTGATATGGAACAGATGTTCAGGTTTAGTCGGAAAATAAAATATTTAAATTTATCGAACTTTAATACAGAAAAAGTAACAAATATGAATGAAATGTTTGATAATATGCACGATCTGATTGAATTGGATATTTCGAACTTTAATACTAAAAACGTAAAAAATATGAATAGAATGTTTGCGAAATATATGGGTACCGAAGATATGTTAGAAAAAATATACGTTAATAATGATTTTGATATATCTAATTTGATTAGCGCAAATCATCCATTTGATGAGCGGAAAAAATTAAGGGGAGGCAAAGGTTCTTTCTTGGTTGATCCGAGAGATGCTGATAAAACTTGGCTAAGAATTGATGATCCAGATAATGGTAGACCAGGATACTTTACTAGGAAAAGCTAAATAGTTCTTATACCTGTTAAGAAAAACGGCGGAGCCGATATGGTATAATTTAGGTATGGCCTGGTAGCTCAATGGATAGAGCGGCTCCGTCCTAAGGAGAAGGTTGCGAGTTCGACTCCCGCCCGGGTCACCAAATACGTATGAGAAAAATGATTTTTGATGGTCAGAGAGAAGGCGAAGAGGTGCAGTTTGTGTTCCGACGCCATTTTTTGACGGCAAAGTCCGGTGTGATATTTTTAATTTTGATGATTATGATCGGGGTAGGATTGACCTTGCTTTGGCCAAATAACATGATGATTTTCGAGGTGTTTTTGGCATTGATCCTGGTGGGGGTCTTAGGGTTTCTATATTCCTATATGTTGTGGTATTTTTCGATTTACATTGTGACCAATCAGCGTATTCGTCAAATTTCGCAACGAGGTTTGTTTAAGAAATCAGTGGTAGATTTGGGACTAGACAAGATTCAAAGTATTTCTTATGGTGTGAGTGGCATTCGGGCGGGACTAATGGGGTATGGCACGATTGTAATTCAAACAGCGGTGGGGGATTTGGTGATATCGATGGTGAAAAATTCGGAAAAAATTTATAACGATTTACAAAATCTAATTAATGAGAAATAGGAAATGAGCAAAGCTAAATTAGAAAACGAAGTGGATAAAACGATGATAAACGAAACCGACGCTGTAAAAGAGAAGAGACTTTCAATCGTGGCGAAAATGAAGCAAAAGCGCGAACAGAAAAAGATTGAAGAATTCAAGAATAAGACAGAGTTAGAAAAAGTTGAAGAGCGTCGCGAAGAAGTGTTATCGAAGGGGCGTAAGTTCAAATATCCAATGCAATATGCAAAATATCGCGTGGTGACGGTGACGATTATTTTGTCGGTGATGGCGGTGGTTTTGGCTTCGGGGGCGGGCTATTTTATGCTTTATAAATGGCAGAGTACGAATCCGATTCTTTATCGTTTGACTCAACTTTTGCCAGTATCGGTGGCGAATGTAAACGGCGCGGATGTGCGTTATTCGGATTATCTTTTGATTTATCGCAGCACAATCACGCCGATCGAAAAACAACAGGGTAAGCTGGATAATGCGAAAGACAATGATTTTATGGAGCAGCATTATAGGCGTTTGGCACTGGATGAGGCGGAGAATTATGCTTGGGCTCTGAAATTGGCGAAAGAAAATGATTTGATGGTGACGGATAAAGACGTGGACGAAACGATTTTGGAGCACCGAAAAATTGGTGGCGTGGAACGCAGTGAAGAAGGATTTAAGAAGATTTTGGAAGATAATTTTGGTTTGACGATGAAGGAATATCGTCGAATGATTTATCTGTCACTGGTGAAGGAAAAAGTTTCGCAGGCAATTGACACTAATGCGGTGCAACTTGCGGCGCAAGTGGAATCTTTGATTAAATCAGGAAAAGACTTGAAGGTAATCTCGGAAGAGTTGGGTGATAAGGTGCTCTATGAAGAAACAGGGGGGCTGGTAGATAAGATGAACGTGGATGGTGGAAGGTCGCTGAAGGCGATGAGTCTAAATCCGGGAGAAATTTCGGAAAAATTTATTTCAAGCTCGGGTGATGGATATTACTTCGTGAAGTTGGTGGCGAAAACCGATTCGACGGTGAACTATACTTCGATTAAGATTTCATTTACAGAATTTGATAAGCAAATGAAGGAAATTCGAGATTCTGGGAAGATTAAAGAATTAATTAAAATTGACCGCCAGGAATCTTAAAAATTATTCGTAAATAGGCCTACCTCTGGAACAAAAATTGTTCGTAAATAGATTCACCTCTGGAAACAGGTGTGGACTTTTTAGTAAATTTGATTACAATAATCTATAAGCGTAAGTTAAGATTACGAGTACTTTAAACTTTAGAAAATTCGAAGGAGGGGGATATGGAACTAAAATTTTTGGGCAGAGGCTCGGCATTTAATGTGAAGGAGGGGAATACGGCAGCGTATTTCATCGATGATGATCAGTTGTTTCTGATTGATTGCGGAGAGGATGTGTTCGCGAAGTTGAAGCAAAAGAGTTTGCTGGGCAGAGTGAGGGCAGTGAATTTGATGATTACCCATACGCATTCGGATCATATCGGCAGTCTGGGAAGTCTGGTGACTTATTTGTATCTTGTATTGCATCGACCGCTGAAAATTATTTTGCCGGATAATGATGAATACGTAAAAACGATTGAGCAGATTTTGCAGGGTTTTGGTTGTACAGAAGAGATGTATGATTTGGTGCAAGATACGCAGTATGACGAAAAATTTAAAAGTTTTTCAGGGGTACGTTATGTGAAAACTTGGCATTGCGCGGAGCTGATGAGTTTCGGTCTGATTTTTACCACAAAAGATGGTCTGGTATATTATTCGGGCGATACGAAGGAAATTAAGAATTTGCATTATCTTCTGAGTGAAGGGGTGCAGATCGCGCGGGCTTATATCGACGTGACTTCGGTGAAGAATTCGAACGGGGCACATTTATTTGTGGGAAACTTGGCGATGGTAGTGCCGGAGGATTTGAGAAAGCGGATTTATTGTATGCATTTCAATGATGAAAATTGCATCCAGATGGCGCTAGGTTACGGATTTTCTGTAGTGGAATGTGAAGCGTAAAGCTTGAAGGGAGCAGGAGGCTCCCTTTTTTATTGTAAAATAATAATATGAACCCTGAATTAAAACAGTTTGTAACCAAGTATTTTGTTAGAGGCGGTAAGACCTTAGATTTAGGATGTGGTGACGGAACCGACCTTAGGGGGTTGGAAGAAATGGGCTGGGAGTGTGACGGGGTCGATATTATAAGTGGGACGGATCTGAACGAAGTTTATTTATCGCCGAATGCACCATACGACCTTGTCTATTCTAATTATGTAATTCAAAAACTCAAGACACCGGAGTCTTTGATTAAAACTATTGAAAATAATATAAAAAAGGGCGGAAAATTTTTTCTTCACACCTTCGATGAGTCTGATGAATTTGCGAAGAAAAAGTATACAAAAGAATCAATCCAGGAGCTATTTAAGGATACTGATTTGCAACCGGAATCCTGTGAGGTTATACGAGTTTGGGATGATGAAGTAGGGCACCAGCATTATCATCAGATTCTGCAAGTAAGTGGGACAAAAAAATAGTACGAGTAAGACTACTACGTAGTCTTTCTCGTACAGGCGACCATAAAAATAAAGAGCATGAATGCTCTTTCTTATTATGGTCTGGTGCGAGTGGAGGGAGTCGGACCCTCGTCTCTTCCTTGGGAAGGAAATATAATAGCCGTTATACGACACTCGCGTAATTTTATTTTATCATAATTTGAGAAGGATTTTGGAAATTTCACAGTGGCTTCATAATTGAGATTTAAAATAAAAACATGGAGGAAAAATGATTAAAAATGCGGTAGCCTATGTTTTTCGAAAACGCACGCGTACGATGTTGGTATTTTTGATTTTAACTTTAATTCTGGCGGTGATTTATGCGGGGTTTTCAATAATGAAAACTAGCGAGAAAATGACGAGCGCGATAAATAACGCAAACGATTTCGGTGTAAAAATTAGATCACTAAAGTCTGAGACTTTTAATGCGGAAAGTCTCGAGTCGGTCGGTAAGGAGCTTGGAGCAGAGAAGATTTTTCAATATGAAGGGGTGGCTGAGCTCAAAAACGGCAAAGTGGTGACAGGTGAGCAGCTAGTGATGCGAGAAGATTTGCCGGGTTACTTAGGAAACACGGTTATGCTTCAGGCTATAAGTGATGTAAAAAAAGACCCGTTATTTCGTAGTGAAGTATTTAAAGTGATTGAAGGGAAAAATATCGCGCGCGAGGAAACTGGAAAAGTTCTAGTGCATGAAGCCTTGGCCAAGAAAAATCAGTGGAAGATCGGCGATAAGGTGAGTCTAAAAGTTTTAGGGGAAGAGAAGGAATTAGAGCTTTTAATTCAAGGAATTTTTAGCGGGAAAAAGCAAGAAAAATACACCGGTATGTCTTCGGATTTTAGCGAAAATATGATGTTCACAGACTACGCGACGATGACACAAATTTTTGAAAAGAAAAAACTGGTGACGAGTCTAAAAATATTGGTATCTGATTCCGAAAAATTAGCGGCGTTAAAGGCGGAAATGAATAAAAAAAGTGTTCAGTCGGAAGACTATGAAATTAGTGAAGAGGAAAATCAGTTCTCGGGAATGGTGGAGTCTCTAGATATGGTAAAACAGATGATTTCTATGATGATTATGGCGGTGATCGGGGCGGGAATAATTGTATTGTCCTTGGTTCTAATTCTTTGGGTGCGGGAAAGGATGTATGAAATTGGGATATTGCTGGCGATTGGGCGCAGTAAAATTAAAATTGTGGGGCAATTTATCTTGGAGTTGGTATTAGTTTCGCTGCCGGTAATGATTTTGGCGGCGATACTGGGAAGAATTTTTGTGGGATGGATTCTGGGTGCGGTTTTACAGAAAGAGAGCTTAGATAATTTAGATTTAAGCAGCTTTACGACTGGTGGGGGAATGGATATTTTTGCGATGAGCTACGGACTTTTGATTTTAATTATGGTTCTAGCAGTAATAGCGGCGTCGTGGATGATTTTAACGAAAAAACCGAAAGAAATTTTAGCGAAAATAAGTTAGGAGGAAAAATGAGTGTACTAAAAATTAAAAATGTTTCATATGCTTACGAGGGAAATCGGGAGAATATTTTAGAAGGGGTGGATCAGAAATTTGAGCGAGGGAAATTTTATGCGATTATCGGAAAATCGGGGGCAGGAAAATCTACATTGCTTTCACTGCTCGCGGGATTAGATGAACCGAAGAGTGGCGAAATCTTGTTTGAAGATGAAAAGATTGGTAAATACGGTTACAGTTATCATCGCAAGAACCATATCACTCTGGTTTTTCAGAACTATAATTTGATTGATTATTTAACGCCGTTAGAAAATATTAGACTAGTGAATCAGGAGGCGACGGATGAGATTTTAGTGAAGTTGGGGTTAGATAAAGATCAAATAAATCGAAATGTGATGAAGCTTTCGGGCGGACAGCAACAACGCGTGGCGATCGCGCGGGCGCTAAGTTCGGAGGCGCCGATTATTTTGGCGGATGAACCGACAGGAAATTTGGATGAAAACACGGCAGAGGAAATTATTGAGGTTTTGAAAAAGTTGGCAAAAGAGCGCAATAAATGTGTAATTGTGGTGACACATAGTAAAAGGGTGGCAGATTCGGCAGATGTGGTCTTGGAATTAAAGGGAAGGAAATTAAGATAATGTTGAAAAATGCATTCTTATATGTGACGCGCAAAAAGTTAAAAAGTTTGGTGATTTTTTCTGTGGTGCTAATAATGGCGGCACTAGGGATGATCAGTCTGGCGATTCAGGATGCGACAAGTAAGGCGGCGAGTGAGGCTTTTTCGGGAGTAACTAATAGTTTTTCAATGGAAATTAATCGTCAGGTAAACCAGGGTACGCCGCGGGGTGGGGGTAATGTGAAGGGGACGGACATTAAAAAAATTTCCGAGTCACCGGAGATTGAATATACGGTGAAAAGAATTAATAGCGTGGCGGATTTGGTAGATAAGGATATTATCGAAACACCAGAAACTTTGCGCGGAAGGTCGGCGGAACGTGCGAGAAATTTTAAGCGCGCAGTGATGCTAACTGGCGTGAATGATTCGGCGAGGGAAACCAAATTTGTTTCGGGGGCATATAAACTGGTTTCGGGTGAGCATTTAAAAAATGATGATAAAAATCAAATTTTGATGCACGAAGATTTGGCGAAGAAAAATAATTTGAAAGTGGGGGATAAAGTAAAAATTAAATCAAATTTATTTGACGCGGATAATGAAAAAGCAGCAAATGAAACGGTGGAAGTGACGATTAAGGGACTATTTACCGGAAAAAATACGGGGGGAGTGACGGCGGCTCAGGAACTTTATGAAAATACTTTAGTGACGGACGTTTCAACGGCGGCAAAAGTTTATGGTAATGATGAAGATACGGCGGTGTATCAGGATGCAACATTTTTCGTGAAGGGCGAGAAGAATCTTGATCAAGTGATGGCTGCGGTGAAGAAATTAGATGTGAATTGGCGCGAGTATAATTTGATAAAAAGCGCCTCAAACTATCCAGCTTTAGAACAATCAATTTCGGGAATGTATGGAGTGGCCAACCAAATGTTTTTCGGTTCACTAATTTTTGCGGGAATAATAGTGGCTCTAGTTCTACTACTTTGGATGAATGCGAGAAAAAAAGAAATCGCAATTTTACTGGCGATAGGTTTGGAAAAAGGACAGATTTTCGGACAGTTCGTGATAGAACTTTTGATGGTAAGCCTACCGGCGTTCGTGGGGGCTTATGTCTTGGCAGGAAAATTTGCGAAAATAATAGGGAATGACATTTTAAAAAATGTCACAACTGGGGTAGCAAAACAAATGGCGAAACAGGCTGGGGCGACGCAGTTAGGTGGGGGTGCAGAAATGGAAGGTTTTACTAAAACTCTTTCGGCAATTGATGTACAGATGACGATTGGCGCGGTGACGATAACAGTGGTTTTCATGTTGGTTATTATGCTGGTTTCACTTGGGGTAATAAGTTACCGAAATTTAAAAAAGAATCCAAAGGAACTTTTGACAGAGCTTTAAATTTGGTATATTTAGATTAATGAAAATATTGATCGTAGAGGATGACCGAATGATTCGGGAAGGGGTGGTAGAATTTTTGCGGGAATTTAAATACGAGATGGTCGAGGCGGGGGATGGACTAGAGGCGCTGAAGAAGTTTAATCATGAAATTAATTTGGTGATTTTAGATATCAAATTACCGTCGATGAGTGGGCTAGAAGTTTTAAGAAAAATTCGCGAAAAAAGTCGGGTACCGGTTTTGATGATGACGGCATTTTCGGACGAAGAATCGCAGATCATGGCTTTTTCGAATTTGGCGGATGGGTTTATGGAAAAGCCGTTTTCGTTGCCGGTTTTAAAAGCGCGAGTGGAAGCACTACTGAAGAAGACTTTAGGTGAGGACGTAAGGGGATTTTCTTATCGGGAGGCGAAGATTGATTTTGTGAGTTTTCGAGCTGAGTTAGCAGGACAACCAGTAGAAGTGAAACCGAAGGAACTGGAGATTTTAAAATATTTGTTTTTGAATGAGGGGAGAGTTCTCAAGAGGGAGCAAATTATTGAAAATGTCTGGAAGGAAAGTGAAGATATTCCGTTTGATCGGGTGATCGATGTTTATATTAAAGAGCTAAGAAAAAAATTAAAACTGGATTGTATTTATACGGTACGCGGGGTGGGATATAAATTGGAGCGAGAATGAGAAAAATTTTTTGGAAGGGATTTTTCAGAGTCTTTATATTGCTATCTTTGGTAGTGACGATGATTCATGGTGGGATATTTTTAGCGCTTTCGAAATCATATTTGGAGGAAAAAACAAAGGAAATTAAGCAGACAGCTTTGGAAGTGACGAAAAATTTAGCCGGTAAAAGTCGTGAGTATGTGGAGCAAGCTTTGGATTTTTATTCCAGAAGTGGTGAGATTAAGGCTTATCTGAAATCGCAAAATGCAGAGAATGAGATGAAAATTTCGGAGCTTTTATCCGTGGATCGGACGAGTGAAAATAATTCGGTGATTATTGAAGAAAAAAGTGTGAAGCTTCTAAATGGAGAAGAGGCTTTGGTGCAGTTTGTTTCGACGGCAAATTTAGAAAAAGATGCAATTGATTTGAGCTTGAGGTTTTTGCCGGTGACATTACTGGGGTCGGTAATATTATCGCTGGTGGTGGCAGGGTTTTATGCGAGGCAAGAAACTTTGAGAATGAAACAAGTGAATTTTGAGTTTTTGCGTGGGGCTTCGCATGAATTGAAAACGCCACTGACCAGTCTGAAAATTGTTTTAGAAAACATGCAATTTAAGGTAGGGAAATATAAGGATCGGGATTTTTATTTGGAAAAATGTGGGGAAATGGTGGATGAACTTGACGCGGGAATTCGAGAATTGCTCTTGATGTCGAAGATGGATAGTTTCGAAAAGTCTGAATGGATAAAAATCTCAGAGGTAGTCGAGGAGTCCTTGAGGCGAAATCAAATTATGATTGCGGAGAAAAATCTGCAAATACGAATTGAGGTGGGGGAGCAAAAAATTTGGTTGAATCGGACGGCTTTATCGATGGTGTTGGCAAATTTAATCGGAAATGCAGTGAAGTATGCGGAAGAAGGTGGTAGGATTTCAGTGCAGATGCGAGATGGAGTACTAGAGATTAAAAATTCTTATAAGGCGAGCGTTAATGAGCAGAGTGGAAATGGTTTAGGACTTTACATTGTAAAAAATTTATTGAAGCGATATGGTTTACAGTATGAAATCTGTGACACGAAAAAGAGTTTTAGTTTTAAAATCGATTTTGGAACGGCGAAAAAAGAAAAAAACTCTTGCGTAAAGAGGAGTTTATCGGTATAATATGGGGTAGTGGATTCGTAGCTCAGTTGGTTAGAGCGCTGCCCTGTCACGGCAGAGGTCGCGAGTTCGAGTCTCGTCGGATCCGCCAGAATAAAGCCCTTCGGGCTATTTTTTGTGGTTTAGAGAATTTTTTCAACTATGAATTGAGTGGCGAGAGGTTTTAATTCGTTGAGGGTTTTTTCGTCATCGATAGTGTAGCAGAGAACTGGATGGTGGATTTTGAATTTTTGGATGGCAGGTCGGTTCAACATGGTTGGATTGACGCTAAGAAAATCTGGTTTGACGAGGCGCCAAATGAGAGGGTTATTGACAAAGAAATCATATTTCTTGGCAAGGTCAGAGTTATCAGAAAGAAGAAGCCCGACCGGAATTTTAGGATGATGCTTTTTAATCCAATAGACGACGCGAGGGTCGAAACTTTGGAGATAAATTTTCGGGTCACGATAACTTTTGAGATATTTTTCGAGCGCAGTGAGTACGGTTTTGCCGAAGAGGGAAATATCAGAATGCTCGGTGGTTTTTAGCTCGATTAAGAGGGGGACTTTGGCGTGAATTAAATCTAATACCTCGGAAAGTTCAGGGATAGTTTGATTAGTGGAAACACCATCGGAATTAATCAGTGGAAGTTTTTTAAGAGTATAAAGACCGGTATCTTCAAGATTGTAAGATTTTTTAGTCAAACGCAGAGTGTCGTGGTCATGAAAAACTGCGAGCTGGTGGTCTTTGGTAAGATGAACGTCCAGTTCGATGGCATAATTCGCGAGCAAGGCGCGCTTAAATGCGGAAAGAGAATTTTCGGGAAAATTCTTGGCGCCTTGATAAGTCCCGTGCATGCCGCGATGAGCGATGAGATCCGAGATGAGGCTCTTCATAACCTCATTATACATTAAAGAAAAAATAATGTATAATGTCTCTATGCCATTGTAGCTCAGTTGGTAGAGCAGCTCATTCGTAACGAGCAGGTCACAGGTTCGATCCCTGCCAATGGCTCCATTTTTTAATCTGGCAGGAGCCAGTTTTTTATTGATAAAAATCAATGTGCGGTTGATTTAGTTAAATCTGAGAAAGGCAAAAGCGCGTCGATTTATTAAATTTGAGGAAGAAAAAATGCGATGTCGATTTAATTAAACTTGAGAAAGAAATTCAATGGCAGAATTGGCGGCAATGGCGCCGTCAGAAGAGGCGGTGACGAGTTGGCGGAAATTTTTGGAACGGCAATCACCAGCGGCAAAGAGACCGGCGAGATTGGTAGAGCAAGAATCGTCAGTGATGATAAAACCAGATTGATCGAAAAGGAGGAGACTGCGCAGATTACTGTTCTGAAAAATTTCAGTGAGGGAAGAAAGACGACCGATTTCGACGAAGAGGCTGGAAACGGGAAGAACTTGTTGATTTTTTAAGATGAGGGAATCGAGATGATTGTCTTCGTTGGCATGGCAGGCGAGAATTTCTTGATTATAAAGAATTTCGATATTGGCGGAATTTTTAATTTGTGAAACCAGGGCTTTTTCGGCGGTGAAATGGGAGCGACGATGAATGAGGAAAACTTTTTGCGCAATATGGGAAAGATAAGAGGCGGCGAGAAGGGCGGAATTGCCACCACCGACGACAGCGACGGTTTGATTCTGATAAAAGGCGCCATCACAAGTGGCACAATAGGAAATGCCGTGGCCGATGAGCTCAGATTCGTTGATGAGATTGAGACGACGTGGGGTGGTGCCGGTGGCGAGAATCACGGATTTGGCGGTATAGGTTTGATCGCCGGTTAAAGTGAAACGAGTAGTGGTTTTTTCAAGATGGTTAATTTTATCGTAGGTGAGAGAAAGACCGAGAGATTTTAATTGTTGATAAATTTGTTCGGAAAGTTCAGGGCCACTGACTTTGGCAAAGCCAGGATAATTTTCGACGACGGGAGCTTCTAAAATTTGTCCACCATAGCCGGAATTTTCAAGTAGGAGGACTTTTTGATGGTTGCGTAAAAGATAAAGTGCGGCAGTCATGCCAGCGATACCGGCACCAATAATGGCGACGTCATAAAGTGAGGTGGAGTTTTCGTTCATAAATATATTATAGCGTAAGCAGGAAAGAATGTCGCATATGAAAGAATGTCGCATACCTTTTTTCGGACCGCTCAAGGGAAAGAATGTTGCATATCTTTTTTCGGACCGCTCAAGGGCGCTTGCCCAAGCCTATGTCCTCAAAAAGGTAAGACAACATTTTTTATGTTTATGGTAAAATATATACATATGCAAGGCCAAAAATCACGTTCAGAACCTCACGGGGGGGGGGGTGGTTTAGCTGGGAATTGAAGTTTCTTGGTTTATTTTTGACTCTAATTCCTTTCACAAATTTAATTCTTATCAACAATACCTCGGCCCTCTTTGTGCCGACACTTTCGGCTTCGGTGGATCAAGCAAATCTGCAGGTGAATGGTAATTCGGTAATAAATTCTACAGATAAAACTACAGAGATTCCGTTTAACTTTGTGGTAAATACGAATAACCGCACGGGCTATACGGCTACACTTAGTGCTGAAACCGAAAATACAGCGCTAACCAATGTGAGTTCTGCTGTGGGAGCGAAAATTGATTCGATTAGTACTGATTTATCTTTAAGCAATCTACCGAATAATACTTGGGGTTATAAGTTCGGTGGATCTACGAATTATGCTCCGATTCCAGCTTTATCTACACCGACACAAATTATTCAAACCGCAGGGAAGACTAATGGCAACGAATCGAACCAGTTGAGTATCGGTATGAAGCTAGCGGACAATTTGGAGTCAGGAAATTATACAAACAAACTAATTCTTTCCTTCATTTCAAATCCATATCAAATGCGAGCCGTCATGACGAATGGCCCGGATTTTAATGCAAAACTAAAAGCCTTGGAAACCGCTACAAATAAAATCGAGCACTTTAAGAAGAGTGCAGTGTCGCCAGCTGCTTCCATGAATGCCGTGAATATCGAAGATGAAGAATCTGATTATGAAATTAAACTTTGGTTAGACCCGACTGATAAGACGGCTTATTATTATTCTGAACCCGAGAGGGTATATCTGAATGAGGATATGAACTCTATGTTTCGCAATATGTCTAGCCTTATCTCACTTAATCTCTCCAACTTCGACACTTCTAAGGTAACGAATATGAGCTATATGTTTTTTAATACATCTAGCCTTGCCTTACTTAACCTTTCCAACTTTGATACCTCTCAGGTGATGAATATGGACTCTATATTTCGCCGCATGACTAATCTCACCACTATTGATCTCTCTAATTTTGATACCTCGAAGGTAACGGATATGAGCTCTATGTTTTCAGATATGCATAATCTCACCACTCTTAATCTCTCCAATTTTAATACTTCGAAGGTAATGTATATGAATCGTATGTTTTCCGATATGCATAATCTTGCCAACCTTAATCTCTCCAATTTCGATACCTCCCAGGTGACGAATATGCGTGACATGTTTTCTAATGTAAGAAATCTCACCACCCTTAATCTTTCCAATTTTAATACTTCTAGGGTAACTGATATGGGCTTTATGTTTTATCACATGTCTAGTCTCATTTCACTGAATCTTTCTAATTTCAATACCAGTAATGTAACTGATATGAGCTCTATGTTAGCTGAGACGCATAAAATTAAAACATTGAACCTAGGACATTTAAATACTAGTCGAGTGACAACGATGGAAAAAATGTTTGATAATATGTGGGTGCTGGAAAGTTTGAATGTTTCGAGTTTTGATACAAGTAATGTGACGAATATGGCTCACATGTTTGGTGGATTAGCAAAAATTACGACACTGAATTTAAATAATTTTAATACCTCAAAAGTGACGAATATGGCATACATGTTTAATTCGATGGTGACATTGGAGGATTTGAGTTTGCCAAGTTTCGATACACGTAATGTGACTACTATGGCGGAGATGTTTGGTAGTATGGAGGGGCTGAAGAATCTAAATATTTCGAGTTTCGATACGAGTAGCGTGCGGGATTTTCGATATATGTTTGGATTAGGTGGGGCAGATACCTATGGACATGATCAGGTGGATCACTTGGAACATATTTATACCTCGAGAAAATTTGTAATATCGGCGATGGAAACGGGCGGTAGTGATGGGATTTTTTATCGTAGGCCGAGTTTGACGGTGGGCGCAGGATGTACTTATGTTTCGGGAACAGGGAATCCATTCTGTATCGGTTCGACTTGGGTGGTGTTGCCGTAGCTTCCTATTTCATTCCGGATATGCTAATATAAATTTATATGGGAATGGGAAAAAGTGCGATTTTTGATATTTATAAAAAGAATATGAGAAATTTTGCTGGTTTTCTCGCGTTCCTTTTCTTGGTGAATTTAGGATTCATGGGGTTTGGTGGAGAAAGAGTGTCGGCTGTATTTGTGCCGACACTTTCTGCTTCTGTGGATAAGGCTGATGTGTCATTGAATGGTCGTGATTTTTTGCAGTATAGTGCAAATATCAGGACGTTTGATATTAGATACACAACAAGTAGTAATTTAAAAAATGGCTTTACCGCATCACTTAGCACTGAAAGTGATGAAACTGCACTTATTAATGATGAAGTTGGTAGCACTACAAAAATTAAAAGTATAGACAATACTAAGCCTCTTTATGAACTTGAACAAAATAGTTGGGGAATACGAATGCCTAACAGTTCAAAATATGATCCCATTCCAAGTGCGTCTTCGGCGAGAGTATTCACGGAAAACAATTGGCAGTATGAGTTATCTATTGGAATAAGGGCTGGCGATAATCTTGAAAGTGGCAGATATTCAAATAAGTTAATTTTTTCAATGATCTCTAATCCCTATGAGCTTATTGCAGAAACTACGAGTGGGTATAAATTTAATGATATAATGAAATCTTTTGATACGATTGGGGAGGGGTATTATGCAAAAAAAGGAGAGAATATCGAACACATTAAAAGATCGAATGTTCTGCCATCAGCACTAGTTAATGTAAAAAATCTAGAGAGTAATTATTCTGATTATGAAATTAAGACGTGGTACGATGAAAGTTAAAAAACAATTTACTATTATTGTGAAAAAGAGAATATCTTTCTAAATAGTGATAGTAATGGTATGTTTTCGGGATTTAAAAATTTATTAAATATAGATCTTGAGCATTTTGACACAAGTAGGACTACCGATATGACAAGGATGTTTGGTAATTTAAGTAAGATTGAGAGAATTAATTTATCAAAATTTAATACGGAAAAGGTGACTAGTATGGATGGGATGTTTTCTAATTTAAAAAATTTAGTAGAGTTAGATTTAAAAACCTTCAAGACTAGCAACGTACTTTATATGGGTGATATGTTTTATGGCGTCGAAAAACTAGTAAACCTAGATCTATCGATGTTTGATACTAAGAAAGTATTAAGTATGCAACACATGTTTCATGATATGAAAAATATTGAGAATTTAGACGTGTCAAGCTTTAATACCAGTAAAGTGATTAATATGACTTGTATGTTTTCGTATATGGAAAAAATGAAAAATTTAAATTTATTTAATTTTGATACTAGTAGTGTTAAAGAAATGACTCTAATGTTTTATGGTTCTAAATCCCTTCAAGGATTAAATATAACAAGTTTTAATACGGAAAATGTTGTAGATGCAAGAGGTATGTTTCAGGATTTGAAAAATATAAGACAGATAGATGTTTCTAATTTTGATACGCGCAAGATGACTACGATGAACTCAATGTTTTCTGGTATGGAGAAATTGGAAACATTGAATGTGTCTAATTTTGACACATCGAATGTTGTTGATATGGGTTCGATGTTTGCAGAACTTAAAACTTTAGCATATTTAGATCTAAGTAATTTTGATACAAAAAATGTTAAATATATGAGCAGTGTATTTGAGCATATGGAGAATATAGAAAATTTGAATTTACCAAATTTTAGCACCGATAATGTTACTACTATGAGCTCAATGTTTAAAGAAATGTATAAGTTGAAAAGACTGGATATTTCTAATTTTAAAACACCAAAACTCACGTCGGTATATAGAATGTTCGCTTGTGAATATGGCACAGGCTCTTTAGAGACTATTTATGTAAATGAAGATTTTAATATAGATAGCATTACTGACGATGATATGCTATTTTATCGTCAAGATAAGCTTAGGGGTGGCAATGGTTCTTTTGCAACCAACAATTATACCGCAGGTAAAGAATGGCTAAAAGTGGATCGCCCGGGAGTGCAAGGGTACTTTACGCGTAAGCCGTAGGGGTGTATGGAAACGTTATTCTGTGGAGGTGTGGCATTCGTAGATATGGAAGCGTGTAGTGACGCACGCATAAAACGGACGGTGTGAGTTTTATTCCGTCTTAACCTGTGATAAGATAAAAGTAATGGTGCAATTAGGTGTAAAAACAAACAAAGGTCGGGGGATTTTTGAATTTTTCTTTGCCAAAAGTCAGCCAGAAGTGGATAGGGAATGGGTGGCGGAAAATCAACTGAAAATGGCGCGAATTTTTATGGCGGGGCTGGAAAAATATAACCTGGAAAGCGGTGCTGGGACTAGGGGTGAGTTCGATGAGACGGGGGGCGGGGCGCCTTATGACGGGGTGACACATCCGGTGCGTGATGAGGCTGGGCGTCCAGTGAGCGAAGAAGCGGAGCGGGTGCTTTTGCCGAAACAATTTCAGTTGGTGGCGGGTTATCACATTGATGAGGACACTAAGACGCGGGAATTTTATGATGCGAATGAGGAACTCTCGACCCGTACGGTGACAGAAGCGATTTACACTAATCTTCTAGTGGGATTTAGTCCGGAGATTCAGTGTTTGGTGCTGATGAAAGTGGATGCGGACCTGACGCGATTTGGTGAAGTATTCGTGTTTTATCCGAAAGATTTTGCGAGGAAAAAATATCGCAGGTTTATCGAGCGTTTCGAGATTTATGACCAGACAGAGAAATGGTATGAGCGAATTTTGATGCGACTTTCGGTGAAGCATCGCACGACTTTTTACGTGCCGAGTGAAAGTTTGGGGACTTTGACGGATGTGGAGGGAAATCCGGTGCTGATTTATATGAGTCAGGCGAAAATGCGAGAGCGATTTGTAGAATTTTTTAATAACTGGGAGCAAAAATGAGCGAAAAAAGTGATGTGAAAATTTTAGCGGTAGTGGGGATGAGCGGATCGGGTAAATCGGTGGTGGTGGATTTTTTGACCAAAAAAGGCGTGCCAAAAGTTTATTTCGGGGGAATGATTTATAAAGAAATGGAACGCCGTGGAATTCAGCGTACATCGGATGGTTCGAGTGAACGACAATTTCGAGAGATGATTCGTGAAACTGAGGGGAAAGATTGGGTGGTGCGTCAGGTGATGGGGGAGATTGATAATTTGATTGCTTCGGGACAAAAGCGAATTGTGCTGGATGGGCTATATTCTTGGACGGAATATAAAGAATTGAAAAGCAAGTATCCGGGGCTTTTGACGGTGGTGGCGATTGTGGTGCCGAAAGCTTTGCGGCATTTTCGCGTGGGGAAGCGCGAGGAGCGACCGTTTACTTTGAAAGAAATCCAGGAACGAGATTATACGGAAGTGGAAAATATTGAAAAAGGTGGGCCGATCGCGATGGCGGATTATTATATTCTGAATGATGGCAGCGTGGCGGAAATGAACGAAAAAATGGCAGAAATTTTAACTAGGATGGAATTTTAATGAAAAAATTAGTAATCATTGATGGAAAAAGCGTTTTTTATCGTGGTTACTACGCGATGGGAAATTTGGCGACCTCGAAGGGGGAGCCGACTTCGGGTGTGTATGGCTTTGCGGTGATTGCGATGGAAATCGTGCGTAATATTCAGCCGGATCAGGTGGTGGTGGCGTGGGATAAGGCACATACTTCGACGGCGAAGCGCCTCGTGATTTTTAAGGATTACAAGGCGGGGCGAGTAAGGCCGCCAGAAGATTTTTATGCACAGATTCCTTTGCTTCGGGAATTAATTTCGGCACTTTCATGGGGCTTTATGGAGGCGGACGAATATGAGGCGGATGATATTATCGGTACCTTGGCGAGACAGGCGGATGAGGCGGGGGATTATATGACTTATATTGTGTCTTCGGACCTCGATATGCTGCAAATCGTGGATGAAAATACCAAGATGTATCGAATTCTGCGGGGATTTTCGGATCTTGAAGAGATGGATATTCCAGCGATAGAAGAAAAATATGGGATTTTGAAATCACAATTTTTGGATCTTAAGGCACTGAAGGGGGATAATTCGGATAATATTCCGGGGGTGCCGGGGATTGGCGAAAAAACTGCAGTGAAACTCTTGAATGAATACGGCAGCTTGGAAGGGATTTATGCCCATATTGAGGAAATTTCGGGGGCGACACAGAAAAAATTGATGGCAGGACGAGAATCGGCTGAGATGTCTCTGAGGCTCGCGAAAATTATGACAGATGCGCCGGTGAAGCTTTCGGATATTCCGGCTTTGAAGCTAGATTTTTCGCGCATATCAGAAGTATTTAAGCGTTTAGAATTCAATAATCTACTGAAGAAACTTAAAATTGAGAATGGTTTTTCGGATAAGGATGCTGAGGCGGAAGTGAGAGAGGTGCCTCGAGTGGAAATTCCGGAGGGGATGCTAGTCGCGAGCAATATTAAGGACTTGATGCATGAAAATGCCGAGTTTCGTGAGCGGGTTTTTCAGGCGGAAAGGCTTTGGGATTTGGATCAAGCAGATTTTCTGTTAAATCCATTGCGCCGTACAGGGGTGGATGGAGTTGGTACGATGGAAGAGGCGTTGACTGGCGTGTATTCGGAAGCGACATTGAACAAATTTAGTGAACAATATTCGGCTTTTTTGAAGGATGAAAAATTGAACACAATTTTTATGGATTTCGATATGCCGGTAGTGCCGATTCTCTATAAGATGGAGGCGACAGGGATTTTGTTAGACCGAGAATATTTCGAGGGATTGAAGACGGAATTTGAGGGGAAAGTAGCAGAAATTGAACAAAAAATTTATGAGCTTTCGGGTGAACAATTTAATGTCAATTCGCCGTTTCAAATGTCACAAATTTTGTTTGAAAAACTTGGTTTGCCGGTGAAAGGCATTAAAAAGACTTCGCGAGGTTATTCGACAGGGGCGAAAGAGCTAGAAAAGCTCAAAGATGAGCATCCGGTGATTAAAGAAATTATTCTTTATCGGGAAACGATGAAGCTGCTGTCGACCTATATCGCACCGCTGATTGAGCAGGTGGCGGCAGATGGACGCATTCATTCGACGTTTACGCAGAATGTGACGGCGACGGGGCGACTTTCGAGTTTGAATCCGAATTTGCAGAATATTCCGGTACGTAGCGAAGAGGGAAAACGTATTCGCCGGGGATTTGTGGCGCCTGAGGGAAAGGTGCTGGTTTCGGCAGATTACTCACAGTTTGAATTGAGGCTCGCGGCAGTGCTCGCGGGAGACGAAGCTTTGGTCTCGGACTTTAACCACGATGTCGATATTCATACGAAGACGGCGGCGGAAGTTTATCAGATTCCGATGGAAGAGGTGACGAAATTACAACGTCGCGTGGCCAAGGTGATTAATTTTGGTATTATGTACGGCATGAGTCCGAAAGGCCTGAGCGACGCGACGGAAATGAATTTTTTCGAGGCGAAGCGATTTATTGATGAGTATTTTAAGGTGCGTCAGAAGATTTACGCGTATTTGAATCACACGCTGGAAGAAGCGCGAGAAACGGGCGAAGTGAGGACTTTTTATGGCCGCAAACGCCCGACACCAGATGTAAAATCCTCGAACTTTATTATTCGTAATGCGGCAGAGCGGGCGGCGCAGAATATGCCGATTCAGGGGACCGAGGCGGATTTGATGAAGCGGGCGATGATTGCGGTGGATAGGAAGTTGCCGGAGGGGGCGAAATTGGTGTTACAAATTCACGATTCTTTGGTGGTGGAATGCGATCAGGCTGATGAAGAGGTGGTAAAGATGATTTTGCAAAAAGAGATGGAAGGGGTGGCGCCAGAATTGAAGATTAAGCTCAAGGTGGAAGTGACGGCGGGGCAGAATCTCGGAGAACTATGACGATGAAGCTGGAAATTTATCAAGGTGCGGAGGGGGAGGTCTTTTTCGATGTGGACGAAATGAACCAGACGATTTGGGCGGAACAGGGAAAGATTGCAGAGCTTTTTGAGGTGGATCGCACGGTAATTTCCAGACATTTACGTAATATTTTTGCTGATGAGGAGCTGGATGCGGAAAAATGTGCGAAGGAAGAGGTAGAAGAGCGACTTGAGGGTGGTCGTCGGATTGCGCGTAAAATTAAAAAATATAATTTGGACGTGATTATCTCGGTGGGTTATCGTGTGAATTCAAAAAAAGCCACAAAGTTTCGTATTTGGGCCTCCTCGATTATTAAACGTTATATGACGGAGGGGGTGGCGGTTAATTATGATTTGGTGAAGAAACTGCCAGAGCAAAGCGAAAAACTACAAAATCTGGAAGAAACGCTGGGAATTGTGCGCAGAATGTTGACGGAAACTAGTTTGAGTGCGAACGAAGCGAATGGGGTGCTCGAGGTGGTGACGAAATATGCGAATAGTTTTGCGACGATTTCAGAGTATCTGAACAATAAAATTATTTTTTCGGTAGACACCAGGGCGAGAAGAGATTTGAGTGAAGTGGAGATTGAAAATTATATTTCAGACCTACGTGAAGGATTGAATGAGAGTGAAAATTTCGGGGTGCTGGTGGAAAATAACAGAGGTGAAACGCTAATTTCGGCCCGAATACAAAATTTGTTCGAACGAAGTGATTCGGTGGCTAGACGAGCAGCGAAATTGCTGTATTTTATCGTACATGAGAAACCGTTTCTAGAGGGAAATCAACAGATTGGGGCGTTACTTTTTGTGGTTTATTTGTCGGTGAATTTCTTTCAATTGAATGAACAGGGGGAGACGAAGCTCTCTGATCGAGCTTTGACGGCTTTGGTGCTTTTGATTGCGGAAAGTCAGCCGGAAGAGAAGGAATTGATGCTGAATTTGATTTGTAAATTGCTTGATAAATAAAAATGGTATAATAAGAGGAATGAAAGAATTAATTGCGACTTTTAAGGAAGCCTATCAGAAGGAACGTAGCCTGGTAATTTTTCAGGTAATACTTCTGATTTTATCTCTGGCTTTTCTGATTTTTTCGGCATTGAATTTGCAACCAAATGCCTCAATTGTAAAAATTAGCTACGGGGATATCGGGCGCTATCAGGGCGGAGAATGGTCTTCGATGGCAAATTCGGGTGGTTATCATGATGGATCATGGCAGGCGATGTTGATTTTTCCGATTTTAGCTTTAACTTTGGGGGTATTACATAATCTGTTGGCACTGCGAATTTTTGAGAAAAAGGGCGCGGCGGTGGCAAAAATGTTTATTTGTATTTCATTCGGTATTTTAGTGCTGGGGTTTTTGGTTTTCATTAGATTACTAGGTGAAAGTTAATTAATTCGGATATAGTGATGATGAAGAAACAGCAAAAAGTGCAGAAAAAGACGCAACAAAATATGCAGAAATCGGTTTGGGATAGTTTGGATTTACCACAGGGGAAACGTACGAAGCTTTATCGTTTCTTTGAGATTCTACCAGGCTTTACTTCATATATGATTTTGATTCTTTTGGTGGTATTTTCGCTGATTAGTCCAGTGCTGGGGTCTTATTATCTGTTATTTATTATTGCTACGACCTTGGTAAAGGCAGTGGGAATTACTTTTCGTACTGTACAGGGGTATCAGGCTTCGAAAGCTTCAGAAAAAGTGGACTGGCACCAGAGATTTTTGGATTTATATGATCCACATGCGGCTTATGAAAAATATCATCGTAAGAAAAGCAACGAATTTGGTTTTGATAAGCATGTGAGAAATCTGAAGATGCTAGCAACCGGTCGTGATTTAGTGGTGTCGGAAAAAATGCTAGACGAAAATGGTAAGGTACTCAAGGTAGAATTTCCAAAACCAGTGGATATTTATCATGCGGTGATTATGGTGGCTTACAATGAAGGTCTCGAAACTTTGATTCCGACAGTAGAGGCGGTGAAAAATACTACCTTTGATAATAAGAAAATAATTTTAGTGTTCGGCTATGAAGAGCGTGGTGGGGAAGCGATGAAGGAGAACGCGAAGCAGTTGTATGAGAAGTTTAAAGACGATTTTTATGCTTTTATCCCAGTGATGCATCCAAAAGATCTGAAGGGGGAAATTCAGGGTAAGGGGCCAAATTTGGATTATGCGGCGGAAGAACTGGCGAAATTCTTGCGTAAGGAAAAGATTGATTTTTCAAATGTGATTGCGACCTCTTTAGACTCTGATAATAAGATGCATAAATCATATCTAGATAACGTGGCTTATGAATTTGTAGTGCATCCAAACCGTCAACATTTGAGTTATCAGCCAATTTCGCTATTTACGAATAATATCTGGGAAACTCCGGCGCCGATGCGAATTATCGCGGTTTCGAACTCATTTTTCAATATTATTTCTTCGATGCGTGTACATACTTTGAAGAATTTTGCTTCACACTCGCAACCATTTTTGGCTTTGTCGAATATGGGTTACTGGAGTAAATTAACAATTGTGGAAGATGGCCACCAGTATTGGCGTTCACTATTTTACTTCAAGGGTGATTACAGTGTGAAGCCGATTCATATTCCGATTTATCAGGATGCAGTGCTGGAGAATGGTTTATGGAAGACCCTGAAAGCGCAATTTATTCAGCTTCGACGCTGGGATTACGGAGCTTCCGATGTGGCTTATGTGGGGGTGAGGACTTTTTCAAAAGACCGCTTGGAACGCACCGGGATGAAGTTCTGGCCATTATTCGTGAAATTTGCCAGACTCCTTGAAGGACACGTAACTTTAGCTTCGATTTCACCGATGGTGGCGTTTGGTGGTTGGGTACCAAAATTGCTCAACGCTTCCTCGAAAGAGCTTCTAACCTTTAATTTGCCAAACACCATTTCTTATGTGCAATTATTCGCTTCAATTGGCTTGATGGCGACGATTTTGTTATCATTCGGCATGTTGCCTAAACGCCCAGCTCATATTAAGAAACCAAAGATTTTCATGCTATTGCAATGGCTTTTGATGCCAGTGGTGGCGATTATTTATCAATCTTTTACGGCGTTTTATTCGCAGACACGTTTGATGGTGGGGAATTATATGGAAAAATTCGACGTTACGAAGAAGGTAGTGAAGAAATAAAAAAGACGAATATGGAATCCGGACGTGAGCCTTAACACGGATATGAGATTATAAATTATAAAATTGGGGGATAAAAAAGACGGATATGAGACTATAAATTGGAAAATTAGGGGATAAAAAAGACGGATGTGATATCCGTTTTTTGATTAACTAAATCTGGTGGGTCGCGAGGGATTCGAACCCCCGACTTCCTCCGTGTAAAGGAGACACTCTAGCCAGCTGAGTTAGCGACCCATAGGTGTATTTTACCATAAAATGTGTTAAAATAAAAGAAATATTTTGAGTAATTAGAAAGAAGGCAGAATGTGTAACCTATGTGGTGAAGATGAGCAAAACGTAATGAAAATGTGCCATACACTTAGTCATGTTTTAGCTGCCGCTTTGGTTGAAATGTATCCAGGAGTGCAGTTTGGCGTGGGCCCAGCGACGGCAACTGGTTTTTATTATGATATTGATCTTTCGGAAGTGAAAGATGCAGAGGGAAATGTGATAAAAATCACCGATGCAGATCTTCCGAAGATTCAGAAAAAAATGTATTCAATCATTAATAAGAAGTTTGAACTTATCTATTCTGAGAAGAGTCGTGAAGAGGCTTTGGCTTGGGCGAAAGAAAATCATCAGAAATACAAGGTGGAATTGATTGAAGATTTGCCAGAATCAGAGACTATTTCTTTCTATCAACTCGGTGATTTTACCGATCTTTGTAAGGGGCCACATGTGGGAAATACTGGAAAAGTTGGTGCCTTTAAGTTAATTAAGGTGGCTGGTGCATACTGGCGTGGTGACGAAAAACGGGAAATGTTGACCCGTATTTATGGTGTAGCCTTTGAGACGGAAGAAGAACTAAAGGAATATTTGCAGCGCCTTGAAGAAGCTAAGGCGCGCGATCATCGCAAGCTGGGCAAGGAACTTGATTTATTCAGTTTCTCGGAATTAGTGGGCGCAGGTTTGCCACTCTTTTCACCTCGTGGAACAGTGCTGCGTGATGTTTTGACGAATTACTCCTTGTCACTACGTGCGAAACATGGTTTTGAGCGAGTTTGGACGCCACATATTACGAAGTTGGATCTCTATAAGGCTTCTGGCCATTATGCAAAGTTCGGTGCGGAATTATTCTTAGTACATTCTCAGGTGAACGGGGAAGAATTTGCTTTGAAACCAATGAACTGTCCGCACCATGCGCAAATTTTTGCTAGTCGTCCACGTACCTATAAGGAAATGCCGGTGCGCTATATGGAATCTACGACCGATTATCGTGATGAGAAATCTGGTGAACTAGGTGGATTGTCCCGTGTGCGTTCTTTGACTCAGGATGATACCCACGTCTTTTGTCGTAAGGAGCAGATTAAGGCAGAAATCCAGAACTTAGTCGGGATCGTGCGTGAACTCTATACCGTGGTGGGGATGAGTAAATTACGTGCTCGCCTTTCTTATCGTAACGATGAGGATAAATATCTCGGTGATAAATCACTTTGGGAAATGGCACAGGCGCAAATTAAAGAGGCGGCTATTGAAAATGGGCTGGATTACTTCGAAATGGAAGGGGAGGCAGCATTTTATGGTCCGAAAATTGATTTTATGGCCGAGGATGCAATCGGTCGTGAACACCAAGTGGCGACAATTCAGTTGGATTTCGTGCAACCGGAGCGTTTTGAGCTTTCATTTGTGAATGAGAATGGGGAAAAAGAACGTCCAGTGATGATTCATCATGCTACTTTAGGTTCAATTGAGCGCTTTATGTCAGTATTTATCGAACACACTTCGGGTTGGTTCCCATTCTGGTGTGCGCCAGAACAGGTACGTATTCTGACGGTGAATGACCAAGTCTTAGATTATATAGAGAAAATTAAGCAGATCTTGAGTGAAGTGACATTAGAGACACCTTTGAAGCATAATGATTTGCGTTTTACTGCGGATGTATCTGATGAGTCGCTCGGAAAAAAGATTAAGCGCGCGGTTTCGATGAAGACGCCAGTGTTACTAATCGTCGGTGAGCGCGATAAAGAAAATGGTACGGTTTCAGTACGCGAAAAAGACGCGGAAAAAACGGTGGCACTAACGGAGCTTGCCGAATACTTACAAAATATTAAATAATGAGTTGTCTGGTCAGTGGAATTACAGGGGTGGTGCTGACCAGATTTTTATAGTAAAAAATTATCGTAAAAATGAACACTAAAATTATAGTAATCGTGGGACCGACGGCATCCGGAAAAACGGCGGTAGCGGTGGAGCTGGCGAAGCGTCTTGATGGTGAGATTATCAGCGCGGATTCGCGGACGATTTTTCAGGGGATGGATATCGGTACGGCGAAACCGGATCTTTTAGAGCGCGGTGATGTGCCACATTTTGGCTTCGATTTGGTGCGACCAGATGAGAGATTCACGGTGGTAGATTGGAAAAACTATGCGAAAGAGAAGATTTCTGAGATTTTAGCACGTGGTAAACAGCCGATTGTGGTGGGAGGAACGGGGCTTTATGTCGATGCATTGGTGTTTGACTATCAATTCTCAGAGGAAGCGAAGAAGGGGGAGCTTGATCGGAAAAAAATGGGGGATGAGTACGAAATTTATGGTATTTTAACTGACCGTGAAGAGCTAGGTGCGCGTATTAAAAAACGTGTTCAGTCGATGTTTAATGAAAAACTATATGAGGAATGTCGCAAACTGGCTCACAAATATGATTTTGGACTGCCGGCGATGAAAAGTAATATTTATCGATACGTTTGGGACTATTCGAACGGAGTTTCGAGCCTGGAGGAGGCGATAAATTTAGCTTCGACCTCAGATTTTCAGTTGGCAAAACGCCAGATGACTTGGTTTAAGCGGAATCCGGAAATAAAATGGTACAAGCGTGAAGAAATTTTAGACAAGATTTTAGAGAAGTTTCAGGTTGAACACTACTAAAATACAGCTTCTGGTGCTAAAATATAAGTAATATGGGCAAAGAAAATACAACTCCTTTAGAAAAATTGTTCGGCTCGAAAACGCGAACAAAATTATTATCATTATTTTTTAGTAACATCGAGCGTTCCTATTATGTTAGGGAAATGACTAGGGTCATCGATGAACAAATTAATTCCGTACGTCGTGAATTAAGTAATCTTGAATCAATCGGCGTGATTAAGAATGAAACCTATGATAATAAGGTTTATTATTCAGCGAACACTAAACATCCATTTGCGAGAGCCTTAAATATGATGTTTTCGACTAAGGTAGATAAGGTCTTGGTAGAGACCGCAGTGAAAGATAGTACTTGGGATGAATATATCCGCCCAGTGAAGTCATATCTGAGTTTTCTATTTGTGACGAACCGCGTGCCAGGACAGGACGGAATTGATATGTTGATCGTGGGGGATGATAGGACGAAAAAGCTTTCGCGTTGGGCGGAAGTAGTAGAGAAAAAAGAGGGGAAACCATTAAATTATGTGATTATTTCGCGCGATGACTTTAAATATCGCTTGAGTGTGAAGGATCGATTCTTAAAAGAAATTATGGAAATGCAACATCTCGTCCAATATGATCCAGAAGGAATGTTGAATTAGTAAAATAGCAAGGTGGCCGAACAAATAAAGGAGGAAAATGTTTGAATTAGAAAGTAAAAGTCCAGAAACTATCACGATTAAGACTAGTACAAAGCAG
>ERZ773061.111-NODE-111-length-34941-cov-6.940492_pt1 | contig 34941 bp, 42 predicted proteins | sample MGYA00580627_ERZ773061 | MGnify/ENA primary metagenome ERZ773061 (study PRJEB29015, sample SAMEA2738119) | human oral metagenome | biome: human oral; feature: human-associated habitat; material: saliva | place: China | collected 2223 ...
GCCGCGGCCTTCATGAGCAGCTTGTTTGTAGGGTTGCTAAAGATATTGGACGTGCGCTTGGTCTTAACCTTGATTTAATCGAGGCAATTGCTCTTGGTCATGACGTAGGACATACTCCTTTTGGTCATGCAGGGGAGTATTTCCTCAATGATATATACCACGAGCAAACGGGGCGTTGGTTTTTCCACAACGTACAGAGCGTACGCGTGCTTGACGGCCTCTATGCAAGAAACCTCTCTTTGCAAACGCTTGATGGAGTAATTTGCCACAACGGCGAGTTTGAACAGCAGATACTTCAAATGAGTGATCTTTCAACTTTTGATGAGTTTGATAAGGTGGTAGAAGATTGCTGGGAGAGAGGTTCTCAGGCTATTGCACACCTGCGTCCTATGACGCTTGAAGGTTGCGTCATGCGCATCTCTGACATTATTGCGTATGTTGGAAAAGATAGACAGGATGCGCTTCGTGCTGGCGCTGCAACAGAAGAAACGTTTGATGATGGCCTTGGTGGCGCCTATAACGCATGGGCTACCTCTGCTTTTGTTGCAGACATTGTTCAGAATAGCTTTGGTAAGCCTCAGATTTCTCTCTCAGAAGAGGCGTTTAAAGAGATGAAACGAGCAAAGCGCGAGAATTACCAGAAGATTTATGGTGCATCAGAAGCCAATGGTGATTTCTCTGAAGACATTAAGCACCTGTTTGAGAAGTTGTACGAATACGAGTTGTCCTCGCTTAAATCTGGTGATCAGAGCCTTGCAATCTTTAAGCATCATATTGAGCCAGTAAGCAGGCACCTTTCTAGGTACGGCCATACGTATGAGTGGAAGAGTGACGTGCATCGTACTGTTGTTGATTTTATTTCCGCAATGACCGATGACTACTTTGTGGCTACCTGTGAAGCACTTTTCCCAGAAGCTCAGGAGCTCTTTCCAAAGAGGAGCTACTTTGCAGAAGGGGTACGTGCGTAAGGTTTACCACTCAGTCACGGTGTGGCAAACGGGCACGTAAAGAGCATTTGTGCTGAGCGGGCTTCTCGCCAAGCTTTTATGTTTGAGACGGGGTAAAATAACTGCGTCTATTCATATTTATTATTTCCGCAGGTAAACAGCTATATAGATATTATTTTCGTCCCAATTCGTCCCAATTATCTGCATATGGATGCGCTTTGTATGCGTGAGCGATAGCCTTCGCGAGCATTTCCGCTTCTGGTTTATCGTAGTGAACCTCTGTGACGCTCGTGCCTTTATGACCCATCATGCGCTCGATTTTCTCGCGCTCAACACCCAACTCCCAGTTGGTGAACGTTTGCCAGGAATTACGCAGACGGCTCGCTGGACGATAGGGAACGTCGTCCACTTGTTTTACTAACGATTGCCATACATCAAACAAACGCTTCTGGGTCATTGGCGCGTCGTCTGGCCCTTGCAATATCCATTCATCATCAGACGCCTGTGTAAGCTCATACAGACGTGCTCCGAGAGGTCCTGGAACAACAGACGCGTGAACGCTTTGCGTGGTCTTTAGGCGGCTAGAGAGGCCGTATTTTTGCGTCATCTGCCTAGTAATTGGAATGATGGCCACGGGAACACCCTCGAACTCGACCAGCTCAATTTCATCGTTTCTAATGGCCAACGTTTCACCAACGCGCGCGCCACCAAACGCCGCCGCGATAAACCAAGCCTCTAAGTACGTGCCACGGATAGATCCATAAAGCTTGTGTAGTTCGTCAAGCGTCCAGATACCGTTCTCGCGTTTTTGGCCATTCTTCGGCATATGGTAGGGGCGTCTGGCAATATCCGCGGAGCAAATATCGCGGAGCTCACACTCTGAGTATATAAGCCTGAGAATAACTTTCGCGTTTCTCGCGTGGGAGATAGTCATCTCGTCAAACCACGACTGAACAACCAAGGGGCGAACCGTGTTAACGGGGTTCTTGTCGCGTCTATGATCTATAAACATGAGACGCCAGGTGCGCTTATATACGTCTATGGTTGACGCTGAGAGGTCACCAGACACGCGACGTTCTTCAAGGCGTGGAATAACCCACATATCCCATACTTGGCCAAGCGTGGGCGCTGGTGCGTCTTCTGAGTGGTTGAGTCGAAGCTCTGCCAGTCTGTCGTAGGCTTGGCGCTTAGTGCCGCGCACCGTCTCAGACGCACGGCGATACCCTTGGGATGTTTCTGACCAATATCGAATGCGGTAGCGCTTATTCTTTTCAATTTCAGTGACGCTGCCCCAGTTACTGCGTATCGGTTTTCGTGGCATAATGTATATACCTTCCTCGCTATCGCTCATTTCGTGGAAGTTGCTCCCTGTTGGTCTTGGCGGACGCAGGGAGCTTTTTTGTTGCTTAATTCGCGACCTGGTAACTAACCTTGCGGTAGAAAACTACTTCGCCGGATGTATCGTCGCCCTTAAACTGGACTACCTCAACAATATGGTCTCCTGCTTTCAGCGCATCGCCTGAAAGGTCAATAGACTGTTGAGAGTCTCCCATATTGCCTTTATAGACTTCTTTTCCATCCACATAAATATGCGTTACAGCGGAACGGTCGAGGTCTGTTGTATCGACCTCAATCTGGATTATCTGAGTATCTTTCGAGATTGTCAGCTTTGGCACATTACCATTCTCTGTAGTACCGGCTGCGGTAGCGAGCATGACAGAGCCTTCTCCGACTTCTGCTTGCTTTGAGCCGTCAAAGTCTTTCTTGGCGGGTGCTTGCTGTTCTTGCTTAGTCTGTGGTTGTGTGGTGCTTTGCGTGTTTTGTTGTGGTACGCCGCCACAAGCCGTGAGAGCCAGCGAGAGCGCCAGTCCAGCGCCAACCATGACAAACTTCTGATACTTCATTTCTTTCTCCTTCTCTTAAATCTTGAAATCAAATGGTATGGAGTACCACACCACTTCACCGATGATGGTAATACTTTCCGTGCCTTCCACCGTTTTATCGTAGACCTGAGCATGGAAGGTAGGGTCCTTAGAGTCTGGAATTAACTCCACGCCGTTTTCTAGTTGCTTGATGCGCTTGATGGTCGCATCGTAGCCATTCACGCAGACCGCATACGCTGTTCCATCCACGACGGGAGACTTCTTCTCCGGATCTACTAACGCGTAGCACCCGTTTGGCAGGACATTGTTCATGCTCTCACCATCGACGGTCAAGAAGAACGCGTTAGGATGACGGCGACGGATTTCACGTGGTGCGAGAATGTGGTCTTCTACTGCGTCCATATATAGTGGCTGGCCAGCTGCAATACGACCATAGAGAGGGACATAGACGAATTGTTCTTCGTCACTTAATCCTTCATCAAGTGTTCCAGGCTCAAAGGCATCATATCCAAACAGCGCTTCCATGCTCACATGGAGGATGTCGGCAATCTGTTTAATGAGCGATATGTCTTGTGGAGCATATATTCCTTGCTCCCAGTTTCTATATGTTCCAAGCGGCACTCCAAGTTTTTCGGCCATGCTTGCTTGAGTAAAACCACTCGCTTTGCGGAGATTTTTTAACTCGTAAAGCATATCTTAACCTGCCCCTTCTGAAAAATACTCGCTTACTAATTATTTTATATAAAAATATACTTGACAAGTACACGGTTACCTATTATAAATAGTACACGGTTAGCGTGTATATAAGTTTTTATATACAGATGCTACAAGGTTACCGTGTATCCAAGGAGGTGAAAACATGAACGGACAGAAGCTGCGCGAGCTGAGAAAAGCATGCGGTAAGACGGTGCGTCAGATCTCATACGAGAGCGGTGTAACACAGGACACCATCTTCCGCTTGGAGCGTGGTGATAACCCTAACGCCGCACTCTCGACCTTGCTCGCCATTTGCTCTGCAATCGGTTGCTCAATTACCGACATCATCGACGAGCAGCCAGTAAAGCACTAAGCACCATCGCACTACTTGATTGTTGAACCTTGAAAGCTGAATAGCTAGATGTGACGTGAGACGGGGGAGCCGGTGACGCCCGCCATCTAGTAGACCTATCAAACCGACAAACGAAAAGGAATAGGAGGTTACATGACACCAACAACAGAGACGCCTGAGAGATTAACGGTTTCAGTGGCTGAAGCTTCAACGATTTCAGGGTTTTCGCGTGTGGTAATTCGTACGGCCATCAAGCGCGGAGAGCTTAAAAGCCTTCTGCCACATGGTTACGTTCGCGGTCGTCGCATCAAGAAGGCTGAACTTCTTAAATGGATGCGTGAAATGGAGGTTTAAGAGTTGAAGGCAATAAAAAGTGCTCCCACGACTTTGCAGAGTCGCAGGAGCGGGTCAAACAAACAGCCAAGAGCGTTTGACCTCTCTATTTTAGCAGGTAAGGCAAAGAGATTCATTCCACAGCTGTTTGCAGCCATGAGCCTGTGCGGTGTTACGCCGCTCATTATCTTGTGGCTGATGTGGAAATTTGGCTTCGCGCCTGCGCTTTTAGTGGCGGTTTTATCTGCCGCAGTCATGATCCATTGGATTAACCAAACAGAACCTGAGAGTAGGTAGTACATGAGTGTAAAAATTGCATCGCTTGAACTTGAAAACGTCAAGCGTATTCACGCCGTCGAGCTTGAACCCGCCCAGGACGGGCTCACGGTCATTGGTGGCAAAAACGCCCAGGGCAAGACGAGCGTACTCGACGCCATTGCATGGGCGCTCGGTGGCGACAAGATGAAGCCTGCCGACCCCAACCGTAAAGGCGGAGCAACACCCGCAAGGCTACGCGTTGAGCTGTCTAACGGCATCGTGGTTGAGCGTAAGGGTAAGAACGGCTCGCTACACGTCACCGACACGACAGGCAAGAAAGCTGGCCAGCAACTACTGAACGACTTCATCAGCCAGCTGGCGCTCAATATTCCGCGCTTCATGAACGGAACAGACGCCGACAAAGCAACCGCGCTTCTGCAGACACTTGGCATCGACGCAGAGCTCGCGAAGATTGACGGTTCAATTCGCGCAACCTTCCAAGACCGCCAACTGGTAGGTCGAGACGCCAAGGCAAAGCGCGCACACGCAGAGAAGCTTCCACACCATGAGGATGCACCCGCAGAGCCTGTGAGCGCTGCCAAGCTTATCCAGGAGCAGCAAGCAATCCTGGCACGCAACGGCGAGAAGTTGAAGGCCAAGCAAGACGCGGAAGACACTGCCAAGAAGGCAGAGTTTGCGCGTTCTACTGCATACGCAGCAACTTCACGCGTTGCAGATCTAGAGCAGCAACTCACAGAAGCACGCGCCGAGTTAGCCAGACGCACGAAAGAAGCTGAGGAAGCTGAAGAAAAGGCGAAGGTTCTAGCACAGAGCACCGCCGAGTTGGTTCTTGAAAGCACGGAAGAAATCGAAGCGTCCATCGCAAACATCGAGACGATTAATAACAAGGTGCGCGACAACCAAGCGAAGGCGGAAGCAGACGCGGAAGCGCTTCACGTAGAGCAAGAATACGACGGTCTTACGCAGAAGCTTGAAGATTTGCGCGCAAAGCGTCGCGGACTTCTTGACGGCGCACCACTACCACTGCCAGAGCTATCTATTGACGACGAAGGCGCGCTCACCTACAAGGATCATACATGGGGCGACATGAGTGGAGCTGAACAGTTGGTCGTAGCCACCGCAATCGTTCGCGCCACTAAGCCAGAGTGCGGCTTTGTTCTGGTCGATAAGCTTGAGCAGTTCGACACCGACGAGCTCGCAAAGTTCGGCGAGTGGGCGAAAGGCGAGGGGCTGCAAATCATCGGCACCCGCGTGGCCACAGACGACTCCTGCACCGTTGTAATTGTGGACGGTCGTATTGAGGGACAAGACCTCGCAGAGCCAGCTCCGGAGAAGTCCCACGCGCTTGATTGGGACGGCGACGCGGCTCAGCCAACCACACAGGCACAGCCTACAACTCAACAGTGGAAGGGACTCTAATGGCACAGTTTAATGTTATTAGCGGCGTACAGCGCACCGCCATCAAAACGCTGATTTATGGACCCGAGGGCATCGGTAAGTCCACCCTCGCAGCCATGTGGCCAAATCCAATCTTCATCGACTTGGAGGGTGGCACAAACCAGCTGCCAGTCGTGCGACTTGAGACGCCTTCAAGTTGGTCGATGCTTCGCGCGGAACTGACGGCCATCAAGAACCGCGAGGTTCCATGCTCTACGGTAGTTATCGACACCATGGACGCAGCCGAGCGTATGTGCGCGGAGTACATCATGGCGCGCGATGGTAAGAAGAGTATCGAAGAATGGGGTTACGGCAAAGGTTATACCATCCTCCAAGAGGAGTTTGGCCGCTTACTCGACTACCTCACAGACACCGCCGCTTCAGGCATCAACGTTGTAGTCCTGGGACACTCAACCATGCGAAAGTTTGAGCGTCCTGACGAGTCAGGAGCCTATGATCGCTTTGAGTTGAAGCTTACAAAGCAAGTCTCGCCCATGGTAAAAGAGTGGGCGGACATGGTGCTCTTCTGCGACTATAAGACCTACGTCGAAACAAACAAGGCTGGCAAGGCTAAGGCCACAGGCGGAGCGCGTGTTATCCGTACCACCCACGCCCCCACATGGGACGCAAAGAACCGCTTCGGACTACCTGACGAGCTTCCACTGAAGCTGGGCGAGATGCCTGTACAGTTGGGCGAGGTTATCCCGGACATGGTGGCAGAACAGACGGCGACAGCGCCAGCCGCTCCGGTGGCCATGGCAGCGCCACAGACCGCGCCAGCCGCGCCTGTACAGGCTGAGCCGACCACAACACCCACAACTGCCACCACAACAGCCACAGACGAATACAGCGCGCCAGATTACCCGGAGCGCATGAAGAAGCTTGTAGATCTGATGGTGGCTAATAAGGTCACAGACGCAGAGCTTCGAGAAGCGGTTGGCAAGACGGGCAACTTCCCTGCGGAATGCGCGCCTGCGGACTACCCAGAGGGATTTGCGGATTATCTTGTGAGTGGTTGGGACACCGTCATGAACAAGTACATCCTGCCTGCGCGAGCCGTTGAAGCGGCAAAGAGCGCGCCTGTTCCATTCAATTAAATCGGTATTTATTAGCTAGAAAAAGGAGATAAAAATGGCTAGTACAAAAGGTTACGCAATCGGCTGGGACGACGAGATCATCGACCCAGGAGAGCCAGAGTTTATTCTGCTCACGCCTGGCATCTACGACTTCACCGTCACAGGCTTTGAGCGCGGACACTTCGACGGTAGCGAGAAGATGGACGCTTGCTCCATGGCCAAGCTGACGCTTAGGTGTTCCAATGGTATCCAGGAGACCACGGTGTTTACCAACTTGTTTCTGTCCAGTTCGGTAGCTTTCAAGCTTTCTAAGTTTGCTAAGTCAATCGGTGATATGCCAGCGGGAAGCACTACAGGCCAGAAGTTCCATGTTGATTGGAACAATATCATCGGCAAGAGCGGAAAGTGCAGAATCAAGACGCGCGTCTATAACGGCAAGGATTACAACGAAGTGGACGACTTCATTGTTCCAGATCCAGCAACCGTACCCGCGCCAGCTCCAATGCCACAGGCTGTACCGTTGCCCAACTATTATGCTCAGCCACAACCACAGCCACAGCAGGCAACTATTCCTGCCCAGAGTGTTGTACAACCTCAACAGGCAGCACCACAGCCTAGCCAATATCAGGGGTTGTAATTATGGAGCTGAGACCTTATCAGGTCGAGGCGGTTGAGTCAGTGTTCAGAGAGTGGGAGCAAGGTCGAAAACGAACCCTTTTGGTTCAAGCAACCGGAACGGGTAAGACCATATGCTTCGCCGAGGTCGTCCGTCGTGTGGCATCACGCGGCGGGCGTTCCCTTATCCTGGCGCATCGTGGTGAGCTTCTAGAGCAAGCCGCGACGAAGATTGAGCAAACCGCCAATCTGAAATGTGCATTGGAGAAGGCGGAGAATACTAGTCTCAACTCGTGGACGTCGGTCACGGTCGGCTCGGTTCAAACGCTTATGCGCGAGAGCCGGCTTTCTCAGTTTAGACCGGACGCCTTCGACTGTATCGTGGTCGATGAAGCTCACCACACGCTGGCGGAAGGCTACACCCGCATCCTCGACCACTTTAATAACGCTAACGTTCTAGGCGTTACCGCAACCGCCGACAGAGCCGACAGAAAAGACTTAGGCGAGGTATACGACTCCATCGCTTACGAGTACGACATGGCGCACGCCATAAACGATGGTTATTTGTGTCCCATTGAAGCCGAGATGGTACCTCTACAGGTTGACCTATCGAGCGTGTCAGTCACGCATGGCGACTATCAAGCAGGACAGCTTGGAGACGCGCTGGAGCCGTATCTGGACGCCATTGCGGACGCTATGGTTACGCGCTGCCAAGACAGGCGCACGGTTGTGTTTCTGCCGCTTATTAGAACGGCTAAGAAGTTCACGGAGAAGCTTATCGAGCGCGGGCTCACGGCTTGCGAAGTGGATGGACAGAGCGAAGACCGCGAAGAGATACTCTCAGACTTCAACCGCGGAAAGTACCAAGTACTCTGCAATTCCATGCTACTCACGGAAGGCTGGGACTGCCCCGCGGTGGACTGTATCGTGTGCCTTCGTCCAACCAAGAGCAGAAGTCTTTATGTTCAGATGGTTGGCCGTGGAACGCGTCTCTCGCCTGAGACAGGCAAGGAGAAGCTTCTTCTGCTCGATTTTCTGTGGATGACGGGACGCCACAATCTGGTACGCCCGGCGGCACTTTTCGCCACGTCTGACGAAGTGGCCAAGCGCATAACCGAGATGACGCAAGAAGCGGAAGGCGCTATAGATCTCTTAGGCGCAGAACCAATCGCCGAGCAAGACGTGGCACTGGAGCGCGAGCTTGCAGTGGCGGCAGAGCTTGAGCGTATGCGTAAGCGCAAAGCGCAGTTTGTGAACCCTCTGCAGTACGCGGTTAGTATTTGCGACTTAGATCTGCAGACCTTCGAGCCATCGTTTGCGTGGGAAGAAAACCCCGCCACAGATGCACAGTCCAAGCAGTTGGAGAAGCTTGGCATTGACCCGGCCGGCATGACGCAGGGATACGCGGAGCTGGTGCTGAAGAAAGCACACGAGCGCATCGACGCACATCTGGCCACGCCTAAACAGGTGCGTATGTTGGAGCGCAAAGGCTTCCAGCATCCGGGACTTTGGACGTTTGAGCAAGCCAGCCACATGATGAGCCGCTTGGCCATGAACCGCTGGATGGTCCCACACGACATTAACCCCGCAACGTATGATCCGAATAACTGAAAGGAACAACAATGCTAACTAAAGAAGAGCGTGCGGCAATCGCTGAGAGGGCAAACGAATGTGTCGCGGTGTGCGGTTCTTTGTACGAGGTTCTTTTGGGTCATCGCTCGGCTGGTAATACAACATACGAGGAAGATATGAAGAAACTTCTAGCCCGTATTGTCGACCTCTGCGACACATCAAATATGCTTGAGTTGCCAGTCGATAAAGACGGTGAGGTTATCCGTATCGGTGATACGGTATACGATTGCGAGTGCACAAAGTATGAAGTCGCAGGGCACTCATCGTCTAGTAATGTTCTTCTGTCAGCTGGCAGAGAGCTTATATGTTTTAAGAAACCCGCAAACGAACTAACTCACAAAGAGCCTGTAACAGTTAAGTTACTTGCACAGCGCATTAAGCGTGTTTTAGGAGATGAAGCCTCTTCGATAGGCGTTGTTCCTCACATTGAATTAAGACGTATCGCTAAGCAGCTTGAAAGTCTAGGTGATAGCGATGAAGCCTAACACTTGGAACTATCGCATTCCCATTGTGACCGGACGCAAGCCAACAGCAGATGAACTGTACTTGCAAGCGTTGAAAGCAAAGCATGAGTGCATTGTCGGATATTTAGGTGCTGGTTGCAATTCGCTTTTTATTCCTATGAAAGACTGTCGAAAAGAGTTTGACGCAGCAATCGAGCATTACAAGAAGCTTGCGTGGAAGGAGAGCAACGATGACAATTAACCTTGGTATTCCGCAAATTATTTGGCTTGTTTTGGTTGTTTTTGGGTTAATTTACGAGATTATCAACCACGACAAGCCACATGCGCCGCACAATGCCTACACCCTTGCAATCAGTGTGGTTATTTCTTTCTTACTGCTCTATTGGGGCGGCTTCTTCGGATAAATACCGATTTATTTAATTCCCAATTTTTCACAACCTAATAGAAAGGTTCAACCATGAAGAAACTTCTTCAATGGCTGGCTGTTGCTGTCTTTGCGGTGCTGGTATTCGTTCCAGCACTCGCACAGGCTCAGACGGTACCAACCACAATCACCAGCTTTAGAGTTACAGACAAGAACAAGCAGGACTTAACCTCTGCATTCACGAACCAAGACATCTACTTGACCGCGTCATGGAGCGCAACGGGCGAGGTTCACGAGGGCGACACGTTCTCGTTAGCTATTCCCGATGTCCTCGACTTTCCAGCCACTAACGCAGCCAGCTTTGACATTTACGCGCCAGACGGCGAAGTTATGGCAACCGCTCAAGTAACACCCGGACGCGTCACAATCACCTACACATCATGGGTCGAAGGCAAAGACCACGTACAAGGTACATTGTGGCTTGCTGCACACGTCAAAGCCGACGCAGCGGCAGGAACAACCACGCTAAGGCTCATTGACGAAACAACAGGGCAGGTAGTTGAAACCAGCTTCGAGACACGCCACTACGGGACTATCCAGCATGAAGTTATCGCAAAATGGGGCGTCAAAACTGACCACGGCACGGTCGAGTGGTCGGTGCGCCTCAACCACGCAGCGGAGTCACTTACTAATGTTGTACTAGAGGATACAGCGCAAGAAGGTACACGCATTATCCCTGGCTCATTCCGTCTATACCGCGTTCACATGGACGCATACAGCAACATCGACCCCGCAAGCTGGGTACGCGTCAACGTTCCCGAGCCAACCATTAACGGCAATAGCTTCACGTGGGACTTGTCCAGCGTGGACTTCCAAGGCAACCAATACTTCATGTACTACGAGACGGAAGGAACAGAGACTACCTTGAATTCTATCCAGCTGAAGAGCCGCGAGACCACGCAAGGCTCACGCTACCAGTACGTCAATCAGGAGAGCGGCGGTAATGGCAACGGCGACAATCGCTCACAGCCAACAGAGCCAGAGACTCCACCTACTCCAGAGCCAACACCAACGCCAGAACCTAATCCAGGACCACAGCCAACGCCACAGGATAGTGACCCCGAGCCACAGCCTGAGCCAGCAAAGCCAGTTAAGAAGACTAAGAAGAAGGCTGCACTACCAAACACGGGAGATACCCAAAACGTTGCGGTTGTTGCTGGTATCGGAGTTATCGCAATTATTGTCGCGATGGTAGCAAGCATGCCACTAAGGAGAGACTAATGGATCTTGAAAATATAGGAATGTCTGCATTCGATGTTGAACTTCTGAAGGCACTAACTAAGGATGCCTATAACATTGGCCGCGAAGAAGGCTTCGACGTGGGATTTACCGCGGCACTTTGCACCATTGTCTCAGTGGGCAAAAAAGAAAGCGCAGAGGATGCTCTGAAGTACGCGGAAGACTTTATCAATGGCCCACTCGCTAACGAAGAAGCAAAGACAAGATTCGACGAGCTCACAGATCTGTCCGCAAGTCTAGGACTAGGAGATGTATTGAAATGAATCTCGATGAATACACCGACAAGCTCGCGGAGCTTGCCGCAGAAGATGTCACGGAGAGCGACCTTTATTTTCTCAAAGGCAAAAACGTGTACCTGTCTGGACCAATCACGGGCGTTAAAGGTTACAAATACCCCTTCATCTTCATGGAGAAAGTTCTGCATAAGGTAAGCGATGGCATGGTGTTCAACCCAGCCATAGAGATACCTTCGGACTCTCCATACGAAGCCGCCATGGCCACGTGTGTGCAGGCTCTATCGCTTAGAGTCCGAGACGGCGAAGACGAACCCTATTATCCGATGTATGAAGTGATGATTCTTCTTCCTGGATGGACGAAGAGCCAAGGCGCGCAGATTGAAAACCGCGTGGCAGAGGCGTGTGGTATTGAGGTCGTCGACATGTCATCGAACAAGGCATTTACAAAGGTTATGCCTTTTTATCGTGCGCTTATAAGCGTGGTGGAAAATTATGGGAAATAGAGACGACCACAAAGACCTCTTGGAGGCGCTTAATTGGATAGATCCTTCAGAGCTTGATTACCAACAGTGGGTGGACTGCGGCATGGCGCTCCATGAGTCCGGCTTTTCATGGCAAGACTGGGACGCGTGGAGCAGAATGGACATCTACCGCTACCACGAGGGCGAGTGCGAGCGTAAGTGGAAGAGTTTCGGCAACTCACCGTCACGTGTTAAAAGCGGAACCATTATCGCGTTCGCGCGTGCTCGTGGATGGTCGCCAGGTGTGAAAGGCTACGCCATTGGTTGGGACGATGAAATCATTGACCCGGGCGACGCCTTCGGCATTACACCAGACTGGGCGGACGAGGTTGACGTCGATGTTATGGACGGAGACTGGGACCAGGTTAAGGACTTAACGGACTATCTGGCGGCAGTGTTTGAGGATTCCGACCGTGTGTGCTACGTCAATGAGGTCTATGAAAAAGACGGCAAGTATATGCCAAAGCGTGGACACTGGGGCAGAAACGCAGGCGAGCTTCGAGAGGAGCTCGCCAAGTGCGGCGGAGATTTGGGCAAGGTGCTGGGTGACTGGAACCCGGAGGCGGGCGCATGGATCTGCTTTAATCCGGTTGACGGTAAAGGCCGCTCCAACCAAAACATCACAGAGTTCAGGTACGCCCTTGTTGAGTCCGACACGCTGGAAGTGGAGAAGCAGCTTGGCATGATCCAGGCGATGAAGCTTCCGTGCGTGGCTGTGGTATCAAGCGGCAACAAGAGCGTTCACGCTATCGTCCACATTGACGCGGGCACGGATGAAAACTTGTACAGGAAGCGCGTAGAGAAGCTGTACCAATTCTGCGCGCGCCGTAAGTTCTCGCCGGACATGGCCAACAAGAATCCCAGCCGTCTCTCACGTATGCCAGGCATCACACGCGGCGAGAATCGTCAGAGACTTCTGAAGCTCAATATCGGCTGTAAGGACTGGGACGAATGGGAGAAATGGGCGGATGAGTCAGAAGATGACCTTCCAGACGAAGCCGACTGTTCAGATTGGGACGAGCCGGTGGAGTTAAACGCACCGCTTATCGGTATCGAGGGAGCGGGACTTCTGCGCCAGGGCCAGAAGATGATTCTCACGGGCGACTCTAAGATGGGTAAATCCTATGCGCTCATTGACTTAGCGGAAGCGGTCTGTACGGGTAGCACGTGGCTCGGTATGCCATGTATCAAAGGACGAATTTTATACGTAAATCTTGAGATTGAAGCGAATGAGTTTAGACAGCGCTTACACACGGTCTGGGACGCCCGCCACGGTGATAAGCAGCCTGGCGCGCTCGATGATTTAAAGACCAATTTTTATTCATGGAATCTGCGCGGCAAGGCTCGCCTTATGAAGGACTTAACGCCTATCTTGATTCGTCGTGTTTTGGCGCATGGCGAGAAGGGTTTTTTCACCATGGTCATCGTTGACCCGGTCTATAAGGTCAACGGCGGAGACGATAACGACTCTCGCATGGTGGCAGAGTTCACGAATGCCATCGACCGTATCACCGAGGAGTGCGGATGCGCCGTAGTCTATGCGCACCACCATCCAAAGGGTACAGCCGGCCAGAAGAAGGCAATGGACCGCATGAGCGGCTCTGGCGTTTATGCGCGTGATGCGGACTCAATGTGTGACTTCACGCCGTTGGAGATTCCGGAGGAGTTTAGGCGCACGCGCTTGAATGATTGCCCGGCCTACCGTGTATCCATGACCACGAGGAGCTTTCCGACGCCGCCAGAGCGCGACGTCATCTTCAAGTGGCCGAGGTTCTACGACGACCCAACGGGCATGCTCGCCAAGTTTGAGACGGAAGGCGCTGACCCGTTTGCCAAGGGTCGCGAGAGCAAGCTGGCGAAGAACCACCGCATCCAGAAAGAAGCGGCGGAGCTTATGCAGGACGCTTACGACACGGCGGTAGCGGATGGTTGTGCGGACGATAACGGGTACGTCACCCAAGAGGATCTGCTCGAGCGAATTGGCACGCGCATAGACCCGGAGGGGTATGAAGTGAAGCCTTCCGCACGCGATATTCAGTACTGGACGAAGCAAGATTGGTGTCCGATTGGGAAGCGCAAAGTTGAGGTTGAGGGCTCACGAGGGCGAACTCGCAAAATGACGATGTATTTTGATGCCATTTCCGCAGCTGAACAAGGCTTTTTAGATGATGAAGATGACTAATGCCACCAAAAACGGGACACCGCTTATATAGGTATATCTCCCTATATTGGTGGCAACGGTGATTTTTCGTCATCTTCGTGTGTGTACGCCCACAGGCTAGGCAATTGGCGCCAAGGGCGCGCGCCAATCGCCCTACGCTATGTGTTTCGCTAACGCCCGTGGTGCGTCACACAGCTAAAGATTCTTCCGCGCGCGCCCGCGTAATTGGCGCGGTTCATTTTTTTGAGATTCGCGATTCACGATTAGGAGATTGATTGATGTGGTTGACCCAAGAAGTAACGCGGGCGGCCGTGAGAGCCACGCAGAGCCCGCAGAAAGCGCGAAAAGGCGCCTGTCGGCATTCTTGCCTATGAAGCCGCCGAGCGTGACGCATAACGCCCTTGTGGCCTACATTGTGGGCGGTGGTAAAGGAATGCACGCCGCCATCAGGAAGTCCGATGAACTGAAGACCGCGGAGGATCTGATTTGTGTGTGGCTGAAGTCGGTCACGAAGGTGTCGGAGAATTTCCAGCCACTCACGGGACCTTTGCGCTGTGTGGTGAAGTGGTGCTTCCCTGCGAGCGAGAAGCATCCCGATGGCACCCCCATGACGGAGAAGCCGGACATGTCGAACATGCTGAAGACGTTTGAAGACTGTCTGACCAGGTGTGGGATAATTGAAGACGACCGCTTTATCTGCAGCGAGAGTCTAAGCAAAGGCTACGCTGAGACCATGGGCATCTATTTCTCGGTCGAGGAATTATAGGAAAAGGCGAGGTAGTGGCATGACTGGGCTGGAATGGTGGGAGAGTGTTAGGCAGGCCGCAAAAGACATTGAAAGCGCTCGCAACAGGTTAAACGCCGTTAGAGAGCCTCTAAAGGCTTCAAGCGGCGCGGGAGCGAAGAATTCGACTTCTGACCCGACAGCGCGCGTAAGTATAGCGGAGATTAGCGCACAGGCGTTTCTAGAGGGTTTATTGGACGAATTAGAGAGCGTCATTCTAGACGGTTACGCCGCGTGCAACACAATCGGCGAAGCACTCGGCCAAGATGCGGCCCTCGTGATGCAGCTGTACTTCGTCGAAGGTTACACGTGGGCGGAGACAGCCAAGAGGGCGCATGTTTCCATGCGTCAAGCGTTCAAGCTGCGTGAACGTTCTTTGGAGTTTACAAACACGATGGGTATTGCTAAGCTGTGTATAAAGCAAGAAGAATATTCATAAATCGTGCATAATCTTGCAGTTATATTCATATTAAAACGTGCTATCTTGATACCGTAGGAATGTACGAAAGTTAACAAAGCGACTCGGGCGCTCTCAGAAATGAGGGCGCTTTTTTGTTAGCTCAATATTCATTTTTATGCATAAGTGGAGAGGTTTATACAAATGGGCGTATCGTCATCAAGCAAAGAAAAATTCGAAGACTATGAAGCATTTGTTGAGAAGTTCAAGTCGAAGCTGACCACCGACGATTGCTTTACCCCCCCCGCGGTGTATGACGCCGTACTTGAGTGGGTGCGCGATAAGTATGATCTAGGCGACGCGCCAATCGTTCGACCATTCCGCCCAGGCGGAGACTACCAGAGCGAGGAATATCCAGAGGGCTGTGTTGTTGTAGACAATCCGCCTTTCTCTATCCTGGCATCCATCCGCCGATGGTACACAGAGCGCGGCATCAAGTATTTTCTGTTTGCGCCGTCTCTCACCATCTTCATGCGCGACATGATTGATTGCGCGGTGTGCACATTTGCAGACATTGAATACGCTAACGGTGCCAAGGTGCGCACCTCATTCGTTACAAACCTCGACACGGTCAACGCAGCAATCACCACGCCGGAGCTGAAGGACATCATCGAGGAAGCATGCAAGCAAGAAAACAAACAGCAACCGAAGCTCAACTATCCGAAGTGCGTCCTTATGGCCACGCGCTTGGGAAGACTATCCAGCAAAGGCGAAACGATAGAGATTCCCAAATCTGATACGTATTTCATTCGACAACTTGAAAGCCAGAAGCCACTGCGAAAAGCGATGTATGGTGCTGGCTTTCTTTTATCGAGCGATATGACGCGCAGGTTGGCACGAGCAGAGGCACGAGCAGAGGCACGAGCAGAGGCACGAGTGGAAGAGTATACATTCGACCTCTCCGAGCGTGAGTTGGAAATTATTAGGGAGCTAGATGGCAAGACTAAACAATCCGAACGCGGCGAAGAACCTAACGCCTAACAGCAAGCGCACCAAAGCGGAGCTGAGCGAGATAGGAAAGAAGGGCGCCGCAAAGTCTAACGCGGTTCAGAAGCGCAGGCGTGAGATTCGCGAGACGCTTCTAGATCTTCTCGCCATGCCGATGAAGCCTGGCAAGCTGTCCCAGGCGTCCACTATCGCAGGACTTACGGGTAAGAACGTAACCGCCAGCGAAGCCATGGCGCTTGCCATGCTCGCCCAGGCACTCGAAGGAGATGTGCGCGCGGCTGAGTTCGTTCGCGATTCTTCCGGACAGAAGCCCGTCCAGCAGATGGAGGTATCCGCCAACGCCAAGGAAGCTAGTGCCGCGTTTAAGAGCTTGCTCGACGAGGTAGAGAGCGATGGAGACAAATAGAGCACTCGCGACGCTTATGGCCAAGCATCCGGTTCGCCTGGCGCATGAACTAGGTTATGACCTTCTGCGCGAAGGACTCCACGACAGATGGATTCATGAGATGGTGTTTGGCCATGGCGACATGACGCTTCAGTCTCACCGTGGTTCATACAAGACGACCTGTGTCGAGGTGGCTCTGTGGTTGATATTGCTCACGCGCCCGGACTTGACGGTGGGATTTCAACGCAAAGGCGAAAATGACGTCGCGGAAGTACTCGCGGCGGTCAAGCGTATGGTCGAGCATCCGCTCACCCAGGAGATTGCACAGAGCATCTACGGTCAACCACTGAAGCTGACCACGGCAAGCTCTACGGCAATCTCAACAAGTCTCGCGTGTAACGTCTCCGGCTCACCACAACTGACGGGCATCGGCATTGGTGGCTCGCTCACCGGTAAGCACTGGGACATCATCTTTACGGACGATATCGTCACACTGCGTGACCGCGTGAGCCGCGCTGAGCGTGAGCGTACAAAGCAGATTTACCGCGAGCTGCAAAACGTCAAGAACCGCGGCGGACGCATCATCAACACGGGAACACCATGGCACAAAGACGACGCGTTCACCATTATGCCGACCGCTGAGAAGTGGCCATGGGATACCACGGGGCTCGTGAGTGTGGACGCTGCCACAGAACTGAAAGCGTCGATGACGCACTCACTCTTCGCGGCGAACTACGAGCTGCGCCACGTGTCAGAGGAGGGCGTGGTCTTCGAGGGCGACTGTAAGACCTTCAAAGACGAGAGCCTTCTTTTCGACGGCATCATGCATGTGGACGCGGCCTATGGCGGTTCAGATGGTACGGCCATCACGTGTATCAAGTGGGTGGGCGATGAAGCGTTCGTTCATGGTGAGCTGTACCGCGAGACGCACGTTGACAGGTGCATGGCGCGCATCTTAGAGCTACACCGCGAGCTGAGACTTGGCACGGTGTACATGGAGAAGAACGCGGATAAGGGGTACGTGGCCGACAAGCTCGACGGCTACGGGCTGCCCGTCCATACGTACTCAGAGATCGCAAACAAGTTCATCAAGATTGCGACGTATGGCAGGGGCACTTGGTCCAAGCTGTCCAGGCTTGAGAGTGTCCGCGAAGCAAGCGTCGATTACTGGAACGAAGTCATGGACTTCACCGAGGGAGCAGAGCACGATGATGCGCCTGACTCGCTCTCATGCGCTATTCGCTTGCACGATAACGCGCCAACCATTCGACTATTTAGAGGAGGCATTTAGTGAGTGCTGACGTTAAGGGAGCAAACGCTTCCACGTTTGAGCCAAGGGGCGGCTACCGTCTACCAAAGGACACACAGATGACCGCGGAGCTTCTTGGCAAGCTTTTGGTGGACTACCGCTCGAAGCAGGTTAACCGTTTGGCCAGCCTTCGCAAAGCATACGAGGGTGACCACGACATTCTGCACCAAAAGGAAAAGGCGGAATACAAGCCAGACAACAGGCTCGTGGCTAACTTCGCTAAGCAGATCGTGGACTCCATGGTCGGCTACTTCTTGGGCGTTCCTATTCGTACAACGGCAGACGATGAAGCGTTTGCGGAGTATCTGGACGTGTGGAGCGCGGTCAATGACTCCGACGATCTAGACGCTGAGCTTTCAAAGCTGGCGGACATCTATGGCGTTGGCTACGAGCTGATGTGGCGCGACGAGGAAGCCTTCGCGCGTTCTTGCTCCGTGACGCCGCTGAATTGCTTCGTTGTCCGCGATGACACGGTAGAGAATGACATCATCTACGCGGTGCGCTTCTGGCTCGACGATAACCTTTTCGACAATGCTCGAGACACACTGCGCGGAACGCTCTACGACCCCATGTTCGAGACGCCATTCGTGATGGACGGCTCGAAGGTCATCTTCGGTGAGCCTGTCATCCACGGGTTTGACGATGTGCCTGTGATTGAGTATGTAGACAATGAGGAGCGCCTGGGCTTGTTCGAGGGCGTCATGTCACTCATTAACGCATACAACAAGGCCATCTCCGAGAAGGCCAACGATGTCGAGTACTACGCTGACGCTTATCTGAAGATTCTCGGTGCACGCCTGGACGAGAAGACGCTGCAGAACTTGAGAGACTCGCGCATTATCAACCTGGACTCTAGAGACTCGGCAAACGTCACCGTTGAGTTTCTGTCTAAGCCTGACGCGGACGGCACGCAGGAAAACTTTATTGATCGCGTTGAGCGTCTTATCTTCGTCCTGTCGATGGTGTCAGACCTCTCAAGCGAAAAGTTCGATACCAGCTCCGGCATTGCTATCAAGTATCGCCTTCAGGCCATGAGCGATATCGCTGTCGTGAAGCAGAGGAAGTTCCGCCGCTCACTCTCTAGGCGCTGGAAGCTTCTGTGTAACTACGCAGGAAACACACGACTGGACGCTAAGGCATGGACGACCGTACGTGCCACCTTCACACGCAACCTACCATCGAACCTGCTCGAAGAGTCTCAGATTGCTGGCAATCTCTCCGGTATTACCTCGGAAGAGACGCAGCTCTCGGTGCTTTCATGCGTTGATTCGCCACAGGCTGAGATGCAGCGCATGGCCGATGAACGCGCCGAGCAGGCCGCGCAGATGGTTCCAGACCGTACGAACGAAAACAATAACTAAGGAGCAACATGGACTCGTATTGGCACAGCCGCCAAACACTCGCTGACGCAGCGATGGAGAAAGACGAACGCGCTCTGTCGATACGCGTCCATAACGCCTACGAGAGCGAGCTTCGCCGCTTGAATCGCGAGATTGCGGAGTACTATCAACGCTACGGCGAGAATGGCGTCCTGGAGTATCGCCGTCTCATGGAGACGATGGACCCGAAAGACCGCGAGCTTCTTATTCGCGACTGTGATGAGTTTTTACGCCAGCACCCGGATATGCAGTCCATTGTGGATGTGCGTAAGAGTATCTACAAGCTGAACAGGCTCGAAGGCTTGCAGGCGTCCGCACGCTTGCACCTCTACCAAGCCACGGGAGACGTGGTTCAGCGCATAGACAACCACATCGTGCGCCAGTCTTTGCGCGGTGCGAACACAGCGGCTGAAGCGATGGGATTTGGTCGGTCGTTCTACAGTATGGACTCTGACGCGGTTCGCCGGTTCGTTGATACTGTGTGGACGGGCAACACCTCATACTCCCAGCGCATCTGGGACAACACGGAGACCCTCGCGTCTTACGTGGCGCAGGACATGTCGAAGGCACTCGCGCGCGGTGATTCGTACCAGCGAATCGCGAAGGCACTCGAGAAGCGCTTTGTGGACGTTCCGCAGTCATCGCTTATGCGCTTGGTCTACACCGAAGGCACTTACGTCTCACGCATGGCACAGGTTGAGGAGTTGAAGCGCGAAGGCTTTGACTCCTACACCATCGAGGTAGTACATGACGAGCGCGCCTGTGAAGAGTGCGAAGGCGTGAATGGATCTACGTTTAGATTCGAGGATATGCAAGTGGGCGTAAACTTCCCACCACTCCATCCATACTGCAGGTGTCAGATTGCGCCGGCTGTGGACGATTGGGACGCTTGGCAGAAGAAGCAGGAGGAGCTTGGCCAAAGACGGGCGGAGAAAGCGGCAAAGAAGAAAGCAGGTTATAAAGTATCCGCCGGCCGTCGCTCTCGTATTTTCGGTGAACCAGAAGAGGCATCACTTATATTTGACGGTAAGGAGATATGGAGCGGCATCGGAACTGTAAATGATGTAGGCATGCCGCCAAAAGAAGATTTATTAAAACTTCTGTCTGATTTTGGTCAAACATCTCTACACAATGTTGATGCAGTTCATACTCACACGACACGTGTCGGCGGTACGTTTAGCCCTGAAGATATCAATGTTTTAGTTGAATATGAACTAAAGTCGAACACAGCAAGAGAAACGCAGGGAGAAAAAAGGCAATTTGTTCTTGAGCGTACTCATGAAGCAAATATTGAACTTGGGCGCAAATTCGTGGAAGATTATGACTCGTTTTCAAGAGCTAAATGGGAAGATGTTTCTTACGATTATTGGCTGGAACATTATCAAGCTCTTGATATACCGTTCTATGATGCAAACATAATTGAAGCCGAAAAGATACTTAAAGAAATTCAGCATGAATGGCTGATGGAAAACGCTCAACGATATGGGTATAATTACTATATAAAGTAATTGTAAGGAGAGGCTGAAATATGGATATCAGTTTAGATATCTTAAACAAGTATCGCACTCCCGGACGTCTTGACGCAGACTTAAATAAAATGTGCTGCGTTAGGCTGTACATAATGGCAGCCGAAGGAAAATATCCAATCGAGCATGTAAAGCAAATGGCCGGAAGTGCTCCAATGGAGGAGTACCTTTTGCCAGAAGATTATGAGAATTGGAAACGATTAACAGCTGAAGTTTAACCTTCGTCAATCAACCAGTTTTCACGAGCCACCTCCGGGTGGCTTTTTTGTTAGACCGCCAAGGAGGTGAGAATATGGCGCGAGTAGTGATCTACATGGCCGAGTGGTGCAGCATCTGCCGCGGGACTATCAAGAGGATAGTGCCGGCTTTATCTGAAGAGGATATTGAGTACGAGATTATCGACGTGGATAGCTCACCGAGGTCCAAAGACGCGAAGAGCATCACTCACCTTCCGACGGTGTGCGTTGTGGACGCGGGGGAGCGCGAGCTTATGCGTTGTCGTGGATGTCCCACGGACGAAGTACTAGAGAAAATTGTTGAACTGTGTATTGAAAGCGACTAGACGGTCGCTTTTTTAATGCATCGACCAAGCTTTGATGTCGCTAAAAGCTAAGGAGAAAAGGCACGCCGACGCGCCTTGGAGCGCCGGGGATTAGGAGAAAAACAATGGGTGCAGAAACAAACGCAGCAACAACCACAGAGACCACAGAGGAGACTAAGCAAGCTCAGGCTCCCGTGGTGGATGGCGAAGGCGCCAACAAGGACGCGGCCACCACACAGGCAGAGCCAAAGCAGGACAACAAGCAGCAGCCAAAGTACACGGACGCTGATGTTGACGAGATTGTCTCCAAGCGTCTCGCGAAGTGGGAAAAGCAGCAAGCCGCAAAGGTTGAGGAAGCTGCAAAACTGGCCGAGATGAATGCTCAGCAAAAAGCAGAGTACGAACGTGACAAGGTCCAGAAGGAGCTTGACGAGTACAAGCGTCGCGACACAGTAAACGCGATGGTGGCTGAGTCTCGTCGTCAACTCTCTGAGCAAGGTATCGCGGTCAGTGATGACATTCTCGCGCGTTTAGTGGGTGAGACTGCAGAGGAAACAAAGGCGTCCGTTGACGCTTTCTCAACGGCCTTCACGGCGGCCGTAGAAGATGCCGTGAAGAAACAACTCGCGGGCAAAGCTCCTGCGGCAGGCGTGGCTACTAAGACGATGACCAAAGAAGAGATCTTGGCCATCAAGGACCCAATCGCTCGCCAGGCAGCCATCCGCGACAATATCGGATTGTTTGTTTAACACTAAGAAAGGCGGCACATTATGCCAGCAGAAACAGGACTTACCGTAAAGACCGACATCGCTCCTGAGATTTCTATTGATTACGTCAACCGATTCTCCCAGGGCATCCAGGAGCTTCAGAAGGCTCTCGGTATTACCAACCTTATCCCAGTACCACAGGGCGGCACCATCAAGACCTACAAGTTCGTGAAAGACGTCAAGAGTGGCGTTGTCGCCGAGGGTGACACCATTCCAGCGTCTAACATCAAGCGTCAGCTTGACCAGACCATCGAGCTTCCTCTCAACAAGTATCGCCGCGTAACCTCCGCCGAGGCAATCCAGCTTCGTGGACGCGATCGTGCTATCAATGAAGCTGACGCTCAGCTTATTGGCACCATCCAGAACGGTATTCGCAGCGATCTGATTGCAAGCGTCTCCACCACCACTGCTACAGCAAAGAATGGCAAGACCCTCCAGGCAGCTATGGCCAACCTCTGGGCTTCTCTCACCGCTAAGTTCGAGGGCTATGATGGATTCGACACCGACGCAGCTAATCCATTCGTCTTCTTCGTCAATCCTCTCGACGTTGCTGACTATCTCGGCACCGCAACCGTAACCACTCAGAACGTTGCAGGTATTACTTACCTCAAGGACTTCCTTGGCCTGGGTACCGCAATCACCTCTTCCAAGGTTAGAGCAGGCACCCTCTACGGCACTGCAGCCATGAACCTCAACCTGGCATATATCCCAGCCAACGGTTCCGATCTTGCATCTACCTTCGGCCTGACCTCCGACGCCACCGGCTTCGTTGGTATCACCCACAGCTCCGACACCAAGACCGCAACCTGCGACACGCTTGTTATGTCTGGCGTTAAGGTCTTCCCAGAGATTACCGACGGCGTTGTTAAGGCAGAGATTAAGGCAACCGTCTAATCCACAAGTAAGGAGGTGAGCGTATGAGCGTATTAGATCGTGTCAAGACGCGACTCGAAGCGGTCGAAGATAAGCCGAGCGATAAGTGGCTGGAAGAGGTCACGCATACGCTCACAGACCGCATTTGTTTGCGCGTTGGCGTATCCACGCTACCCACTACAGCCGAGTCCCTTGTGGTCGATGCAACCATCAAGGCGGTGAATCGCCGATTCGATGAAGGCATCACACAGGAATCTGAGGGACAGGGCGGAACCTTGTCCCTTCAGTTTGTGGACGACCTTCTCGCGGAGTACGCCGCGGAGCTTTCTGCCTTGGCGGAGATTGCAAGGGCGGACAGTAGTGCCGCTCTACAGTTTCCAAAGGTGAGGTTCGTATGAAGTGGCGGATGTGCGAGTTGATTGAACTCGCGGATACCGACGCGCGCGACAAACTAGGCAATCGCGTGCTCTCGCGCCGGGTGCTTACAACCACCCGGGCGAGGGTTTGCCCCGCGTCCCTTGTTGAGACACAAAACGAAGGCAACGACTACGCGGCGTGTGATTTGACGCTTATCACGACAGCTCCCGCCGAGCTTGCTCTTCGTGCGTCTCTTGTTCGCTTTCCCGTGATTGATGCAGGAGACGTCTATGAGGTCATCCATGTGAGTGAATTCGGGCGCCGTCGCGTTTTGTCACTGAAGAAGCTAAAGGGTGATGCGTATGCCTAGTGTTCGCCTGGAGTTTGACGATGGCGGACTTGGCGACGCACTGAAGGAGCTTGCAAACATCAAGCCCGAGATTGTTATGAAGCGCACCGTGAATGAGATAGCCGAAGACCTACGCGCAACCACACCAAGAGACACAGGCGAGTTGATTGGTTCTATTCGCCAAAGCGTCAAAGGTGGCGAAGGAGAGATTGGCTATACAGGCGAATACGCTCCGCATGTTGAGTATGGCCACCGACAAAACGTTGGCCAGTACGTTCCGAAGATTGGGAAGCGTCTGAAGGCACCCTTTGTGGAAGGCCAGCACTTCTTTGCTACGGAAATCAAGGCGGCGCGCGCTGTTCTGAAGAAGCGGTGCGGTGAGTATCTAAGGAGTAAAGGCTTATGAGGCAAGCACTAAGGCGACTCCCGCTTGACGACTTTGTCGCGGCGGTTGTGGCACGTGTCAAAGAAGGCACGGGCGTTAAATGTGTGACCGACGCGAATAAAGAACCCTCTCCTCTTTATTCCGTCGGCGCACTCTCAGTTCGTCCGGACAAAACAAAAACAATGTGGCTGGATGTTTACACCATCGAGCTTCACGCAATCTCTAAGCCGTCTAAGACGCGCGAGGAGATATTCAAGATGGTGACGGCTCTAGAAGAAGCCATGAGCCAGCCGATTAGTTTGGCTTGTCCGTTCCAGGTCATCCGTCAAACGGATAACGGTCTAAACACAATCAAGCGAGATGAGACAGGAGAATGGCACGCGGTTGTGCCGTTCGAGGTGGTCGTCTCCTATGGTCTGATTATTAAGTAGAAAGGGGCATTACTATGCCAGATTCAACTGCATTTGATAGTGGTGCATATTGTGACGTCTCCGCCGGTGGCGTTAACGCTGTAAACGGCGCAGAGGTCCTTCTCGGTGTATTCAGCGCTGACGGATCTAAGCTTCTCGCAATCGCTGGCGAGAAGTCTCACAAGGTATCGCTTTCCGCTGATACTACAAGCGTCTCCACGAAGTCTTCTCGTGGTGCTTGGAAGGTGAACCGCGCATCTACCCGTTCCTTCGAGGTCTCTGTTGATACGGTGGCCGTCAAGGACGCAGAGAGCGATAAACTGTTCCGCCAGGCACTTGCCGACGGCACTATTCTGTGTGTCAAGGAGTTCCTGGACAATACAGACTTCACGCCAATCGGCGGTGGCGCAGTCATCGTCACCAAGTATGAGGCTGACTCACCAACTGACGATGTACGCACCGCGTCTGTATCTCTCACAGGTACAGGCAAGTGGACGTGGTTTGACATTGACGCAGCCGCTAAGGCTAAGGCAATCACCAAGCCAACAGGACGATAAGCGTCCACAAACACATTCACGGGGTAGCTTCGGCTGCCCCTTTTTTATTAGTTAAGGAGTAAGAAATGGCAGATTTTACCTTCGAGGTTGACGGTACTACATACGAGCTTCTCTACGCGGAGAAGCGTGTGGAGATGGCTGAGAGCGCGATTGGTAACAAGAGCATCATCTCCGTGTTCACCGCTCAGCCAACCCTGCGCGAGACTAAAACCATCTTCGCGTATGGCATCCGCGAGAGTGGTCAGAGTGCATGGGTTAACCCAACACAGGCCATTGAGCTTGCCGGAAAGTACCTGCAGGAGCACGGTTATGCTCAGATGATTGAAGCCGTAAGCGACTCACTCATGAAGGACTGCGGTTTTTTATTCCGATAGATCTGAAGAGCCCGCGCTGGGTCAGACCATCCACAACATCACAACAAGCCAACCAACCACAAGAAGCGCCACAGAAGCCTCTGACAGGCTATGAGCGTGACGCAATGTGGGCGTGGGTGGCTGTTCGCTTTGGGTGGACGCCAGACGAGTTTGACAGGCTCACAGCGGCTCAGATTGCCCTTCTTCAAGTGGCTGAGCATGACCGTGTCGCGTATGACCAGATGCTTCTCAACGAAGCAATAGCCACCGCACTCGCCAACGGCTACAAGAAGAAGAGCGAAGAGCCTGAGCTTTTGTGGGTTGAAGCAAACAAGCCTGATAGAAAGACCATGAGCGCGAAAGAAGCGCGCGACAAAATGGCCGCGCTTGAGAAGGCTCTATCGAATCAACAGAAATAAACATGAGAGGAGGTATATATGGCAAGTGACTATACACTCTCCGCAAAGTTCACCGTCAATGCCGATGGCTTTATTGACGGCGTAAATAAGGCGCAGTCTTCACTCAGTCAGATTCAGAACAAGGCGCAAGAAGTATCGCGCTCTATGGATCACAGCATGGGCGACGCGTCTGGAAGCGTGCAGTCATCGTTTTCAGAGCTTAGGTCGCGGGCTCAGAACATCTTCAACGGCATCGCGACAAGCGCGAGAAACGGACTGACCAACGCCTGGAACGCCGTGCGTACCAACACCCAGCAAATCACGAGCTCGCTGATTGGTGTAGGTCAGGCAGGAATTGCCGCGGTTGCTGGTATGGCCATCCAGGGCGGCATCGACCGCGCGCTGAACATTGACAACGCACGAAAGAAGCTCGCCGGCTTTGGCCATGACGCCCAGGACATCGAGTCCATCATGGACTCGGCCACGCAGTCAGTCCGTGGCACGGCGTTTGGTCTGGGTGACGCAGCAACGGCCGCAGCAACGCTTTCTGCAGCTGGTATTAAGTCCGGCGAAGAGATGACTAACACGCTGAAGTCCGTCGCGAATGTTGCGGCGGCGTCTGGTCGAGCGTTCAATGATATCGGCGTCATCTTTTCATCTGTCGCATCGCGCGGCAAGCTGATGGGCGACGACATGCTGCAGCTTTCAAGCTCCGGCGTGCCGGTTCTGCAGCTTCTTGGAACATACCTTGGTAAGACGTCCAAGGAAGTCTCCGACATGGTCTCCAAGGGCCAGATTGACTTCCATACATTCTCGGAAGCCATGCGCATCGGTCTAGGCGAAGCGGCTCTGTCATCCGGCAACACACTGGCTGGCTCATTCGCTAACGTTCGCGCCGCTCTGTCGCGTCTGACCGCGCCAATCTTCACACAAGCAATTCAAGTGTTGGTCGATGCGTTCAAGCAAGCCGCACCGGCTATTGACGCCATGGGCAAGCAACTCGGCAATATTCCGACGTTCGTGGCTCCTATCGCGGCGGCGTTTGGTGCTATGGCTCTCAGCGGCCTTGCTCCGGTTATTGCAAACATCCCAGTGCTTGGCGGTATGCTCGGACCTTTGTCTGGCTTGCTTAGCGCGCTAGGTGGCCCCGTTGGAATCGCCATCGCCGCATTTGCCGGACTGGCCGCGGTGTCTCCACCACTGCAAGATGCGCTCGGCAATCTTATGGGCGCGCTTGGTGAGCTTGGCAACGCTTTAGGGCCAATCTTCGGCGCTGCAATAGACGCCATCGTTCCGGTACTGAACTCAATCGTTGAGGTGCTCGGCGGAGCGTTTGCGGTTGTTGTTAACGGCGCGGCGGATCTAATCAAGATGCTCGCAGATGTAATCACGGAGCTGTCTACTGGCGGAGGATTTGACGCGTGGCTTCAGTCCATGCAGCCAGTGGCCGACTTTGTTATGAGTATCCTGCAGCCTGCACTTGACGGACTAAGCACGGGCGCGGGTCTTATCGTTGAAGCATTTAGCGGATTCGGTGAAGCTGTCGGCGGAGCGTTTGAAACTCTATCGCCATACATTGAGCAAGCAAGAGACGCCATTTCTCAGTTCGCTGAAGCTTGCCAGCCACTTGTTGATACGTATCTGCAGAATCTAGGCGTGGCACTTACAACAATCGCCACAATTGTGTCCGTGGTATTTGGTGCGGCGTTTGAGGTTGTCGGCGGTATCGTCATGACGGTTATGGGAACAATCTCCGGAATCATTCAAACTACGGTCGGCGTGATTCAGACGGTCATCGGCGTGTTTGTTGGCATCTTTACAGGCAACTGGCAGATGGCCGCCAATGGCGCGCAGACAGTGTTCCAGGGCATGAGTACAACCGTCACGAGTATCGTGAACGGTCTCTCGTCTGCTCTGTCCGGCATTATCAACGGTATCTCTGGAACATTCCAGGCAGTGTTTAACGGTATCTCGACCACTGTGGGCAACATCTTCCACGGTATCTCGAGCACGATTGGAAACGTCATGGGCGACGCTAAGAACACCGTCTCCGGGGCGCTGGATGCCATCGGCGGATTCTTCCGCGGGCTTCATCTGGAGTTCCCAAAGATTAAGCTTCCACACTTCAGCATTTCCGGCACATTCTCGCTCGCTCCACCATCAGTCCCAAGCCTGGGCATTGAGTGGTACGCCGACGGCGGTGTTCTGATGAACCCGACCATGTTCGGCATGAACGGAAACAAGGCCATGATTGGCGGAGAAGCAGGACCCGAAGCAGTCGCACCAATTAGCACACTCACAGGCTACATCAGTGACGCCGTGAACAACTCTAAGAGTGACGACGAACTGATTAGCGAGATTGCTGGACTGCGTGAAGATGTGCGCAACATGCGCGTTGTGATGGATGGCCAGACGGTCGGTTCAATCGTCTCGCCGTATGTAGATTCAAACCTCGGAGAATATAAGGTGGTGGCAAACAGATGACGGAACTAACAGACACGTACGAGGTTGTGGTTGATGGAGTGCCGCTCTGTGCCACCTACCGCCTAGCGGTCACGAACTACACAGACAAGCCACCAACCACCAGAACGTCTACGGTGTCTATTCCTGGACGAGATGGCGTTCTGGACTTGTCTGAGTGGCTAACCGGTGCGCCGGTGTTCGACAAGCGAACAATCACCATCACGCTCTCACCGCTCGACACGCACGATTGGGCAAGCGTTGAGACGACGCTGACCGCGCTGCGCAACATGCTCCACGGTAGGCGTCTAGAGTTCACGCTGTCCTGGGATGAAGGTTACACGTACGCGGGGCGCTTTGAGGTAACCTCCCAGACGCTCTACGACGAGACGGCGGCCATCAAGCTAACGATTACCGCAGATCCGTACAAGTCGCGCGGTGTTATGCACTACGAGCTCGACGGTGAGCTTGGCAAGACCTACATCATCGACGGCCCCGCTCATACGGTGGTTCCGACCATCACATGTCAGGCGCGCGCCCTGGTCAACATTAACGGGCGAACCGTTGACCTTCAGCCGGGTGTGTGGATAAACCGTGACCTGGAGTTGCACAACGGAAAGAACCGCGTAACCGTGAACACTACGCCGGACTACGGAACGGCCATCTGGCGCGATTATGCGGGGCTTACGTGGGAGCAGCTTGACGGCACAAGCCTGGCATACGTCGGCCGCGCTGGAAAAAACAGGCTCAAGGGTCTGAAGTGGTCCAGTCTTGCCGGTAAGAAGTGGCAGGATATGCGCGGAACATGGCGCGAGCATGCGTACGTCGATGACGCAGAGACGCACAACAACACAACAGTTACGCTCGACTTCGATTGGAAGGACATTTAATGAGCACAAAGACTCCAAGGCTAGGTCTCACGAAGCCTGACGTCACGGACGAGACTGTTCAGACTATTAAGGACCTCGCCAAGAACTTCGACCTCTTGGACGCAATGTTTCCAGTAGGCGCAATCTATCAAAGCACCAAACCAACTGACCCCTCGACATTCCTTGGTGGTACGTGGCAAGCGCTGAATGGTGTATTTCTCCTGGCACAGTCACAGAAGTTCCCAGCCGGCTCAACAGGCGGCGAGGATACTCACACGCTAACCATCAACGAGATGCCATCACACAGCCACGACACTAGCATGCACTATGGCACGGACAATGGCGGCGGTACACAGTGGACGGCACGCTCGGCTGACACGTACACCAATTACCGCTTCCAGGTTGATGCGGTGGGCGGCGGCCAGCCACACAACAACATGCCACCATATCGTTCCGTTTATATGTGGGAGAGGGTGGCTTAAATGTATGTGCTGACTTATGCGGGAAACGTCATTCATGATCCGCGTGAGGAAGGCGTGCAGATTTCAGCCGGTAAGCTTGTAGAAGAGTCGGGGCAATCTCCGACTCTTTCTTTTACCGTGCAGCCAACACACCCACTCTGGCGCGCGTTCAACCGTGAATCGGTCATGAACACCGAGCGCGAGATTGAGCTCACGGAGCACGAGACACAGAAGATTCTCTTCCGTGGTCGTATTCGCAAAGTGTCGATGTCCATGAACGGATCTATTGATGTCACCTGCGAGGGCGCTATGGCGTACTTGAATGACACCACGGTTCGTCCATATAAAACATATGACACCGATGAGATTGACTGTGAGATTAACGCCCCCGCTAAAGCTGGCGAGTTATTCGAGTGGTTCATTGAGCAGCACAATGCGCGCGTGTCTAACCGATGCGAGAAGTTCAAGGTAGGCATTAACGCCGGCATTAACTTTGGCGCACTCCAGCGTGGCACTGGCACACGTCCGACCACACTGAAAGAGATGCGCGAGAAGCTCACAAAGCTCTGTGGTGGTTATTTCCGTGTTCGCTATGTGGGCGAGGATAACTACTTCGATTGGTTGAACGCGGACGGTTCAAGCGAAGCCGCTCAGTCTGTAAAGCTTGGCCAGAATCTTCTTGATCTAAACACCGGCGTTGACGGTAAAGATATCTACACAGCCATCGTGCCTGTGGGAAAGACCGGCGAAGGCGAAGACGAGAAGGATGTAACCATCGATGACGAGCACGCCTACGTTGGCGGTGGCTATGACATTGTCGGCGATGCGGTTGTCGATACTGCAATGGCTGAGCGTTACGGCGTTATCGAGAAGCTGATGGAGTATGACCATCTGAGCCAACCACAGGCACTCGCAGACAAAGCAGTGGCCGACCTTGCCGCGGGCAAGCTTTCTGATTCCATCACGGTGAGCGCCACGGACTTGCACTACGCAGACGCGACCGTTCAACAGATTGACTATTTGCAGCGCGTCCAGGTCACCAGCGAACCGCACGGTATCGACCGCATGATGCTCTGCGTTGGTCGCACGATTAACCTCGTTGACCCAAAGGCCACGCGATACAGCTTCGGCGCAATCGAAGGCACACTGACAAAGAGTGGAACAACGTCCCAGGAACGCACGCAGGAAGCCACTGAGAAGCGTTTGACCGCCCTCGCATCGACCACGCGAAAGACGGTCGAAGACACCCACAAAGCCACAGTTAAGGTTCAAGCCGTTGAGGAGAAGGCAGTGGCAGTTGAGAAGAAGGCTGACGCAGCCACGGAGAAGATTGCAGACGTAGCAACTACCGCAACAGCAGCGGCGGAGAAGGTCGATACTGTCGCGGCTAAAGCTGAGAAGGCGGCGGAGGAAGTGAGCCACGTAGCAACAGATGCAAAGAACGCTAAGGACGCAGCAAAGGAGGCGAAGACCATGGCCACAAAGGCGCAGAGCGCCGCGAACGAAGCCAAGAGCACGATTGCGAATTTGACCAACACATTCTCACACGATACAGACGGCGCGCATGTGGGTGATAAGGCGGGCATGCACACCACAATTGACGCTCAAGGCATGAAGCTCAAAGACGGGACATCTGAGTTTGCTTCTTTTACTAAAAATTCAGTTAAATTATCTAGTGGTGACTTGTTAATTAATTCTGGATTTATTAGTGATTTCGGGTTTAATTCAACAGCAATTAGTTCTAATGTTATCGACTTAGAATCTAAGAAGATGCTGTTCTCCTATGCTCCTAGGCATTTCTTTAGGACCATTGAGAGCAGGGATGGTAGGTTCGTAAGTACCGACATCGAGATTACTCCAGACAAGATCGCCATCGGTTCTCCAACTAGGTCAAATTCAATTTATAGTGACAATCTTGCAAAGGTTATCGAATTTAGACCCTGGACTGATCTAGTCAACAATTCTTCAGTGCGAGTTCGCTACTGTGTGCGTGGCGGCGTGATGTATCTCGATTGCTATCTTGCAGCGGGTACAGCCACATACACAACCACGGGACAAATTCCAGATATCCTGCTACCAACTTATGCTGGATATTTCCCTCTAGGCACACAAACGGGCAACAACGCCGCAAAGATTTGGCTGGGCGCGGCTGGCGGTGGCGATGGCCATGTGTACTTCTACAACTGGTCGAGTGGCTATTGCTCTGGCGTCATTCCTATCATTCCTAAGAGTCTCGAGTAGGAGGTGGAAGGATGAACCCATTAACGTTTGAACAGATTGTGGCAGCGGTATCGTTTCTCGGCATGGTGCTGACGCTCATTAATGGCGCTAAGGCCATGAACCGTGCAAGCCAGGAAGATGCCATGCGACTCGTGCGCATTGAAGAAGGCGTGAAGCAGCTCAAGAGTGACTTGGATGACACACAGAAAGCCTTCACGGCCTATATGGCGCGCACCGATGAAACGATCACTAATATCCGCGATGTGCTCTCTGTCCACGATACGCGTCTCGCTGTGGTTGAGGATGTGACCCGTAATCAGGCGGGACGGCTGGAACGCCTGGAGCAGGCGCGTACACATTAGGTAATTACTGGAAATTAAAAATCGTTTGAAAGGAAACATTATGAACGAGTGGATCAAGGCAGCATTGGTACGAGCAATCAAGACGGCAGCGCAAACCGCAGTGGCTCTTATCGGCACAAATGCTATTGGCATCACGGGCGTTGATTGGGTGGCCGTTGCTTCTGCGGCAGCTCTCGCCGCTGTTGTATCCCTGCTTACCTCTGTTGCAGGTATTCCGGAGGTACGCGAGGGAAAGTCTCCACTGGGGGGCAGATAATGGCTGATTTTTCGGGCGAGATTACCGCCGACGCGTATATTCCAACGTCAGCATATTCAGCTGGGCGAGACGGTCATTCCGTGCAGTATATCGTTGTACACCATGAAGCCGCTACAGGCTTAGACGGTGCAGCCATTACTGCCATGTGGGACAGGATGCAAGCACAATCTGCGCACTATTCTGTGGATGGCGAAGGTACTATCACCCAGCACGTACTTGAGAGTAACACCGCATGGGCGTGTGGTCGTTGGGTTGCTAACTGCGAGAGCATTTCCATTGAGCACGCGAACAACTCCACGAACCCGTGGACAGTTTCCGAAGCAACACTAGAGAGCGGCGCACACCTCGTGGCCGCTCTTCTTATTAAATACGGCTTGGGATATCCACGATGGGGCGGCAACGTTCGCCCACATTCACAGATCGTGGCTACCGCTTGCCCTGGCGAGCTTGCACACTCACAGAATGCTCACTATATGGAGCGCGTGTGCTACTGGTACGAGGTCATGACTGGTGCGCGCTCAAGCTCTGAGGTTGGCTGGCACACCAACGGCAAGGGTTCTTGGTGGTATCAGACGGGCGCAACCGCTGACGATTACGCGGTAGGCTGGCTCAAAGTCGGCGATAAGTGGTACTACTTCAACGAGAAAGGTTGGATGCTCACCGGCTGGGTTCACGCTTCTTGGGAAGGCTCTGAGAAGTTCTGGTGGCACTTCGGCGAGACTGGCGCACTTGAATCGGGGGATTGGCTTGAGTACAACGGAAGCTGGTACTTGCTAGGCTCTGACGGGCGCATGGCCACGGGCTGGGCTGAGCGCGACGGCAAGCGTTATTATCTCGACGAGACAGGCCGCATGATTACTGGCTGGCTCAAGCTCGACGATGACTGGTACTATCTACGCTCCGATGGCTCACGAGTTGAAGATTGCCTTTTTGAGGTTGGAGCAGACAACATCTGCGCCTTCGATAAGGAAGGAAAGCTTCTCACTGGCGACATCACAGTCACAACCAATGACGATGGATACATCGCTGGAATTAAGTAATATTTACCCCTCCTGGCTAAGTGCTGGGAGGGGTATTTTTGTGTCCCAAGCGCGTCCCAAATGGCATTTTTACGCGTATCTTCTGAACCTTATCGCCAACAAAACTGCACTTAATACGCATATAAACAATATAGAAATTAAACTGCTAAAATATCTGCATGGATACTTTATTTTCTGGCATGGAACGTGCCGCTAAAAAAGCTAATGCACCACTTGCTGCCCGCATGCGTCCTACCACGCTTGATGGATACGTGGGTCAGGAAGATGCGGTTGGCCAAGGCTCCTGGCTGCGCAAGGCAATTGAGCACGATACACTCTCGTCCGTTTTGCTGTATGGTCCAGCTGGCACTGGAAAGACTACGCTTGCGCGCATTATTGCTCATACAACGCACGCAGAATTTGTAGAAGTATCTGCAATTACAGGCACCGTTAAAGATCTTCGCAGAGAGATTGAGGCCGCAGAATCAAGGCTTTTAACTGCAGGTAGAAGAACTATTCTGTTTATTGATGAAATTCATCGTTTTACGCGCTCTCAGCAAGATGCCTTGCTTCACGCAGTAGAAGACAGAATAGTTGTACTTATTGGGGCTACTACAGAAAACCCCTACTTTGAGGTTAACAGTGCTCTGATTTCTCGCTCTCGTGTAGTGGAACTGCATGCATTGTCAGATGCAGCAATCGATGAGCTCATTCAGCGAGCACTTGAATCAGAGGATGGCCTAGCAGGCGCATTTGTCCTGGAAGAAGATGCTCGTAAAGAGATTGTGACGCTTGCAGGCGGAGATGGCCGCGCAGCCCTAACTTCTCTTGAGCTTGCTTCTCAGATGGTTGACGTTCCAGAATCTGCTGACGGCAAAGCATCTGAGCCGCTTGTTATTACCAAGCAAAACGTTCTTGAGGCAAATCCTCGTCGCGGGCTTCCCTACGATAAAGCAGGAGATATGCACTATGACATTATCTCTGCGTTTATTAAGTCCATGCGTGGCTCAGACCCAGATGCCGCACTCTATTGGCTTGCGCGCATGATTGATGCAGGTGAGGACCCTAAATTTATTGCTCGACGCATTATGATTTTGGCCTCAGAAGATATTGGCAATGCCGATCCTCAGGCGCTGCTCATTGCACATGCAGCATTCAGGTCAGCTGAGGTCATTGGATATCCCGAGTGCAGAATTAACCTTGCGCAAGCAGTAATTTATA
>ERZ773061.112-NODE-112-length-34708-cov-3.284506_pt1 | contig 34708 bp, 45 predicted proteins | sample MGYA00580627_ERZ773061 | MGnify/ENA primary metagenome ERZ773061 (study PRJEB29015, sample SAMEA2738119) | human oral metagenome | biome: human oral; feature: human-associated habitat; material: saliva | place: China | collected 2223 ...
CTCAAAATCAAGCGATGAATAGTCGTGTGGGTTCAAGTCCCACCTCCGGCACCAAGGAAAATAGCGCTCTTCGGAGCGCTATTTTTATTTGACTACATAAAGTTAAGCGATATTTGACCACATTTTGACCACTTAAGATAAAATCCGCTCTATCTTCTCTATGGCATCGTATTCCATAATGGGCGTTAAATGGGAATATGTATTCATCGTTTCCGTGAATGACGAATGACCAAGACGAACTTGAATGACCTTAAAATTTACTCCCGCTTCGATTAAGAGCGTGGCATGAGTGTGACGGGTCCCGTGCATGGAAAATGAAGACATCCCTATTTTGCTTGCATATTTCTTACAAAGCTGAGACGCCGAATCGGGAAAGATGGGGTTGCCGTCTTTGCCGGGAAAAACCAAATCATTGTGAATCCAATTGGGGGTTGAAAAACGTCTTATTTTTACTCGCTGGGCGTGTTTCTTGAGGCTTGCCATAGTTTCGTCGTCGAGTGTTATGGAACGTCTGGAAGCGGCGTTTTTCGTTGTCTTTGATATAACCGCTTCGTTATTTATTTTAATTACGGTCTGGTTAATGATAACAGTCTTTTTCTTAAAGTCTATATTTGACCATGTTAACCCGAGAAGTTCGGAGCGGCGCAGCCCTGAAGCGAAAGCAAGTTTAAATAACATGCGGTGCTCGGGGTTTGTTATTTTAGCCAGAAATAATTTAATTTCATCTGCCGTGAGGGTTATCATTTCTTTGGTCTTTACTAATTTAGGCTTGCAGACCTTAGCGGCTACATTGGTAGCAATAATTTCATCTAGTACGGCTTGTTTTAACATGGCACTTAAAACCGTATGAATATATCGAACCGTACGGCTAGACAGCTTTTCCAGTCGTGTATCGAGAAAACGGCGAACCGTGGGGGCTGTTAAGTCGGCAAGCTTAATAGATCCGATATCGGGGATGATGTAATGTTGAATGATATTGCGGTAACTGTCCATGGTGCCGGGGGTTATTGTGGAAGATTTAATACGTAGCCACTCTTCAGACCATTCGGTAATGGTAATATCTCCGTTAAAGTTAGTAAGAGTTTCGGACTTTTTCAAAAATGCATCATATTTATCTTGAGCTTCGGAACGAGTTCGTCCGTAAAAATACTTACGCTTGCCGTTTGTGGTAGTGGTTAATACATATCGACCATCGGCACGCTGTTTGATTTTAGCCATAAAAAATACAGCTCCTTTCTGAAAAGGGGCTGATTATGATATACTGATAGCGTAATCAGCCCGTGAGAAGGTGGATTATATCGCCGTGGTATTGGTAGTACCCGGCACGCCCGTATTCTGTTGGTAGCAGAGTGCGGGCATTTTTTATTTATTTGCGTAGATTATTGGTTTAAACAGTTCAAGTTTAATCGATACTGATAAGGCCTCGCCGTCTTAGAGACAATGATCCTATCTTCAGGTATCTGTTTCAGATATTTTGAGACAGTATTTTCAGATACATTTATAGTCGAGACTATTTCGGAGACCGTGGCTCCACCGTTGGAAAAAATAGAGGCTTGCAATAAGATATCGTATATTTTATGTGAGGTGGTTAACTTGGCTCCTATTAAGCATGGTAGTTTATCACTATAAGTTTTATATTGGTTTAATTTTTTGTTTAGAATGGACTGTGTGTATTGAATTGCATCATATATAAAGAAAAGCGTTCCCGTGATGAAAGGGGTTAAATCTCCTTTATTTATCTCTGAGTCGGACTCTTGGAAAAGGTCATAATATACCTTTCTATTTTTCTTGAGTAACAATGACACTTGCAGTCCTATTGTGGGATGGAGTTCCTGAGAGATGAGGTAGGATGTGATTAATCTGGACATTCTTCCATTACCGTCATAAAACGGATGTATATACCCAAAGAAATAGTGAAAGATAGCAATCCGGATATAAATTGAAACTTGATCATCTTTTAATATTGTTAGGGCTTTTTCCATGTATTGAATAATTTTCTGTTCCGGATATAATCCACGATGAATCGTCTTATTTGTACTGGATACGATATCTACACTTCCTTTTCTAAACAAGTCCCCGTCGGGCAAATTTTCGGGATTATCATTCTTGATCTCATCGTACAAAACATCGTCATATAAAAGACGAATATCCCTACAGGTCTCTAAAGGGATGGTTTCATTTGTAATGATTTTCCTATACTTATTTACAATACCGCTAAGGCGAACTTGTTCAGCACTAGTCATCGCTATTTTTATTTCACGGCGGGAACTGTGAACCCCTTCAATGTCGTTACTTGACTTTATCTCTTCAACTAAGCTCGTATATAAAAACTGAGTTATACCTGCCCCAGGAATTTGGCTTAATGTCTCACAAAAAGAGATGTACTCTTTCATTATTTTTGATTGCAAGTTAACAATTTCTTCAGTATGACAATAAAACGCTATATTTTCTTCATTGTGGTTAAATTGCTTTATTGTGAAGGGTAACTTTTTGGTAAAAGGTGAAGTGAATCGAATATTATACTCGTTTTTGTATTCCTCAGGAGTCTTATAATATATGCTTTTAAGTGTTTGATAGAGCATATTGGATTTCCTCTTTCTGAGACCTCAAAAAATGACATTTTTGGTGTCTCACTTTTATAATACCTCAAAAACACTGCTTTTTGAGGTTTGAACCACCTTTAATATTATGAATTTAAATAAATACAAATAAATAACCAATGCTTACATAATAAATATCTCGTTTACACAACCCGGCAGTAAAACTCGACGTCTTCGGCTACACGAGGGCAGTGGTTTGCGTTGTGCAGTAACGACTCTACCATGTCAGCGTGCAAGTCGTTACTGAAATCATCGTTCTTAATATGTGACAGCTCGTGTAATACGCCCTGAATTTGCCGTTCAGGGCATTTGTTTTTGTTGATTAATATGGTATAGGACCCGTCTTCATTCTCACGGACTACAGCCGTCTGAGACGGCTTTAATTCGGCATATAATAACGTAACGTTCATTAAGTGAATTCCCTCGCAGATTTAGGGAATACGGTATGTTTCCCATCAATGTGTTCATGCAAGTCCGATTTAATAGGGGCGTGCATTGAGTCTAATATAAAATCAATACCTTCTCTTCGTGCAAATTTTGCGGCCGGAACAAAGTCACTATCTCCGGAAATCAAAACTATTCGGGATACCTGCTTTTTCAATGCAAGGGATGTAATGTCAATCCCGATCCGCATATCGACTCCTTTTTGTTTTACATCCATTGAGAAATCAGACTCTTCTAAATTTGCCCAATCAATTTTTCCGGCACAAAGCTTTTTAATTTTTCCGTAATTAATTCGCCAACTTATATTGGTGTCGTCAATTTGTCCTAAGCGCAAAGCCATTTTCCTTTTCTTTTTTAATTCTTCGTGTAGTTGAAGTCTCCAAATACTACGTTCCGACCTGGACATGTCTATTTGTTTTTGAAGATACGGATGAAAAATTTTATTTTGTAATGGCGGGCAATCATAAAAGAAAATCCGGTATAATCGGTGACGCTCTTTTTCCTTATCATCCGTTAAATGATACTGAGTATATTTGCACAGCTTATGAGCGAGTTCTTGCGGCTCTAATCGACCGAATATATGTAAAGCTCGTTTTATGAAAAAAGCCCCATCTACTAAAATAGCTACGTTTTCCATGTATGTCTCCTATAATAAAAAAAATCCTTGGGGTCGGCCGTCTCTGGACAATTAGAGAGGCTTAGTGCCAAGGATTAGATAACAATATTTGCACCAAGTAGGTGTAAACATATAGTAAAATACCTTGGCTTTTTTGTCAATGAAAAAGAGTGGAAAATTATTTCCCTTCACGGGCTTTTAATTGTTCTATCATATTGACCACGAAGTCTATATCTTCCTTACTTAAATCCTTGCTAGCGTCGAACAGCAGCCGGTACTTAGGATTCGTCCGCAGCTCTTCGGCGTATTCGGCTACCTCCGGGTCGGTGTAGTAGCCTGCATCTTTTGTTTGCAGTGAAACGTCTTGCTCACCATCAAGAGTAGCGACTAAGGTATCTATGTTCATGTACATAGCAGACGCCAATTTTCTTAATGTTTCTAAAGACGGGATAATAGGTTTCCCGTTTTTAGAGTTTTTATTATTTTCTAACATAGAAATATATTGTTTTGTGAGTCCTGCTCTATCAGCAAATACTTGTAATGTAAGTCCATGTTCTTGCCTATAATCTCGCAAAATTTTACTCAGTTCCATAAAGACACATCCCTTGCAAGCGAATAACATTAATGTCAACTGTATTTTACATGTATGAAAATATTTTGTCAATTACGCTTGACAAAATATCTCAGTCACTGTACACTTGACTTGTCAAGTAAACTTGACCAAAAAGGAGGTGATGAAATGCAGGAAAGTAACTTAATCGAAAACAAAGTAAGGTATTGGCGAAAAAAAAGAGGCTTGACGCAAGACAGGTTAGCCGAACTGTCGGGCTTGTCGCGGGTATCTATTAGTGAGATTGAAAGAGGTACTGCAGATACTAAGATTTCTACGATTAAAGCACTTGCCAAAGCACTTAACGTAGAGTTTGCGGAGATTTTTCCTTAGCCCTAAAAGTCAAGTGCGCTTTACAAAACAACCGCAAACAAGGAGGTGAGGGGATGAAGTTATGCATAGGTGAAGGGATGGAAGCGTGGGCTGTGTGTCTGTTGTTGGCAGTATCGGTATTGACGGTTGTTAATACTGCCATCTCGGTGGGAATCACTCACAACATGCGTTGGTTTGAACGTCTGCGAGCTGATACGGCAGAGGGTGATCGATGGCGGCGGATAGCGATTCAAAACGTTATATTCACCATATATGTGGTAGTAATCTGGTGGCTGTTTCAAGTAAAAAATTAGTTATAAATCCCAGTATGTAGCTGATTATGATTAGTCCATAATTAATTTTATTGGCTTTTGTTGGTGCGAATAGATGGTGAAAGACACTTCTTGATTCATCGGTAAGCCAGACCTTAGGTGTTATGAGCTTTTCGAAAGATGTCGCCATTTTGGTAGAAATGTAGAAAGTTGCCAACAGCAGACCAATGCAAACACTAGCGTTCAGTATATTTTGGGAAGTTTGTTGTTTAGATGCTAAAAAGAACAAAAAAGCGGCAAAAGGAAACAACGTTAATGCTATACCACACATCTTATAATGGCGCACAACAAAACGCTCAATGGCAGAACTTTCCTCGTTGAACAGATTTTTGACTCTATGGGATAGACCGAGCAAGCGGTCATTATTAGCCTCATAACTAATTGTTGTTCCCGTATATAAATTATTAGTCAATTTTAAAGAAAAGATGGGTAGACGGCTGTCCTCGTCTGTGAGTATTTCAATTTCCAATTGCTCCAAATAATTAACCTTGTTTTCTGCGTAATAATCTGTGAACTCGGGGATAGTCGCTGATGAGATGTGATGTGTTGATATTCGAGTATTGTCAAATGATTTAAATATTTCAAGGAGATGCTCCAACGTGATAGGGGACACTGTAGAAACATACAATTGTTCAGAAGAAAAAACTACATTTCTTTTGTACATAGATTATCCACCCTTTCAAGATAAATTTTTAACGATTGCATAGATAATTATAGCGTATCACATTGGAAGGAAACAAAGAAAGGGGGGTGAGGGGATGGAAGAGAGGAGGTTTCACATGAAGTTGTGTATGACGGTCGAAGAGGCTGCCGAGGCGGCTTCTGTAAGCGATGAACAGATTCGCCGATGGGCGAACAGCATTGATTTTCCGAGCTTTAAAATCGGACAGCGAGGTGGAAAGCGTCTTATCCATGCAGAGGCCTTTAATGACTGGCTACGAAAACAGGCCGAAATGAGACAGGGGGAACGATACCGATGATTGAACTCGAAATCGCAACGTGTGTAATCGTCATCGCCGTTGTACTGGCGTGTATATGGATTGAGATACGGAAAGGAGCGTAACAATGAATGCAGACCAAATGATAAATCACATGATGACGGTTATTTACACCACTGCGGATGTGGAAGGTATCCAAGTAACAAGGCACTTTAGACCTCAAGAAATCGTCGACTCTACACTGGCTGCATGCCACAGTATTATCGATGGCAAACGCCTATCAGAGAGAGAAACAGCGGTGCTTATCGTAACGTTCGGAGACACATGGAGAAATTACATTCGGCGTGCCGGTAACGTTCTTATATCGTTCCATTTTGAATTAATCATTAGAAAGAGAGGGATGTAATGATGAAGGCTGCCACATTACAAAATCCGCCTGAGTGGATCAACCAAAGATACTATGAAATCCAAAATACGCCGACTCGTGTAATTCGAAGTCACGGTATCGGGTACTACGTTAAGGAAGGGTTAAAAGCAGCACTTACGTTAACGGCTATTTACTTTTTAATCGTCCTTCTAGCACTTCTTTAAAGGAGGTATTCATGAATTGCGAGAGTTGCCCGAATCGGGATTACTGCATTCCCGATGAGTGTATAGGAAATGGCCGCCCTCTGCAGCAACAGAAGACGGCCAAAACAATTAAAAATTAAATTTTCAACCAAAAGGAGTATATCACATGACAGTTAAAATTAACAGCCTAGCTATCGAAAACGTAAAGAGAGTAAAAGCCGTACAAATGGAATTAGCCCAAAATGGCCTTACCGTCATCGGCGGTCGTAACGGCCAAGGTAAAACGTCCGTCTTGGATGCTATAGCCTGGGCCTTAGGCGGCGATAAATTCAAGCCGTCCAATGCGGCAAGAGATAGCAGTACGATCCCGCCTGAAATTCATATTGAACTTTCCAACGGACTTATCGTCGAACGAAAGGGGGCGAAAAGCTCCCTTAAGGTCATTGACCCGACTGGTGAGAAAGCCGGACAGAAACTCTTGGACAGCTTCATCGAGAAACTGGCACTAGATTTACCGAAGTTTATGGGGATGAACTCAAAAGACAAGGCCAATACGTTACTGCAGATTATTGGCATTGGCGACGAATTGGCCGAACTCGACGCCAAAGAAGCACAGCGATATAACCGACGCCTTGAAATCGGCCGTATTGCTAAGCAGAAGAAGTCATACGCCGATGAGCTTGAGTATTATCCCGACGCTCCGACTGAACCGGTCAGTGCCTCAGACTTAATTAAGCAACAGCAAAAAATTTTGGCTCAGAACGGCGAGAATCAACGTAAGCGTGAACAGTTAGCTAAGATGACGGAAGAACACGAAACGCTTATCGCCCGGATTGCTCAGCTTAAAGCCTCTTTAGAAGAAGCCCAGGCTAAACAAGAGTCGCTGTTAGCCGATATGGAGACGGCTCAAAAAACCGTTAATGAGCTTATTGATGAAAGTACTGAAGAATTAGAGACCAATATCGCTCAGGTCGACGATATTAATCGTAAGGTCCGTGCTAATCAGGAAAAGGAAAAAGCCCAGGCCGAAGCCGAAGAGTTGTCAGCTGAATATAACGGACTGACGGCCGAAATTGAAGCCGTCAAGGAAGCAAAGAACGAACTTCTTAATAAAGCAGATTTACCGCTTCCGGAACTTGGCGTTAAAGACGGCGAACTCATCTATAAAGGTCAGCAATGGGACGGCATGTCGGGAGCTGAACAGCTTATGGTAGCCACGGCGATTATTCGTAAGCTAAACCCCGAGTGCGGATTTGTTCTCATGGATAAGCTCGAACAAATGGATCAGGAAACACTTAAAGAGTTCTCTGATTGGCTCACTCACGAAGGACTTCAAGTTATTGCTACGAGAGTCGGAACGGATGATAGCTGCAGCATCATTATTGAAGACGGTTACATTAAAGACTCGACACCGCAGCCGGTAGAAGCAAAGAAATGGGAAGCCGGTAAATTCTAAAGGAGGTAGCTATGAAAATAATTACAGGAAAGCAAGAGCGATACCAGAAAGTCGTTGTATATGGTCCTGAAGGAATAGGGAAAAGTACATTTGCCGCACAATTCCCCGATCCCTTGTTTATCGATACAGAAGCAGGAACGGCTCACATGGACGTGGCAAGGCTGGAACGTCCGACGTCCTGGGCGGTACTTATGGAATATGTCCAAGAGCTTACGAAAGACCACCAAGGCTATACCACCTTAGTTATCGACACAATCGACTGGGCAGAACAGCTCTGCGTACAGCATATTTGCTCTAAGTACCAAGTGAGCGGGATTGAAGATATCGGGTATGGCAAGGGATACGTCTATGAGAAGGAAGAATTCGGACGGCTGCTTAATAAGCTCCAGGATTTAATTGAAAGTGGGATGAACGTGGTTCTCACGGCTCATGCCATGGTGCGAAAATTCGAACGGCCTGACCAACCTCCGTACGATCGGTATGAACTCAAGCTCAACAAAGCCGCCAGTCAGAAGATTTCAGATATGGTCAAAGAGTGGGCGGATATGCTACTTTTTGCCAACTACAAAGAGGAAGTTTTGAAAGTCGATAGCAAGGACGGTAACAGTAAGAAGGTCCGTGTCTCAGGTGGCCAGCGTGTGATGTATACGAGTCATCATCCGAACTGGGACGCTAAGAACCGGCACGGATTGAAGGAATGCTTACCCTTCGAATTTGCCCAAATCGAAAATTGTATACCTAAAAATATTCAAAAATCGCAAGTTGAAGAGAAGCCTGTAGAGGAAATGAAAACCCCTCCGAAAGAAGAAACGCCGAAAGAAGAACCTGTCGTAAAGACCGAACCTCAAAAGAAAGCTAAGGAAGACGACGGGATCCCGAAAGACCTGAAGAAGCTTATGGAAGCACGAAATATCACAGAAGCTGAAATACAAGCCGTTGTAGGAAGTAAAGGGTACTTCCCGGCTGATATGAGAATTAAGGACTACCCGAAAGAATTTATAGACGGTTGCTTAATTGCCGCATTCGATACTGTGGCTCAGGCAGTAGAAGCCAGCCGAGATGAAAACGTACCGTTTTAATAATAAGGAGGAATTTTATCATGGCAGAAGAAAGAGCATTTAGTTGGGACGAAGAAATTGAAGCAGTGGAAAACGAGTTCGTCGACATACCTGCAGGAGACTATGACTTTAAGATTAGCAACTTCGAACGAGGCTATTTTGAAGGAAGCGAGAAAATGCCCGCTTGCAACGAGGCAAAAATCACTTACGAAGTAAACGTAAACGGTCAGAAAGGCCGAATTAAGCAGAACCTCTTCTTACACAGTAAATCACAATGGCAGCTCACCGGATTTGCCCGTGCCATCGGACATATGAAGAAAGGCGATGACAAGTTCACGATCCGCTGGAACGAAGTCCTCGGAGCGACCGGTCGCTTTAAGATTAAGCTTCGGGAATATAACGGAAAGACTTACCCGAACGTCGACCGGTTCTACGACAAGGAAGAATCGGGTAAAGAGTGGACTCAAGGAGCCTTTTAATCGTGGGCATTGAGCTTCGTCCCTATCAGCAGGCGGCGGTCGACGCCGTCCTGCATGAGTGGGACATAGGTCATAACAAAACATTACTCGTCTTGCCCACAGGATGCGGCAAGACGATTTGCTTCGCTAAGATTGCCGAATCTCAAGTACGAGTCGGTAATAGAGTTTTAATACTGGCACATCGTGGAGAACTCCTGGAACAAGCAGCCGATAAAATAGCGAAAGCTACAGGCCTAAAATGTGCTGTAGAAAAAGCCGAGCAGACGGCTCTTCAATCTTGGTATCGAATTACCGTCGGCAGTGTTCAAACGCTAATGCGTGAGAAACGACTGTCTCAGTTTTCTCCTGATTACTACGACACTATCATTATCGATGAAGCTCATCATTCTATTTCAGATAGCTACCAGAACGTTTTAAACTACTTCTCTAACGCTAGAGTCCTGGGTGTTACGGCAACGCCTAACAGAAGCGATATGCGTAACCTCGGACAGATATACGACAGCCTGGCGTATGAATACAAACTTCCGCAAGCGATTAAGGCCGGATACCTTGCTCAAATCGTCGCACAGACCATCCCTCTGCAATTGGACATTGCACATGTCGGCATGGCGGCAGGCGATTACAAAGTAGGTGAACTCGGAACGGCTCTTGAGCCGTATCTTGATAAGATTGCCGAAGAAATGGTGACATACGCTAAGGATCGAAAGACCGTCGTATTCTTACCGCTGGTGGAAACGAGTAAGAAGTTTTGTCGATATCTTCGTAAATACGGCTTTAAAGCCGCCGAAGTAAACGGCAATAGCCAAGATAGGGCAGAAGTCCTTAAAGACTTTGAGGACGGGAAATACGATGTTCTATGTAACAGTATGCTTCTGACTGAAGGTTGGGATTGTCCGTCTGTGGATTGCATTATCGTTCTGCGAGCGACAAAATCCCGAGCCTTATATAGCCAAATGGTAGGCCGTGGCACTCGATTACACGAAGGAAAAGAGAACGTACTGTTGCTGGATTTCCTATGGAACACGGAACGGCACGAGTTATGTCGACCTGCCCATCTCATAAGCAAAGATGAAGACATCGCAAAGAAAATGACGGAAAAACTTGAAGACTCGGCGGTTCCGATTGATATTGAAGAACTCGAAAAAGAATCTGAATCGGATGTTGTTGCTGAACGGGAACAAGCCTTAGCTGAAAAGCTTAAGGAAATGAAAAAGCGCAAACGTAAGCTTGTGGATCCGCTACAGTTTGAAATGTCCATTCAGGCTGAAGACTTATCAGGATACGTGCCGTCGTTTGGTTATGAAATGGCGCCGCCGTCTGTAAAACAAATTCAAGCCCTTGAAAAATTCGGCATCTTTGCCGATGAGATTGAAAATGCAGGTAAGGCTTCACTTCTTTTAGACAGATTAAAGAAACGCCAGGATATGAGCCTCTCAAGACCGAAACAAATACGCTTCCTGGAGTCTCGTGGTTTCCAGCACGTCGGGACATGGACGTTTGACCAGGCCTCTTCTATGATTGCTCGAATCTCCATGAATAATTGGAGAATTCCGAATGGCGTAACGCCTGAAACCTATATCCCGGCGTAGTCCGATAAAGGAGATGAAAAAGCAATGCGTAAAATCAACTTAATACCTTTATTGGACTACATCGACCCCGCCTTTTGCGATTATCAGGAATGGCTACAGGTCGGAATGGGGCTTAAAGAAGAGGGCTATGACATTAGCGACTGGGAATCTTGGAGTGCCAAAGACATCACTCGTTATCACGCCGGAGAATGTGCTAAGAAATGGGCAACGTTCACAGGCCACTATAACGGAAGTCCCGTTACGGGAGCTACTATCGTAAACATGGCCAAAGAAAACGGCTGGACCGCCACACCTCATTTACCCGATCGGGCGTATGGATGGGATGATGAAATCATTGCCGACGAAGAAGTCATTATCGATAAAAACTGGGTAGAAGGACGAGAAATTGAAGACCCCGGCGATAACTGGAATCCCGCTAAAGATTTAATTACTTATTTAGAGCTTCTCTATGACAGCTCTGATTACGTCGGCTACGTTACAGAGTCGTGGGAGCAAGACGGAAAATTCTTGCCGTCTAAGGGAAAATTTAAGCGTACAGCAGGGGAGCTTATCCATGCACTGTCAGAGTGTGACGGCGATATTGGTGCCGTCCTGGGTGATTATAATCCCGATGTAGGGGCTTGGATTCGCTTTAACCCGCTAGACGGGAGAGGCGTTCGCAATGAGAACGTAACGGAGTTTAAATACGCCTTAGTTGAATCGGACTGTATGCCCATCGACAAGCAAAACGAAATCATCCGTAAACTGGAACTTCCTGTTACGTGTATGGTTTACAGCGGTGGCAAATCCGTTCACGCCATCGTTAAAGTAGACGCTGCCAATTACGACGAGTATCGCAAACGGGTCGATTATCTTTATAACATTTGTCGTAAAAACGGCCTTGAAATCGACGTTCAGAACCGAAATCCGAGCCGCCTAAGTCGTATGCCCGGCGTTACCCGCAAAGATAAAAAGCAGTTCCTTGTTGATACGAATATCGGTAAAAGCAGTTTCGCCGAGTGGCAGACGTGGATCGAATCGATTAACGACAATTTACCGGAGCCTGAAAGCCTTCGGGACTTCTGGAATAATCTGCCGCCGTTGGCCCCGCCGCTTATCGAAAACGTACTTCGTAAGGGTCATAAAATGCTATTGGCAGGACCGTCTAAGGCGGGTAAGTCCTTTGCCCTTATAGAACTTGTCATCGCCATTGCCGAGGGGCGTAAATGGCTGAATTGGGAATGCTCCCAGGGACGAGTCCTGTATGTGAACTTGGAGCTTGACGCCGCTTCTTGCCTGCATCGATTTAAAGACGTATATACGGAGCTTGGCTGGGAAGCCCGCAGCCTTTCTAATATCGATATATGGAATCTTAGAGGAAAGTCCTTACCTATGGATAAGCTCGCTCCGAAACTTATCAGGCGAGCTGTTAAACAGGAATACACGGCGATTATCATCGACCCGATTTATAAAGTCATTACAGGCGATGAGAACAGTGCTGAACAAATGGCTCATTTTTGTAATCAATTCGACCGTATCGCAACGGAGCTTAATTGCTCGGTCATTTATTGTCATCATCACTCCAAAGGCGCTCAGGGCGGTAAACGGGCTATCGATAGAGCTTCAGGGTCGGGAGTGTTCGGTCGTGACGCCGACGCACTGCTTGACATGATTGAGCTTGACGCTGAACAAGTCGGGTCCTCTCGTTCAGCTTGGCGTATTGAAGGAACGCTTCGTGAGTACGCTTCATTCAGGCCTGTAAACGTTTGGTTCGATTACCCTGTTCATCGCATTGACGATACAGGAACGCTTGAGACGATTAAGCTTGATGTCGATATGACGCCATCCGAAAAAGGCGTAAAAGCAAGACAGAAGAAAGCCATAGGAAGAATGCAAAATCTTGAGGCGGCATATAATGCGTGCCTCATCTCGGGCGAGGTCACTATTGACGATATGGCAGAGTATCTTGATGTCAGCCCTAAAACCCTTCGAAGAGATATCAACAGCTCGGAAGCATTTACCGTAAAAAGCGGTAAAGTAGAAAGAAACATCGATGAATAATTATTCGCCGAAAACGCCGTATATGCATAAATATAGGGACAAAAATCGGGACATAACCCTATATATATTAGGTAATGTCCCTTGCATAAAAAGTCCGCAATTGTCATGGGACGAACAAAGGGTTGGAAAACGGCTTTGACGTTGCCGTTTCCCTTAACACCCTTTGTCCGTCTGACAGGACAATAAGCGCCCTCGGCGTTTTCCTAGAAAGGAGTATGCAATGAAATTAAAGTTTTTCTTGCCGATGATGATTCCGTCGGCCACTCATCAGGAAAAGAAAATTATGGTAGTAAACGGTAAGCCTGTAGTATATGAGCCGCAGAATGTAAAAGATGCCCGCCAGAAGTTCATGGCAGCCCTTGTCGTTTACGCTCCTAAGACTCCGTTTACGGGTCCTGTAAGGCTTTCGACGACGTGGATATATTTAGCGACTACTGCTCATCCTGTAAAGAGTTGGAAAACAACAAAGCCCGATACGGACAATTTGGTGAAGCTCTTAAAAGACGTGATGACGGATTTGGGCTTTTGGACAGACGATGCTCTTGTCGCTTGTGAAGAAATTCAAAAATTTTACCTTGATAAGCCCGGACTTTATATCGAGATAGAGGAACTTACCAATGGCTAATCAAGAGGTCGTAAAACGAGCCAGAAGTGCCTTTAAGGAGATTCTAAATGAAATGGAACACCCCCAGTTTGATTTACTTCGGCGGGATCCTGAAATTAAGAACCTCGTTGAACGCCTTGTCCGCAAAGTAGAAGAGGCCCGTAATCCGAAAAGCTGGCCGATTGAAGAATATCACGACGACTATAAAAAGAAGCACCCCGAAGACAGTAATCTATGGGTATGGCTATTTCTACATGCAGCCTTTATTAACTCCGAACTTGCCGATGTGCTTTGTTTTCTTCGTGGTCGTGGCTGCGTGCTTATCCCCGATGACCGTTTCGGGTATGTTATTCGTCCTGTGATTGGTAAGGACGGATTTAACAGTCAGGAAGAATATAACCAAATCAAGGAGCCGCTGGCTGATTACGGAGAACCTCTGGTTAAGTTGCTAAAGAAAATGAAAGCCTTAGTTGACTGTGGCAATATCTTACCGCAAAAAGAACTACAACAAACGACACTGGAAGGAGAATCGTAATGACCAATATCGCAAGAAATCCTATTAACGGACAAGTTGATCCGGAAGACGCTGCCGTGTTATTGGCTAATATATCTGCGGATTTAGCACGAGTTCGTGAGGCTGTTTATAGAGATAACGAAATGGACATGGACTGCAAAGACATGGCGCTTAGTGCAATTGATGCAGCCTTTCGAGACCTCGATAGAGCGTATAGTTATCTCGAAGAGTAGGAGGTACGGCATGAATGCAAAAGAATATCTTGAATACATTCGCAGTCTTGAAGTTAGGCTGCGGATGAAAGAAGAGCGAATCGCTCAGCTTCAGCATGACATATGCAGCCTTCAAGCCTTGGATTACGCTAAAGATAAAATCACCGGCGGTAGCCCCATAGACGTGTCCGATAAGATTGCCCGCCTGGACGAGCTTATTCGGGATACTAATCGTGAGTGGGATGAGTTGATAGAAATGCGTGAACAAGCGAAGACCCTTATAGCAAAGCTTGAAAGTGCCACTCAGCAAGAAGTGTTAACTAAGCGATACATTCAGAATAAACGGTGGGAACAAATTGCTGTTGAGATGAATATCACTTGGCGACATACCTTCCGAATCCATCGAGCGGCACTAGATGGATTTTCTCAGAAGATGGCATTAAATGTCAGTATCTTGACATGATATGATGTAGAAGTAAAAAGTACGGAAAATACCGTACACACAATCATTCTAAGTAGTTTTATTTACAGCCGAGGCGGCGTCCATTAAGGGCGTCGCCTTTGCCATGAAAAAAAAGAAAAAGCCCTACCGAAGTAGAGCTTTTCTTTAGCCAATAGGGAGCGACCCTAATGACCGGGTGTGTGGTCTTGGCAAGACTATTTTTTCTTCTTGCCGACCGGAATATAAATCGGCCATGCACGTTTTCCGTAATCACGGGCGTACAGGCGTTTACCGGTCTTCGGATTTGTTACCCATGCACGGAAAATCACAAATCCTTTGAATTTCGAATCTGCCATGACTTTCACCTCGCTTTCTATTGAATTTGAGGTGTGGCGCCACACAGAAAAAGTATAGCACATGCGTTTCTAAAAAACAGAATGATTGCGTAATAAAGAAATAACCCCACGACACTATGCCGCAGGGTTATTTCCCACGAGAACTAGACGCAGAGCAAATATATTCTTCGTCTTACCTAAATCGTACGCTGTTGACTTAGGCTGTCATGGGACTCGAAATTCACCATTAATATATATTTTATTTTGGAGATTGTAAAGTGCCCTGAGAAGTCATTATTTGGCAATAAAATACTACATATGGTTACTTTTAAACTAAAAGAAAAGAGATAATCAATATATCGTGTAGGCTATACCTATTTATCAAATCGAAATGTAATTTTAGTGATAAATAGCATAGATAAATGCGTGCCTGTATTTGGAGGCTTTATGACGTGTAAAACGGAAATTCAGTGCTGCCGTCGTTCCTGCCTGAACAATTCTAAAGGTGTATGCTCTGCTAACAAAATACATATCGGGGGAACTGGCACGTGCAAATGTTTCGTTGCAGCCAAAGACGTTATGAATCGTTCCAAATACGGCACACAAAGGAGGTGACGATAGCGGTTACATGTTGAATAAGAGACAAGAAAAATTCTGTATTGAGTATCTGGTGGATTTAAATGCGACTCAGGCCGCTATCCGAGCCGGATATAGTGAGTTAACTGCTTACTCGATTGGTTCACGACTGTTGAAAAAAGTTGAAATTAAAAACCGTGTCAAAGAACTACAAGACGAGTTCTTCAAAGACCGAATCATGAGCATCGCAGAAGTCGAGGGTCGACTGGCGGCATTGGCTCGGGGGGAGGTTAAAGAAGAGGTAGTTGTGGTTGAGGGTACAGGAGAAGGATGCAGCCGTGCACGAATTATACAAAAGCATGTTGACGCCAGGGCCCAGCTAAAGGCTTTAGAGCTTATCGGTAAACGAAACAATTTGTTTAGTGCCGATACGGCGATTGAAGTCAATCCGATTATGATTGTCGGTGGTGATGACGTTGCAGACTAATTACGACGTCGTGAATATTGCCGATATAGTGGGCAAGGGCTATGGAGAATTTTGGAGGTTTAAAGGCCGATATAAGGTAGTTAAAGGGAGTCGCGCCAGTAAGAAATCATCCACGCAGTCATTACGAGTTATATATGAGATTGTGAGCAATTCTGTTATTAATTGGCTTGTAGTGCGCAAGACGGAGCGAACGCTTCGGGATAGCTGTTTTGCACAGCTTAAATGGGCCATGCGAAGGCTGCACGTTGAAAAGTATTTTAGGTGCAGCGTATCGCCGTTAGAGATTACTTATATTCCTACGGGACAGAAAATCCTGTTCAGAGGCCTTGACGATCCATTAAAAGTTACGTCCATCACCGTCGATTCAGGTTGCTTGTGTAGACTCTGGATTGAGGAAGCGTATGAGATAACAAAAGAGGATGACTTTAACCGACTTGATGAAAGCATTCGTGGGCAATTGCCCGAAGGGATGTATCATCAGGTCGTTTTAACTTTTAATCCATGGTCTGATAGGCACTGGTTGAAGAAACGGTTTTTCGATACGCCTAGTCCGAACGTACTGGCAATGACAACGAATTATCGATGCAACGAGTTCCTAAGTCAATCGGATTTACTCCTGTTTGAAGAAATGAAGAAGAACCCAAGACGATATGCCGTTGCCGGAGAAGGGGATTGGGGTGTTGTTGATGGGCTTGTATATGAAAACTGGAAGGAACAAGTGTTTGACTGTGCTGAAATCAGGAACCAAGAAGGAGTGGAGGCTGCCTTCGGTTTGGACTTCGGGTATACAACGGATCCTGCTGCATTATTCTGTTCAGTGGTGAATCAGAAGAATAAAAAAATATATGTATTTGATGAGTTATATCAAACAGGGCTAACCAACCAACAATTAGCTAAGCGCATCGAAAGCATGGGGTATGCTAAAGAACGAATAAGAGCCGACGCAGCCGAGCCTAAGAGCATTGAAGAATTGTACCAGGCAGGGATATCCCGAATTGTAAAATCCCGAAAGGGTAAGGACAGTGTATTAAACGGGATCCAGAGAATACAAAACTACGAGCTAATAATTCACCCCAGGTGTGTGAACTTCTTACAAGAAATAAGTGTGTATCAATGGGCTAAAGACCGTTTTGACAGATATACGGGGAAGCCGGAAGACAATAACAATCACTTAATGGATGCTATGCGGTATGCCTGTGAAGATATTGGAGTAGAACGGTTCTCGTTTGATTTGGGGGTATAGAATGTTTTGGACTGACATAATAAATCGAGCGTTGCGTGATAACGCACCGATGAGTAAGCGACAGTTTTTGAGTCGTGAGTTGCAAAAGTGGATAAGCAGCAAGGAACGCAAGGCGATGATAACAGGCCGCCAATATTACCAAGGCGAGCAAGATATATTACGTAAAACTCGAGCCGTAACTGACACAGGCGGCAAAACAGTGGTGCTGGCCAATTTGCCTAACAATAAGATTGTGGACAATCGTTTCGATGACCTTGTTGATCAAAAAGTGAATTACTTACTAGCAAAACCGTTCGTCGTAGAAACAGACGACGAGGACATAAAAGACGTCTTTACACCGAGTGTACGGCGTAAGCTCAAGAGTGTAGGGAAAGACATGTTGACCGGTGGCGTTGGGTATCTGCATCCGTATATCGACGAATCAGGGGCATTGCAGTTTAAGCGTATGAAGCCTGAGCAGGTGTTACCGTTCTGGAGCGATGAAGAACGAGAACGCCTTGATGCCTTTGCTTATGTATACGAGATTGACGTGTATGAGGGAATTATGGACCGCAGAATGACCAAGGTTGAATTTTACGACCGTACGGGCGTTCAGTATTACGTGTATGAAAATGGCAGTCTTGCCGATGACCGAGACCGTGAAAGCACGGCGAATTTTGCCATTGATGACAAGCCGTACAACTGGAATAACGTGCCGCTTATCGCCTTTCGCATGAATGAAGAAGAGCAGCCGTTAATCGCCAAGGTGAAGAGCTTGCAGGACGCACTCAATACGATGCTGTCGAACTACGCCGACAATATGCAGGAAGATATCCGCAGCACAATTCTTGTTATCAAAAACTACGACGGTACCGAGCTTGATAGCTTTCGGGCTAACCTAGCACAGTACGGAGCAATTAAGGTCCGGACAGTCGACGGGGTAGAAGGTGGCGTGGAAGCTCTTCATATTGAGGTGAACGCAAGCAATTACGAGGTCATTATTAAGTTGCTCAAGAAGGCAATCATCGAGAATGGCCGAGGGTTCGATAGCAGAGATGATCGCATGAGTAACAACCCGAATCAGATGAACATAACGTCGATGTACTCAGACATTGACCTCGACGCAAACGAAATGGAAATGGGCATTCGTGAAGGACTCGACCGAATGTTGTGGTTTATCAATACCTATAGGGGCTTAAGCGGTAAAAAGGCTGTTGAGGATGTCGACTTTACGTTTAATCGTGATTTGCCGATGAACGAGGGTGATATTATTACGAATTGCCGCAACTCCGTAGGCGTTATCAGCAATGAAACCATTCTCACTAATCACCCGTGGGTTAAAGATGTAGCCGAAGAAATGAAGCAGTTAGAGGCCGAAAAGGCGACAAACGAACCCGATTATATAGGTGATGACCATGCCGAGTAATTACTGGGCGAAGCGGTACGAAGACGAATCCGAACGAGCCTTTGGGCTTGGTAAGATGACAAGTAAAAATCTACGTGAACAGGCCGATGTAATCATCAGGCGTATGGAGAAGAACGTAAACGACTGGTATCAGCGGTATGCCGATGAGAACGGTATAAGCCTTGCCGATGCTCGTAAAGAGTTAAATGCGAGGGAGTTAAAGGCCTTCAAGATGACGCTTGAAGAATACCGCCGACAATCCGAGCAAGAGGGGTTATCGGAAGAGCATCAGAAAATGCTAAAACAGGCGTCTATACGCAAGCGGCTCGACCGCGAGCAGGAGTTATATATCAACACAGTTCACGAGCTTGAACGGTGGGCAAAGACTCAAGACACTGATATATCGGATCTATTGAATAAGGTATATGAAAGTACGAATTATCGTACTGCACATTTAACGCAGACAATGAAGGGCGAGTATGGCAAATATGGACAAGTAGATCCGAACACTGTACAACGCATTATCCATTCGCCGTGGGCACCTGACGGCAAAGACTTCTCCGAACGCATATGGGACAACCGTAAGAAGTTGGCTAAGACAATGCAAAGCGAATTTACACAGGCGATGATAATAGGCCAAGGTACGGCCGATATATCAAAGGCCATTGCGAAAAATATGAACACGTCGTATAGCAATGCCAACAGACTGGTCGAAACGGAACTCGCACGGGTACATTCACAAGCGTTTATGGACTGCATGGCCGAACTTGACGTTGACGCTGTGGAGATATTGGCCACACTCGACAGCAAGACAAGCCCTATCTGCCGTCGTATGGACGGTAAGGTCATACAACGTAAGGACGCAAAACCCGGGGTTACGATACCGCCATTTCACTGTCATTGTCGAAGCACGACGGTTCCATATTTAGGCGATGACCTTGCCGATATTGCCGGAAGCGGAACAAGGGCCGCAAGGGATCCGAAGACGGGTAAAACGGTATTCGTTGAGGGTGAACTAGATTATGGGGATTGGGAAGATGTGTACGTCAAGCAGTCAAAGACGTTGAAGGACATAAGGCCGCAAAGCGTGCAAAGTACTATGAGACCCGATGCAGGACACTACAAGGCATACGATAAAGGATTGCCGCAAGAAATGCCGAAGAACACGGGAAAGGTACCGCCGCACGGCAAAGGTGAGCCGACAACGCCATATGATGTTAATCGAGAAGCCGTAAATGCAAAGCAATGGTTCGATGCGATTAAGGCCTTAGGATTTTCCCGACAGGTCACTCGCCTAATTCGTAAAGAGGCACTAAAATGTCTCACAAAGAACGACGGTATTAACCGAGAAAGGGGCATTATTATGTCAACGGATGGGCGCATTATCGGTGAAGAGTCTTTCGGTGCAATCGGTGGCAATAACGTGAGAATCCATATCCCTGACCCTCCGAAGGGGCATAAAAAGCACGCTGATAATTCGTTGATAGTTATTCATAATCACCCTAAAAACATTCCGTTTTCAATAGCGGATATAACCGCATACTTACGCAACCCGAGCATTCATACAGCCATTGTTGTATGTCCTAATGGCAGTATTTATTCCATACAAAACATAAGAAAAGACATGAGCAAAAAGCAGGTTGACGTACTTGAAAAAGACATACAGACCTTGTATACTAACCTTGAAAAGAACCATACAACAGGCAGGTCGTTAACGCTCTTGTTGAAAGATTTGGAATTACGGGGGGTCTTAAAGTATTATGAAGCATAATAAAAAATATCTTGTGCAAGATGATAGTCAGTGTGCGCACGATGTGGATAATTGGAAACCGAGCGGGTTAACTCCCGAAGAAATTGAAAAAGAGACGGAAAAGGCATTCGCAAAGTTTGATGAAGCATTCAAGAGAAATATGGGCGAAAAATAAGCACTCGTGATAATACGGGTGCTTATTTGGTGCTAGAAAGAGGTAATATGATGAAGAAAATCAATCCATAGGAGGCTAAAAAATGAGAAAGTTATTTAAAAGCACGGTGATTGACAAGGCTACATTGTTAGGTGAAAGCGTAACCAATAGATATGCACTAGCAAAATGCACGGCGCGCCTCGAATGGCATAAAGTTATGGATGATGTGCCGGCGTTAGGGAATAAGCGAATTACAAAATGTTATCATGTTGCTTTAGTTGTTACTTATGAGCATCATGACGTAAAAGATTTACCACTAGAGCGACTACAGTCCTTTAGAATTGTTGGAGAAGTAAAAGATCGTCATGATATAATCCAAGACGTTAATATTGGGCATTTAAAATTAATAGACGATGAGTTAAATTTAATTGAAGACGGTACGTGCATGTTTGAATTATGTTGCACGCAGGATGAAATTAAAGAACTCATGAACTTGTATAATTAAATATTTCAGCACTCACAATTGTGGGTGCTTTTTTCATGCCTTTTTAGTATTGCAGGCGAAAAAGAACAAGACCGTAACGAGTGGTGTGGCACTCGAAAATAAAGCGTAACAGGAAGGAGTCATAAGGAATGACAAAAGAAGAATTAAAGGCGTTAGGCGTAACGGACGAAGCTGCGGATAAGATTGTGGAGGATTACGGAAAGAATTACGTATCGAAAGCACAATTCAACGCAACGAATGAAGAGAAGAAGGCAGCCAAAACGGAACTGGCACAAATCAAAACGGAACTTGACGGCCTAAAAGAAAAAGCCAAAGGCAACGAGGATTTGAGCAAGCAAATTGAAGACCTCAAAAAGCAAAGCGAAGCCCGTGAACAAGAGTATGCACAGAAAGTTAAAAACATGGAAATCGACGGGATTGTCGACCGTGCTTTATTAACGGCAAAGGCCAAGAGCGTAAAGGCCGTGCGTGCCCTGCTCGACCTTAACGATGCAGAGGTTGAGGACGGAAAAATCAAGGGCCTCGATAAGCAGATTGAGAAGCTCGTAACGGAGGCTGGGTATCTCTTCGGTGACGATAAGCCGAACGTAAGGGGGGCAACGCCTGGAGACCCTGGCGGAAACAAGCCGAACGGAGGCGTAACGAAAGAACAATTCAACAAAATGTCGTATGGTGAACGAGTCAAGTTATATAACGAGGATAAAGAACTGTACGACCAGTTAACGAACGGAGGAGAATAACAACATGCCTACAAGTGCAAACGCAACAAAATTAGCAAACCTTGTCAATCCTGAGGTTATGGGGGATATGATTGCGGCAGGCTTGCCGAAAGCAATTAAATTTACGCAAATTTGTAAAATTGACAACACTCTTGAAGGTCGTCCCGGTAGCACTATCACAATTCCGGCGTTTAAGTACATCGGCGATGCACAGGACGTGGCCGAAGGTGCTGCAATCGACGTATCTAAGCTTGAAGCAAGCACGGCACAGGTATCTGTAAAAAAAGTCGGTAAAGCGGCAGAAATTACAGACGAAGCGGCTTTGTCCGGATACGGCGACCCGGTCGGCGAAACACAGCGTCAGCTGTTGATGTCTATCGCAAGCAAGGTCGATGAAGATATTGTAACGGCGTTGGGGACGACAACGCTTACGGTTACCGACACGAACGAAATCTCGTATGACGGAATCGTAAACGGGGTCGATAAATTCGCCGAAGAAAGCGACGTTGCGAAGGTGCTTTTCATTCACCCTGAACAGCTGTCAAAAATCCGTAAGGACCCGGCTTTCATCGACAAGACTAAATACGGCGGTGATTTAATGATGACCGGAGCAATCGGATCTATTTGTGGTTGCGAAGTCGTTGTATCTCGTCGTGTACCGAAAGCCGGCGGCAATTTTACCAATTTCATGGTACAGATGAGTGCGGCAGAAACAGACGGACAGCCCGTAATGCCGGCCGTAACCATTTATGTCAAGAAGGCCGCAGACGTTGAAACGGACCGAGACATTTTAGCAAAAACAACGGTTATTTCAGCGGCAGAACATTACGCAGTCGGCTTAACCAATCCGGCTAAAGTCTTAAAAATGACATTCAAAGCCGTATAACAAGGAGGGTTATCAAATGGGTATGCTGATACGACGGCACCGAGAAACGGCCGCAGATATAGACATGGAGCAGTCGGAAGTGATGAACACCGAGAACGTGGACGTTCAGGAAGAAGAGCCTTTAACGGAAGAAGTGCAGGCCGATGAAGATGCACAAGCCACTCAAGTGAAGACGACAAAAAAAGCAAGTAAGAAGGCCCAGGCCGATGAATAAGTACACGGAGAAGGTTATCACGCTTGCCGAAGACTTGACCGGATGCCCGGATGTCGCCGCCTTTGAAACCTCGATTGATTTTATCTCCGAGGTTGTTGAACGGAGCATACTCAACGATATAAATCAAGCAGAGGTTCCCGTCGAGCTTGAGCGGGTCGTCACATATCGAACACTTGGAGAACTAATCAAAATGCAGGGCAAAAATATTCTTGGTGATACCGATGACATGGCAAAATCAATCGAAATTGGCGATACGAAAATCGAGTTTAACGGCGAGTCTTTGTCTGTGCGTCTGACTACATTAGCAGATGCATTAACGAATTACGGCAAGGGGGAATTGGCGTGTTACCGACGGCTGAAATGGTAAGACGAGCGAGGCAACAGCTCGAAAAAATGTATGAGATGAGTGCGTTCGTGTATGCCGATGTGAGCAAGCAAGATGAAGACACGGGCATCGTTACGTCTAAGCCGAAGAACACGGGCATATACCCTTGCCGTATATCGTATAAGACAAGCACGACCGGAACGGGTGAAGGGGTAGCATCCTTCACTCAGTCTATCGTGCTGTTTACATATCCGGATGCGAAGATTCCGAAGGGGTCACGCATCGCCGTATCGCATAACGAAGGGGTGACCTGGTATAAGGCGGCATCCACTCCGGCACATTACGATACGCATCAGGAAATTCAACTCGAATTACTGGAGAAGCGATAATGGCTAAGGTTGAATTTGATATAAGCGAGTTTGAGGATTTCTCCACAAGACTTAAGAAGCTCGGGAACGCTGCACAAGTACAAGGCGTTTTGCAGGCCGGAGTGAACAAAATGGCAGCGGCTTATATCCGTGAAGCGAAGAAAAACACGCCCGTTGGTAAACGTGGATCAGTTAAAGCCTTTGCCGGCAAGGATAGAAACGGGCAGGCAAAGTACATAACGTATCATTACAACACGCAACAGACACGGAATGCGTGGCGTGTGAACTCAGCGAAAGTCGTAGGAACGACGGCATTTGCAAGGGTGTATAACCTATCTAAATATGCATCGTTTTTGAATGACGGGCATCGGCAGGAAGTTGGACGGTATGTCCCGATGCTTGGCACTCCGATTGGCGGCGTAGTACATGGGGCAAGACTCAAAAAACCTTGGGTTGAGGGCTTGCACATGCAAGAGAAGGCTGAAAATTTCGTCGAACGTAACGGGAATAAGTTATTAAACAGTGCGATGAGGGGGTATCTGCGTGAACTCGATAAGTAACATTCTTACGGGCATTGCGACGGCCGTTCACAAGGAAACAGGGCGACCGGTATACCTCGAATTTAAGGAAAACGGGGCAGAATTCCCGTGCTTTTATGTTAGCCTTGTAAATTCGTCCGAGGATTTGCACGTTTCTAGCCTGTACGACCGGATGAACGATTTCGAGATACTCTACTTTCTTAATGAAGAAGACCTACCGGAGGACGTGCGAGGCGAACTTCACGACGTGGGCGAACGACTGTATTCGGTTTTAGAGTACATAACGGTCGACGGCCAACTGATGAGAAGCAAAAAGCGTTCGTATAAGGTGACGGACGGCGTGATGCATTTTTTGTTGACCCTGGAAGATTTGCGACGCAAAGCCGGGAAACGACAAGAGGCGATGCGTCAAGTCGGAATCACGGAAGGAGTTAAAAATGGAAACAGCGACCAATAAAAATACAGAAGTCGCCGCAAAGGAAGAGCCGAAGAACATCGTCGAGCGGTTCGATAAGGTGACTATATTACAATCTGACCGATTTAAGCGGTATCGAGATATTCTTGATACTGTATTGAATTTCGGGCAGTTATATGGAGCGGATGAAGTGGACAAGGTGTTAAGCGATGCACTTACACACCGGGTACAAAAGTCCGTTAATGAATAAGGAGGGAACAACGTAATGGCATTAGGCGGCGGAACGTTCTTGTTCCATAACAAGGTTTTACCCGGCACATATATTAATTTTGTGTCGAAAGTACGAGCATCGGCAGAAGTATCCGACCGAGGGTTTGGGGCAATGATGCTTGAATTGGATTACGGCCCGTCGGGTACGGTATTCAGAGTCGATGCAGATGAATTCCAGAAGAACTGTATGCAGTATTTCGGCTATGACTACACGCACCCGAAAATGAAAGGCCTTAGAGATTTGTTTACGGGCCTTAAAACGGGGTATTTTTACCGTCTTAATAGTGACGGGGCTGTCGCATCTTGCACGCTTGCCAAAGCAAAATATGCAGGCATTAGAGGCAATGCGTTGGGGGTTTCGGTACAGTCAGATCCGGATAACTCCGGAGCTTTTATCGTCACAACGTACATGACGACAGACAATAATCGTCAGGCAGTAGCAAAACAGTCGGGCGTAAAGACGGCTGCGGACCTTGTCGATAATGAGTATTTGAAATTTGAGAAGGCAGCTACATTGGCGGCTACTGCTTACACGGCCCTTACAGGCGGTACGAACGGGGCAGCCGTTATGACAAAAAGCTATCAGGACGGCTTGGAAATGCTTGAGCCGTACTATTTCAATGTACTGGGATATGCCGGTTCAGATGACGTTATCAAGGGCCTTTTAATTAACTTCACGCATCGTTGCAGAGTGCAGACGGGGGCAAAATTCCAGTTGGTTATTCACGGCAAGCAGGGCGTGAATGATGAAGGCGTTATATCGGTATTAAACGACGTTACAGACAGCGGAGCGGAAAAAGGCAGTGCCGTATATTGGGTAACCGGTCAAGAAGCGTCGTGTGCAATTAATGAAACGGTCGGCAACCGTAAATACACAGGCGAATACACGATTAACACAAAGTATAAGCAATTCGAGTTGGAACAGGCGATTAAGAACGGCATGTTTATGTTCCATTCCGTAACTGATTCTGTCGGCGGTAACGTCACGGGTGAAGTTAGAGTACTGAAAGACATCAACACCTTCACGGAATTCACGAAAGAAAAGAGCCGTGATTTTTCACTCAATCAGGTTATCCGAGTACTCGATAACTGGGCTATTGATGCGGCACGCTTATTCAACAAGACATATCTCGATAAGGTACAGAACGATGAAGACGGCCGCAAAGCGTTGTGGGCTGACCTCGTCTACTTGGCCGAAGAATATCAGCGTGTGCGTGCAATTCAGAATTTCGACGATAAAGATATTCCCATTCCGTCGCAAGGCGATAATAAAGAAGATGTTTTGGTCGACGTTCAATTACAGCCGACGGTTTCCATGGAAAAACTGTACATGACCGTCGTCGTAGCGTAAAGGAGGGAATACAATGCCGGATGCAATCAGAACAATGGAAGCGGCCGACGTAATCAGTGCCAAATTGGCCAACTGCTATATAATCGTCGGTAGCACTCGTAAATTATTGTTCCAGGCCAAAGATTTAAAAGCTACCGTTAAAAAGAACAAAAAGCAAGTGGCAATCCTGGGCCGCATGATGAAGGGGAACAAATCCACGTCACTTGAAGGAAGCGGCAAGCTGACGATTTACAAGAATACGTCGATTTTCGACGATATGATTGAAAATATGATGAAGAGCGGCACGGATACGTATTTCGATATGCAGGTAACCAACGAAGACCCGACCAGTCACGCCGGGTCACAAACGGTTATCCTAAAGGGTTGCAATATCGATGAAGGTACCGTCGCCAACTTCAACGCAGACGGAGAATGGCTCGAGGACGAAATTAATTTTACGTTCGAGGACGTAAAATGGGCCACGAAGTTTAAAGAATTGGACGGAATGAAGGCATAGGGCCTTCATTCCTTTTCTTTTTATATGTAGACGAAAGGGGCAAAAAGAATGGCAGAAAATTTCAGTGCGTTCTTGAAAGAAAACGTAAAAATCGAAAGTGAAGTTGGGTATGTAGCATCAGACCGATTCAAGGACGAAAACGGAAAGCCGATTGAGTGGAAAATCAAAGTGTTGACGACAAAAGAACTCGATAGAATCCGTGACCGTCACACCAAAAAGGTCCTCGTACCGGGTACCCGTGAATATAAAGAACGATTCGACAACGAAGGATTTAATTCGGATCTGATTACCGAAACTATCGCATACCCGACTCTCGATGAAGTCGAATTGCAAAATTCTTGGGGTGCAAACGACCCGGGCGAATTGTTGAAAGTTATGTTATTACCCGGCGAATATGCCGATTTGGCTAGTGCCGTATCCGAGGCACAGGGCTTTAAAGTCGGCCTCGACGACAAAATCAAAGAAGTAAAAAACTGATAAAGACGGACGACCCGGAGACCTCGTTTGCGTACTTGGCCTTTGTGAAGTACGGCATCAGGCCGAGGGCGTTCGTCAATATGGATGAGAACGAAAAAGCCGCCGTAATCGCCTTTATGAACTATCACGTACAGGCCGAGAAAGCGGAAATGGCTAAAATCGGGAAGGGGTAGCACATGGCAACCATTAACAACTATATAAAGCTGTCGACGAACATTCCCGACGCAATGGACAGGGCGGCACAGGCTACTCGGAAAGCATCAAACGGTATGAACAACCTAAGCGACCGCATGAAGAAGGTTGCGAGCGGTTCAACGGCTATGAGTGAACGCATGGGCGGTGCGTTCCAAATGATGATTGGTAGTTTAGCGGCCAGTGCGGTAACGACTGCATTATCTACTATACAGAACGGCATCTCGTCGCTTATGGGAACGGCCGAAGAATATGCCGGGATACAAGCACGTATGAATTTAGTTACGGGCAGTCAACAGAACGCTATCATTTTGAATGAACGCATTTATCAGTCGGCACAAAAAGCTAGAGGCGGTTATTTAGACATGGCCAACGCCGTATCACAATTAGCTATGTCGGCCCACGATGCTTTTCCCGACCCGAGGGAAGCGGTCGACTTCATGGAAGGCGTTCAAAAGCTGTTTGTTATTGGCGGTAGTAGTAAGGAAGCCCAAAAGAATGCCATGTTACAGTTAACACAAGGCATGGCATCAGGGCAGTTACAAGGTGATGAATTCCGAAGCATCGCCGAAAACGCACCGCTTATTGAGAACATAATCGCCAAAACTATGGGCGTAAGCCGTGGAGAACTTAAGCAATTAGCCGCCGAGGGTAAAGTTACCGCCGAGGTTATTAAGAAGGCTATCGGCGAGAATATGGAAGAAATCAACGCACAGTTTGAAACGATGCCGAAGCGTTGGGGCGACCACTTTACGATGATACAGAACAGGGCGTTAAAAGCGTTCACGCCTGTATTTGAAGGCATTTCACAACTGGCGAATAGCGATGCTGTTCGACAAGCCGTGGAAGGAATAGCCGAGGCCCTGGAAGCGTTAGCACCCGTATTTTGGGTTATCGTTCGTGGCGTTGATGCGGCTATCAATACGATTGTATGGGCCTTTAGCGGTATGGCCAACTTCGTGCGAAATCATATGGTTGCGTTGAAGATTGCAGCCGTGGTATTAGCCGGAGCGATTACGGCGTTAGTGATTCCGCTTGCATCGAGTGCGTTCGCCATGGGGGCGGCGGCTGCGGCAACAATAGCTAAGACAATTGCGGACTTTGCGGAAACGGCAGCAATCCGTGCGTTGACTGTCGCACAAGACGGGCTAAACGTGGCCCTTGCAGAATGCCCGATAACCTGGATTATAGCCGGTATTGTTGCCATTGTAGCGTTAGTGTTCTTAGCCGTTGACGTGTTCAATTATTTTGCGGATACGTCGGTATCTGTTACGGGCCTTGTTGGAGGCTTGTTCGGAATTCTGGGCGGTGTGATATATAACACGGTTGTATTCGTGTGGAACATTTTTGCGGCCTTGGCAAATTTCTTTGCTAACGTATTCCGTGACCCGTTGGCGGCCGTTGCAAATCTGTTCATTGATATATGGAACGGCATCGTCGGATACGTCAAGGCGGCTGTAAATGCCATTATTGACCTTATCGGGAACATTCCCGGGATTAAGTCCGTTATCGGCGGTGCGATTGACCATATCGGGGAAAATGTATTGCAGGCCGAGCATTTCGCTGTTTCCGGCGGCGAAGTAACTGTCGCACAGAAAATGGAGTACGGGAACATTTCAGACTTCGCTCAAACCGGGTATGAAATTGGCGACGGGATTGGCGACCGTATCGGGGATATGTTAAAAACGCCCGACATTTCTAATCCTGGCGAATACGATGCATCAAAGATTGAAAGCGGTGTCGGTAAGGACGGAGCGGCCGGAGGAAGTGGCGGCAAAGAAGCGGCAAAGAACGCTAAACAAACAGCAGATAACACGAAGCGAATCGCCGATAAAATCGACATGACGGAAACGGAAATTAAAGAGCTGCGAGATGCAGCCGTCCGTTCCGCATTAAGCAAATTCACAAAACAAAACACGGTCGTAAATATCAGTAACGACGTGACAATCAATAACGATACCGATATGGACGGATTCGTATCGGATCTTCGGAAGGGTATCGAACAGGCCGTGAACGGGCAAAGACAGGGGGTCGGTATCTAGTGTATTACATGTATATCGATAAAATGGAAATACCGATACCGCCGGCTGAAATGACAACGACTATCGCCGGAAAGAATGAAACAATAGACCTTATCGGCAAGGGTGAAGTCAATATCATTAAGCCGCCTGGACTGACGGAAGTCAGCTTTAAATTCATGTTGCCTAATAGTAACTACCCGTTCAATCAGTCGACGCTGTTTAAGGGGCGTAAGGCGAAATACTACCTTGACGAGTTGGAGAAGTTAAAGAAGAAAGGCGTTATACAATTCATTATGGTTCGTATGAGTCCGAAAGGCTCGATGCTTGGAATGAACAACATGAAATGTACCCTCGAAGACTGGACTCTTGAAGATTCGGCCGACGAAGGGTTCGACATGTATGCGAACATAAAACTAAAGAAATGGAAGGACTGGGGAGCGAAACGCATCGAGGTCACGACGGATGAAAACGGAAAGGTAACAGGAACGGTACAAGGCGATAGGCCGACAACGGGCAAGGAAGTACCGAGGTCCGTAAAGAGTGGACTCGGGGCAACACTTCAACAAGTTGTGCGGACTCAACTCGGCAATCCGGATAACCTATTCGCCATAGCGGCTTTAAATAAAATCGCCGTGCCGGCCCTTCTGACTTACGGACAGTTGATTAAATTAAAAGACGAATCACTCACCGAGAAAGTACAGAACGGGGGTCGGATGACGTAATGGCAGACGAACAGAAAAAGGAAGAGCCGAAAAAGTCGGGCCGGGTACTTACAAAGTACCCGATGCCCGTACCCTTGGAGTACCAATGCATCATTACGAACAAGGATAAGACGTTTTTATGCGACGTACTGGATGATGTGCAACTGACCAGGGGCATCGATTGTGAGCCGTCAAAACTCACAATAAAAATCCCGAAAGATGACATACTGGACTTCACGGAAGGCAATCACATCGAGTTTAAAGTGAACGGCGAATTGGTGTTCGTGGGAACGGTATTCGAGAAGAGCCGGGACAAGTCGGCGATTATCTCCGTGACGGCTTACGACCAGTTACGATATTTAAAAAACAAAGATTGTTACGTTTACGGCGATATTACGGCCACAGACCTTATTAAGAACATTGCCGAGGACTTCGGATTGAAGGTCGGGGAAATCGACAACACAGTATATAAATTCCCGGCGAAACCGCAACGCCTTGAAAAGGACAAGACCCTCGCCGATATTATCCAACGGGCCTTGGACCTTACGACCGTACAGACCCAAAAATATTACCAACTGTACGACGACGGCGGTCAGCTGATGCTGAAATCGGTCACCGAGGGAATGAAGACCGATATATATATCGATGATGACTGCATGACGGATGTCGATTATAAGACTTCTATCGACAAGGACACATACGACGTGATAAAGGTTTATCGTACCGTTCCCGACGGCGAGCAAAAAGTCCTAAAGAACACATACGTCGAAATGGATAAGGAACATATCGAGGAATGGGGCCGCCTTCAATGCGTATTGGTTCCCGATGCCAAAGATGTGGATGCCGTTAAGCGAGCGGCCAACATGCTAAAGCTAAAGAATAGAAAGACCCGGGATATACGATTAAAAGGCGTTATCGGGGATATTCGAGTTCGTGGCGGTTCTTTGTTGTACATCAACAAGGACTTCGGCGATGTAAATATCAATCAGTACATGATGGTTGAGTCCGTCACACACACGTTCAAGACCGGGGTACATTTAATGGACCTCGATTTATTTGTGACTTACGAAGAAGAACGCAAGACGGAAGTCACGAAGAACGAAGATGCGGAAGCCGTGAAGAAGATACAGGCGGCACAAAAGAAGTCGGAGGCACGGCATATGGGTATTGGCGGTATGGCCACGGGAAGCGGCACAGCGGCACAGGTCGATACGGCATTTTCCATGAACGACGGCAGGGTCAGTCCGTATGGTTCTGTAGGATGTGCGGATACGGTGTGTGCAGCCGGGTCGTGGTATAACAAGGACCTTGCGGATGAATACAATAAAGGTACCGCATCCGTACCGACGCTTCGGGGAAACTTAGAGGCGAAAGGATACGTTACAGAGTCATTCAACGGGTACGCCAATAAAGGCGACTTATTGATATACGGCGACGATGACCATGTCGTTATTGCGGACGGTGCAGGCGGTTGTTTCGGCAACTCGTCGAGTAAAGGATACGCCATGCATTACGGCGATGCCGCTTACGCATGGGGTAACGGCGAGTATCCGACGAAGGTTATACGAATGGGGGCGACGTAAATGCATAATGATTACAATCGCATTGTAGAGGCAATGAAGGGCATCGTCGTGAATACCATTTCCGACCTCGATGTATCGGATATTCTTGTCGGGGAAGTTACAGGCGTGGACCCGTTGGCGATTACCGTAGACCAAAAAATCACAATCCCGGAATCGAATATATTACTTACAAAGAACACGTGCGAACATACGATAGAGATGAGCGTTGACCATATCACGGAAGACGCAAGCGGAGGCAGTGGCGATGCCGCTTACGCTCCGCATCATCACGGGTATGTAGGGCGTAAAAAATTCTTAGTTCATAACGGCCTTGTCCTCGGCGACAAGGTCATTTTATTGCGTGAAAGCGGCGGCCAAAGGTATATAGCCCTTGACCGTTGGTACAATCCCGACAGGGGGTGCACAACGAAATAGCGAATGAATTATTACCGACTTCGGCAACGCAAGGTTCGCCGGAGATTATACAGACCCGTCAGCCTTCATATACGTACAGCGTGGAGTTTGAGGCCGACGGGCAAATAAACGGGTTTACAGACGGGCTAAAAGCCATGAAGTTAGCCGTATTCAAGATATTAAGTACGGAGCGATACCGTTATCCGATTTATTCGTGGAATTACGGCATTGAATTGGAAGACTTATTCGGACAGCCGATACCGTATGTTTACGCCGAGTTGCAACGTCGCATCACGGAAGCACTTGAAGCCGACGACAGAATCATATCGGTTACGGGATTCGAGTTTAGCCATGACGACGGAGATGTATTTGCAACGTTCGACGTGGAAACGATATTCGGAACGCTTGAGAATATCACGAAGGGGGTGAGCGTTTAGATGTACGAAAACATGACATTCGATAAAATCGAAAAAAGGATGTTGGCCCGAGTCAGATCTACTTTCGATAAACGAGAAGGGTCGATTATTTACGATGCGACAGCACCGGCCGCTTTGGAGTTGGCCGAGGCTTATATCATGGCAAGGGTCATACTCCGACAGACGTTCGCCACGACAGCGGACAGGGAATTTTTAACGCTCCGAGCCGCAGAGTTTAATATTTACCCGGAAGCGGCCACACCGGCCGAGGTGCTTGGTCAATTCGACATTCCGGTGCCGCTATATACCCGGTTCAACTCCGGTAATTACAATTTCATCGTAACGGAGATTGTCGACGACAATGACCATACATATAAGATGAAGTGTGAACAGCTTGGCCGAGGCGGTAACACAACAATCGGAGATATTACGCCGATTATTCCCGTTAACGGGTTGACGAGTGCCAAAATCACAAAAGTCATTACGCCTGGCGAAGATGAAGAAGACACGGAAACGTTCAGGGAACGGTACTTCGAGGCCTTAAAGTCGAAAGCCTATGGAGGGAATGGAGCGGACTATAAAGAAAAAACGCTCGCCATCCCCGGCGTTGGCGGCGTGAAGGTTTTCCGCTGTTGGAATGGCGGCGGTACAGTTAAGCTCGTGATTATTAATACCGAGTACGAAGTACCCGACGAGGGCCTTGTTAAGGAAGTTCAAGAAGTTATGGACCCGACTCCGCAGGGCAAGGGGTACGGCCTAGCCCCGATTGGCCATACGGTAACGGTTAAGGCTGTGACGGCAACGCCTATTCCGGTATCCGCATCCGTAATACTCGGAAAAGGGGTCAGCATCGAAGATGTAAAGCCCGTGGCCGAGAAGGCCATTAAAGAGTATTTCGCCAAAGAGCGAGCCGCCTGGGGCAAGAAGTCCGACACGGAGGAAACGACCGTCAGGCCGGCCTATATTCTGATGTCCTTGTTGAACATTCCCGGAGTCGTTGACGTAACAAGCGTTAAGGTCAGAGGTCTGGAAGAGAATACGGGCGTGGGTGCAGAAGCTGTTCCGGTACTGGGAACGCTCGAACTCACGAAAGTGGGTGCATAGCGTGAATTTGGAACGTGATATTGATATATCAAGATACCTTACGCCGGTAAGTCGTGACAGCCTCGACGTTCAGGAAATTATGCGAATTGAAAATCCCGAATTCAGGGCGTTGTGGGATGCGATGTGCGACATTCTCATTAATCAGTACATAAGCACCGCAACAGGGTACGGACTGGAGCAATGGGAAGCGATTTTTGACGTTCTATCCGGAGTCAATGACACGGTCGAGGTACGGCGTGACCGCATCATGACGTTACTCGGAGGCAGTAGGCCGTATACGCTTAAAAAGCTGCAAGAACTCTTGGACGACCAATTCGGCGTCGGGAATGTATTACCCGAAATCAACGGCGATAAATACGAAATATGGTTTACGTTGTCAAGAGATGTGGCCAATCGAGTACAAGAAATATACGACTGGGCCGAGCCGATTATCCCGAAGAATTTAATCATGAAGTCACAAAGCGAACAGTCGAGTACGGAAACAATTTACTTCGGCGGTCGTGTCGTGGCCGAAAGCGTGAACGAGGATATATCGATTAACCGAATGAACGAAATCCGGGAACGGGTTTATTACGGCGGCCGCTTGGCACTTGAAACCGTATAAGGGATAGAAAGGAGCAAAAAATATGTGGAGCGAAGCAAAACTGACCAATGCCGGAAAGAAGATACACGCCGAGTTATTGGCAAACAAAATGAAGCTGAAAATCGAGGAAATATGGTTCGGCGACGGGGCTGTCAGTGACATTGAACAGGCAACAGACCTGGGCCACAAGAAGATAAAGGCCGATATTATCAGCGTTATTCAAGACGGAGTCGATTGCAAGGTGCGATTTAGAGTGTCGAACCGAGGCACTCAAGATGCGATTACGCTGCGTGAGATTGGTTTTTATGTACGAAATGCCGATGCACAGTTGGTACTGTTTTCGGCCATGACGGATGACACGCCGGCGACGTTACCGGTCATGGGGGCTAATGGCGAAACACGTCA
>ERZ773061.116-NODE-116-length-33811-cov-4.963177_pt1 | contig 33811 bp, 55 predicted proteins | sample MGYA00580627_ERZ773061 | MGnify/ENA primary metagenome ERZ773061 (study PRJEB29015, sample SAMEA2738119) | human oral metagenome | biome: human oral; feature: human-associated habitat; material: saliva | place: China | collected 2223 ...
ACGAGTACGTTTTGTTTCTAAATCTTGTTCGATTGTAGAGATTTCACTTGTGATACTTGCTACATTCTGTTCAAGTGTTTGCTTCTGAGCTGTAAGAGTTGCTTCATTTACACCTAAAGCATCAATTTCTGCCTGCTTGTTTGTAATATCCTGAGTAACTGTGGCAATTTGACCATCAAGTGTATTCTTCTCTTCAGTCTTTGCTGTTCCTGTCGCCTCTGCTTCAGCCTTACTATCTTCTAATGTTTTTAATTCTGACTTCTTTGTTTCTAATTCTTTTGTTAATTCTGACTTTTGTTCTTGTAAATCAGCAAGTTGCTTTGTAACAGTATCTAATGCTGTTTGACGTGTTGCTAATTCAGCCTTTTTGTCATTTAGTTCAGTTGTCTTGGCAATTAGGTCAGCCTCTAAAGGTGCAATGTCAGCAACCTTAGGTGTTAGTTCAGTTTGTTCTTTCTTCAAGTTTTCAATCTTTTCTTCTAACGCCTTCTTGTCAGCCTCTAACTTGTCTTTTTCAGATGTTAGTTTGTCAACTGTTGCCTGAGCCTCTGCCTGTGCGTTGGCTGCCTGTGTTGATGCTTCTGTTAATTCTGCTTCTGTCTTAGCAAGACTAGCTTTATCTGCTTCAATCTCAGCTTTCTTAGCTTCAATCTGCTTGTCTAATTCAGCACGCTCATTTGTATATTGCGTAATCTGACTATTTACATTTGCTAACTGACTATTAACATTTTGTAAATTCTGTTCTTCTTGTGGTGTTCGATTGTCAACTTCAGGTTGAGACATCTGACCAACTTGTTCAGGTGTTAACTCTTCAGCTGCCATTACTGACGTAACCTGCGCACCAACTGTAACTAATGATGCTGTTGCAATGACACCTTTTGCTAAAATGTGTTTATTCTTCATTTCTTATTTTTTTTACCTTTCCTTGTGATTAATATATCACAAATTCTGAGCTTCTGCTCTTAATTTATTTAAACTTTGTTCGTAAATGTTGTTGTACTCATCTCTATCTATATCATACTTATTAAAAATTTCTGATGTAGATAGTGATTTATCAATCTTACTTTTATGTAATACAACTACTCTCTCTTTTTCAGAAAGTGTTGATAACATCTCATTTAATCTCTTTTTATCTAAATCTTCATGTTTATAATCGTCAAGAGATTCCTTACTAATTATATCATGATATGTAGATTCATACTCTGTATCAAATGTTAGAATACCATCTAACTCAAGTACTCCTTTCATAAGATTCAATACACTGTATACTGTATCAACTCTCATTCTCAAATCTTCAGCCATCGTTGCAACATCATAATCTGGATTCTTATTAATATAATTTCTAACGTCATTGATATATCCAAGAATTCTCTGAGATGTATTTCCAAAAACTGCTACATTATAGGAATTTTGCAATTCTCTAATAATGTTCATTTTTGCACCGGTTGAAACTACATAACCTTTCGTATAATCATACTCATCTTTGATGAACTTTGTTAACGCATATAATGCATCACTACAAGCCATTTCTAATGTATATAATTTGGAAAAATCTTTCTTTTTTGTTACAAAATCCATAGCCCACTTATAAGCAAGTTCAATATTGTCTGCAATTAATGATTCTACTGAGTTGTTATAAGTCTCCTCTGAAATAGATTCATCTCCATTTCGATACTTGTAAATAATCTCTCCATGATGTAAATCATGATTAAGTCTCTCTTTACCAAGAAGTCTCTCTTCTGACTTAGGTACTACCATGTTAAAATAATACCCGCTATATCTTCTTCTGCTGGTACTAGCATCACATAACATTAATTTATCCATTATCTTAATCTGCTCCAATCGTTATTTAAGATTATTCTATCATGGATTATGCAGATTGTAAATAGCTATTTCCTATTTTTTGATGAAATTATTAAAATTAATGTGATAAGTATTGTTACTCCCATAATAGATAAACAAGATATTGTTATTAACTCTCTATTTTTTAATAACACAACAGTTATCTGAGAAATGTCTTGAGTAGGAATAAAATTTTGAACTGTATCTAAATCTCTAGATAAAATTTCTAAATTCTCTACACTATAGATACTTAAAAAGGCGTCTTGAATTAATAATACACCTATTAAAACAAAATTAATAAATACAACTAGTATAATTCCTATTTTCTTCTTCATTACACTTTAATCAGAGATGGAACGTCTACATTATCTTCAATATAAATGCAAGTATAATCATCTTCATCTTCGCTATTATGTAACTCAGCGAACTCTTGTTGCTCAAAACCTTCTCCTAAACCATCTGAATTCTGTCCATCTAATTCATTCTTTAATTCAATCAACTCTTCTTGTGTTAATAATGCATTAGAAATAATGTTAATGAAGCCTTTGTTATTAGTAATCAAGTCATATTGAATCAAAATAATCTTTTCTGATAATTCATCAGGTAAGTAGTTAGCCATATTATCTTCATTTAAATATTTTCTAGCTTCCATCCAATGTTCATTAGGAATATTGTCGGATAAATTGAAATAAGTTCTGTATAAATATTTTTCCATATTCTCTACCTCTTTTACTTATTATATGACGCTTTGTTCGTTTTGAACAAACAATGTTCTTGGGAACGTTCAGGTTACTCTTATTCTCTTGCAAGAACTACCATCCCTAAACTAATTTACCACGGTTGCGCCTTTCCGAAGTGTATTTTTAAGCGCCTACACTCAAGGCTTGGTTTAATATATTTCTTGCGGCATTCACATCCCTATCGTGATGTGTGCCACAGTCTGGACATGTCCACTCTCTTACGCTTAATGAGTTTACAATGTCTTTGTGATATGTTCCACATTCAGAACAGATTTTTGAACTTGCATAGAACCTGTCTACTTGTCTAAACTCTTTTCCATACCACAAACACTTATACTGAATGAAGTTTACTAATTGCGACCAACGTACATCAGAAATCGAATACGCAAGTTTATGGTTTTTAACTAAACCACTAATATTCAAATCTTCCATCGCAATGAAGTCATACTCTTCCACTAACTTTCGACTTAATTTATGATTGAAGTCTTTAGCACAGTTGGAAACATGTTCATAAAGTTTAGCGACCTTGTGTTTCTGCTTTTGATAATTCTTACATTCATCAAGGTTCAGTTTCGCTCTCATCAATTTGGTTCTCATCTTCGAGAGTTTATGCTGTTCTTTGGCGAGTTTATCTTTAAAAGCATAGGCAAATTTAGGTCGTTCAATTCTACTTCCATCACTACCAATAAGTAAGTCGATTAAACCTAAATCAAAACCTACTTGCTTTCCTGTTTTAGGAAGTGGTTGTGTTTCTGTTTCGATGCAGATAGAGGCGTAGTATTTCCCTGTAGCTGTTCTTTCGATTACAATGTTGAAGATTTTATATACCTCTGGTATATCGAAACGTTTAGTCTTAACTCTACCAAGTTTTGGTAGTTTGATATGTCTATTGTCTAACACACCTGCTCTACCGTTATTATAAGGTGTTCTATAAGATTGTTTTCCCTTATGTTTTGATTTGAATTGAGGAAAACCGAAATGACCTCTATTTTTATAGAAATTATTTAAGGCAGAATCCAAGTTCCTAATAGATTGTTGAAGTGCAACAGTACTAACTTCATTTAAAAATACATATTCTTCTTTTAAATAAGTAAGATTATTAAAACGTTCTTTTCTTGAAGGAAAGTGTTTTAACTGTTCATATAGTTGTTTACAAATTTCAAGCGTTTGATTATAAACAAATCTACAACAACCAATGGTTTTATTGATTAAGACTTCTTGTTCTTCGTTTGGATAAATTCTTATCTTAATTCTACTTTGAATTAAAGCCATGACGTCATTTTAACTCCTCTTTATTATTATATCAAAAATATCATAATTGTAAATAATATTCTATGTTTATCTATTTAAAAATAATTAGTTTTTACAAACTGTACACCAGAAGCGTTCTCGCCACTATTTTCACTAAAACTGATAGATTATACAGCCTCTTCATTTTTGACCTTTTTAAGGCTGTTTTAGTGGTACAGTAGGCCGCTGTTTTATGCTCTCGCCTTTTCTTAAAACAGAGAAAAAGTAGGATATTTCACCTACTTAGATTGAAGTTGTTTTAATAATGACATCTTGTATTCATTTGATACGTTTAAGTGTTTTAATGCACTAAAGTTATTACTTAACAATGTTTCCAAATCTTCATATTTTCTTGTTTCAATTGCTGCTTTAATAACAGCTTTACTTATTTCTGTTTGTCTTCTTCTATCGTGCTCGTTTTTCTCTTTTCTCTCGAAAATAGAACTACCTTGTTTTTCGTTATTCTTCTCTTCCCAGTTAATATCTCTTGCAACTTTAAGAGAGTTAAACTCAATTGTTCTTTCAAGTAAAGAGAAATACTCGTTCTTATCTGAATATCCCATTCTCTCTCTTACAAGATTCTCATCAACCAATTTAATATCAACATTGAGCTCTGATGCTAATTCCTTTACTGCTCTACTATGCTCTTTCTGGAAATTTGCTAAATCATCACCTAACAACTCATTACCTAATTCATACGGTCTAAATTGAAGGTATCTATTTAAATAAGCGCTAAACGGAACTGTATCTTTTTCATTAAACTTATTTAAAGCAATCATAATCCATTCTCTAATCTGACTCTCAATATCTTCATGAGAATTAATGTATGTCTTAATTGTTTCCATGTGAGGCTTCAAACACTGTTTACTAAAATTACTATAGAACATTAGGAAACCACCTAAAAAGTCTTCATCGAAATCGGATAAACTTCTCCACCTTCTTTGTACAGTATATCTAATAACGAGAGAATTAAATTCTCTACCTGTTAATTGTGATGTTAGAATCTGTTCTATATATTTAAATGATGTAGTGTAAATTTTTAACTGCTTCTTGTTTTCTCTATATACACACCAAGCATAGCCTCTTAAAATGTTTTTAATCTTGTATAACACATTAATATCATTACAATATACTAATAAAATATTAGAGACATGTTGAGGTGTCTCAAGTAAAACATCAACCTCTGTTTTTCCTCCCCAAACTCTTGGGCTAAAATCATTAGGTACTATAGCTTCTTCAATATTTAAATTATTCTCACGATACCATCTAAAAACTTCTTCAGAATCAACTCGATATGAATTTTGTTTATGAATAATTGGTACAGTAGTCTCTTCTAAATATTTTACCAAATCTTCTTTATCTACTTGAGACAATTTCAACCATTTGTCAAAAGTGTACCACTGACCAGAATGAATTACCGCATTAATTCTAAAATCTTTATCTTTTAAAGAAAAGTTTTCCTTGATTTTCTTATTATTACAAATTTCTGGCATCTAATTCCTCCTTGAATAATACTCTAGGATATAAATAATCATAATTGTCCAGAATATCATAAATAATTTCTAATAATTCATGAATACCTGCTCCAGGAATTATATTAATAGTTATCTCATCTCCTCTTGAGACGTTGCTATCATAATCACTAGTTACAATATAGTTCTTGAACTTCTCTAAAATTTCTTGATAAGTGTCTTCTGTATCGTAATCTAATGCAATTGTTATTGACTTGACACACATATTTTGAATCTCCTTTGATAGATTAATTATACAACAAAAAGAGAGATTATATTTAACCTCTCTACTGTTCAAAAATATATGTACCATCACCATTACGTCCAATAACAGCACAACCTTTTTCTTTAGCTAATTTGGCTCTAACCTTTAATTCTTTATTTACTAACTCATCTACAACAGTCATTTCATCTAATTTTAACTGAGTATTAAATGAAATATTAACACCTCTTTGAATTCTCTTAGATATATCAGTGCTCTTCTTTTCGTTAACATCTTTTAAAACAATTAAATCTGCTGTTTTTAAATAACCTATCTGCTCAGAACTAATAAAAGCATTAGACCAATTTTCTAAGGACATGTTATCTCCAAAATCTGCAAGTACAAAATCATCATAAAAATGGCTTTGTTCTAAAAAATTAACTCTATCACTAAATTCTTGACATTTCTCAGCGCTATTAAAATGTGCTTCTATAGGCATTAATGGACATTTTCCTGGCTGAGCATGACACTCACCTATACTTCCATCTTTACATCTATGATATTGTCCCATTACTCTACGTCCTCTCTTTTCTTATGTCTAAACACTCTTACTCTTGTTGTGTCGTCTAATTGATAATCCTCAACTGTATAATTTAACATCTGAACCATGTCCAATGTCGAAGGATTCCTACTTTCTATATATTTAAATATCTCCATTATGTCTCCCTGAAGATTCATCTGCTCTGCACTTGGAGATACTGACATTACTGCTGTCATTTTATAATAATTCTGCATATTCGCTAACATCTCTTCATTAGATAAGAATAAAGCATCTTTATCTTTCTCTTTTACTAAACCTTCTCTAAAATAACTGAAAGTAGATGTTTCTCTTCTTCTCCAATTATTAGTCTGTTCAAACGCACTAATTAAAATATCTTCCATCTTGTCTCGTATAAATCTATCCATGTTACTATTAATAACTACAGCAAAACTATCTGGAGTACATCTATCATAATTACTTATCCAACTCTTATCTTTAAAGTCATCAATATTACATACTAAATTATTATCTGGTTCAAGAATTTTTTCATCTTGTAAAACAGGATATTTCATCCTTGTCTCTTGCCATTTGTCATAATAAATAGATGCATCTGTTATATTATCAAAATGTTTTCCATATTTACATTCACGAATAGATGCCGTACAAATTTTCGGTCCCTCGTTTGTTATGTGAAATTTTTTACCTACTCTATTAATTGCCTGTAATTTATCTTCTCTAGAATTAGAAACATCTTCTTTCTTGGTTTCCTGAATAGGTTTAGGAGATGTTTCATTATTTTTACTTGTTCCAAAAAGTTTATCAAAAATTCCCATACTAGCCTCCTAAACAACTATATTTTTTTAAAGTACTTCCAATATTAGTCTCTACTATTTTTCCTTCTTTATTAACTTTAATGTATATATCGCTAAAAGTAAGAATATTACTCTCTTCAATAATTCCTTCAATATAATCTTCACTGTATTTAGAATCTTTTATATCTACACTGTAATATAAATTCACATCCCCATTAGGTAAGATAGCAGACCTAGATAGTTTTATTTTCTCAATATTAGATAGATGTAATACATTATCATTAAAAGGTTTATAACTTCCATTTAAATACCTATCTGAATTGTATGTGTAATCTAAATACTTAGATACTAAATCATTCGCTGTTATTCTCACTAATACATGAATATTATCTTTATTTTTAAAATCGTCAATTGTTCCTTGATAATTGCCTCTTAAATTACAACTCTTCATTAAGAAATCTTGTCCTATCTCATCTGCACTATCCAACTGTTTATTAGAATAATTAAAGAATTTGTCAGATATATAAATACCTCCCATTCCCATTAATATAACAAGAATAACAATAATAAAATATTTTACTTTTTCGCTCATCTTATTTGTACTTCTCCAGTTCAACTTCTGCAACGTTAGAATGAGACCATGTAGCGCAATACTGACCTAACTTATTATCAAAGTCTTTATCTATCTCAAAAACGACTTGACCATTCTTAACACGATAAAACAATTTAATATTTAATATTGTCTTGTCTTCTGCTTCTGTTCGATACATAAACTCATCAGAAATTTCTATATCTCCTCGTTCAGGTGATGCCGAAGTCTGCCACCCAATCTCTTCAAGTGTTATATCGAAGTTTATGTATTCTTTTGTTATTTCATTAATATGTATATCTTTTGTAAACCATGTTGAATAAAAATATGGGAATGGGTATATCCCATTAGGTATCTTATCTACATTGGTGTATCTGTTAACTTTATAAGTCTTACTATTCAATATCTCAATAATTTCTTTTTGTTTATTAATGTAGTTGTCTGCCCTTGCTTGAAAGGTGTTAACTTTCTGAGCCATATTAAAATCTGTTGACGTATTTATAAAATCTTTAAATGATTCTTCTACATTCATATTTCCAGATGATATATGAGTACTCTTAAAATTATTAACAATAAACAATGAAACTATTAATACAGGAATTACTATAATAATGCTTATTATTATCTTAACAGGTTTTCGTAATCTTTTCTTCTTCATATTCCACCCTTTCTATCTAATCTTTACCATTCTATTATTTCACATATCCTATCTTCAATGTATACCCTGCCGCAGCGAAATCTGTAAACGTGTATTTTCCCTGCCATTCTTCTGGACGAAGAATTCTCCAGTTCCATGTTCTCGGTGAACCGTTTTCTGCACCTGACCAACCAGCAACATTCTGCTCTATAATCAATATAGTTCCATCTTCAAAAACATGTGATACGCATCCTGTGTGACCTGCGAGACCAGGACCATATTCAACACTAAAAATATTTCCTGCTTTTGGAGTGTCAATTTTAGGTATACCTTTCTTTTGCCAGAATGATGTTACCTGTCCACCGTTGCCCATAACGTTTTCTGCAGGCTGTCCATCTTTAGACCATAAACGAGCAGCTATATTTGCTGAAAAATCTGTACAATTTGCCCAGTCGTAACATTTCAAGTACCAGCTTGCCTCATCTGACCACAGTAATCCAACTTTCGTTGGGTCGATTGCATAAGGTGCAATACTATCAGGTAAACCGATTTGGCGTCTAGCAACATGAGGTTCAAATCTCGTATCGGTCCAGATGGAACCGTCTGCTGGGTTATATGTTCCTGTGCCATCAACTTTAACGGTACCGTCATTATAACTTGCATCGCCAAAACCACTTGTATCAGAAGCTTTACCACCGTTTACTCTTGATTTACCTAAGCCTGAACCTAACATTTTTCCAACTGAACGATTATCATTAATATATTTTACTAACTCTGTTAAGTCATAATCTTCTTCAGAACGTACAGCCGTTTTAGCACCAGATATATCTTCACTATCTAAAGTAAATAGTTTAGAACCTTCAGTGTGACCTAAAGCGTTTACAACATCCATCATTGCTTTTAATTGAATAGAACTGTTATACCATTGTTTATTAGCTTTATAAGCCTTCATAACAACATTACTTGCATCTTTCCATTGTTCTGTGTCTGTTGCTTGATAACCGCCTATTGATAAATTACTAATCTCATTGTTCTGAATCATTTTAATAAGACATTCTGTGTTACAATTACTATCCAACGTTGTGTTTATATAGTGATTGTCTTTGAAAGATTTGGCGAGATATGCTGATGCACTAGGATTTACTCCATTATTAGCAAAATATAAACCTATTGCATGTTCTCTTTCTGAACCACTGATAAAATCAACATCTGGAGCTTCTGTTGAAACTTTATCATTTTGCATGTTATTAGGACCATATACTTGAGCTCCAGATGATACAACTAAAATCGTTATTAATAAAGCTTCAATAATTAATCCGACAGGGGATATAAGGAATAATGCAATTCCGATAATGGTACTTAATACCATGTGTCCTATCATTTGAATTCTTTTAACTGCATTGTTTATATTATTAACTAGACCTTGAACTTTTTCATTTATTTTGTTTTGTCTTTGTTTGTCTACGCTCTCTTGAATCTCTTCTTGTTCTTGAGTCTCTTGTTCTTCTGTATTGTTTTGTTCCTGAGTTACTTCTGAGGTATTTTGTTCTTGAGTAGTTTCCTTTTGTTCTTTTGTTGTTTCTTCTTTTTCTTGATAGTTTAATAATTCGTCTCTCTCGCTCATGAAAATACCTTCCTTTCTTTTAAATTACTCTTGTTGAGATTTTAAGTCTTGTTCTCTTTCCCACTCGAGATATTCTCTTTCTTCCTCTTCTGCAATTCGTAATCTATCTTCGTATTCTTTTCTCTTCTCCTCGTAATCCTTTTCGATTAGTGAAAAAGCTTCTTTGTATTCTTGTAATTCTTGTTTAGAATAAGTTACATCATTAAATAACTTTTCAAGTCTCTGACGCTGAGCTTGGAAATCAAACTCTTCCATATCTTTATCTCTAAAGAAATCACTCTTATTTAAACTAAATAAGTAAGGTAATGATTTTGTTGCTTCTATATATTTAGCAACCTCGTTCATCTCTTGTTCCTTATTCCAGTTGTAAATTTCTTCTTTTGACTTTCCTGCTGCTTTTCCTTCTGCTATCCAATTGTCAGCAACCTCATTAAAGTAATCTGCATAATATGTTGTAGTGTCATTCTCATCTTTAGGACCAAGAAAACTCGGGTTTCTTCCATTGTCTCTCTGACCTCTATACATAATTACTTCTGAAGAGGCTTGATAGATGTCTGATTGATATGCTAACCAATAAGCGTTTCTAATCTCATCGTTTGTCATGTTTTCAATATCAGTTACATTATATTGTGATAACTCTGTTAGCATTTCTGTTACATCTATTTCGTCGTCCTCATCATCCATTGAAGTAATAATATGAATTAAACCTTCTTGAATTTCTGGATTAATTGTATAATCTAATTTATTTTTAATTCTATTGTATTTTAATATAACATTATCATTAAATCTATTACATTCTTCTTGTGTATGTAAATGAGGTGCTCCTTCTTTCATATATGGACAATTTCCAGGCTTCGCTGTACACTTTCTCCATACTCCATCTACTAAATGTTGCATACTTTTATATCTCCTTTTTATTTACTTTATTCTATCTATGTGTTATAATGAATATATCGGAAAGGTAAGGTGTTTCTATGGTAAAACAGGTTGATTATGATAAATACATAGAAATGATTCAAAGTAATAAGTTTGATAATGTCATCAATAGTCTTAGAACAGATATTGCAGATTATATTGTCAATGTTCTAAAAATGAAAGATAAGACAGATAGTTATTTTGACTTAAATATAGAGAAAAGTATCAATAACAGTAATCTTGCGTCATTCTCATTCGCTACTATTTCTACAGATAACTTCTCTAAACCACATCAAAAGGTGTTAACCGTAAATAAACAGTTCTTAGTAAATTGTGGACTACTTGGTAGAAAAGATGTTCTAATCGATACAATTAAGCATGAATTAGTTCACTTCTATGTTGCTCAGACTATTTCACCTAAAGATGCTGGTGATGGAGAATTTGCATTCGAAATGGCACTAAAGAAATATGATGCACCTTCTTCTAACGCAACACCAGAGGAAAAGAGATTTACAAGAGTAGTCAGTGCACCTTCCTATTCTACATTGTATGCAACGGATGTTGGTGAAGCCATAGGTATTCCATTTATTGGACCTAAGTCACTCTGTAATATTACAGTGGATAACAAACATTATAAATATCTCGAAGCAAGAAAAGTTGTTGTTGAAATGGAATAATAAAAACACCTCTAATAATAAGAGGTGTTTTTATTTTTTCTCTACTTAGAATTGTATAGAAGAATTAATTCTTTAATCTCTTGAACTAAATCAACTGGCATATCCTTAATTGTTGTCTTTCCATTGTTTTCTGTACTAATAGTCAATGACATAGAAATGTCATGAATATCTGAACTATTGAAAATAGACTCTGCTTCATTTAAGGAATCTACCAACTTCATACTCTTCTGAAGTCTCTTCAATTGAGCTTGTAATTCTTCTTGCTGTTGCAATAATCGAGCTTGTAATTCTTCTTGCTGTTGCAATAATGCTTGTTTATCTCTCATTCTATCACTCACTTTCTAAAATTATTATACAACTTCATTCACTTCTTGTTCTTCTGTAGACTCTTCTTCTTTTCCTAATAAATACCACACTATATATTTGAAATAAGGAATTCCAATATAGCATGCAGTATACAAGAAATCGTCTCTATCTGGTAGTAATTTCTTAATTACAAAAAACTTTGTTCCTATTTCTAGAATCGCTGACATTACAACCACAAAAATAATGATGATTATTGACAAGAAACCAAAAATAGGAGAAATGATTAATAGGAAAATTAATCCTAATTCGTATCCTACAATATTAGAAATATGATATTTTCCTAACTGCATTTCGTTTCCAATTAAAAATGGTTCTGCGAAAAATCTCACAATTGGAATTCTTGCCATGATAGCTTTTTCAGGACACACTTTCTTCATAGCTTTATACAAGAAAACATAAGACATGGCATAATCAAAAAGTAAAAAACCTATGAAAATTAATGTATATACAAACGATACGAAAGTAACAAATTCATTAGTGAAACTATTATACATATACGGTTGACCTCTCTTTCTATTATTTATATCAAAAAGATGCCTCTTAATCAAGAGACACCTTTTATTATGTTAAGCACCAAATACTTCTTGGAACAACTTCTGACTCACTGAAGCCAATCTGAAGTCTAAGACTTCTTCAATAACTTCACCTTCATCATTAGTTGCAGCTTCATAATCGTTATCAACAATCTCCCATCCAACAAGTTCTACGAACTCATTCATGTGTAATACGGAACTGTTACGATTTTCAATGAAGTTAGATGATTCAATAGCCTTTTCTTTTGATGATGTGTCAACTTGTCCACTAGGTAAATTAACCAAGATAAACTTGTGTTCACTCTTATTTAACATACCATAGTGTCCTCTGAAATTTTCAACAGGAATTACAATCTCTGGTGTATCAGTGTTCAAATTAAACTCTAATCCATTCTTAATGAATACCTGAGCATGCATTACATCACGAGAATAACTGCTAAATAAGTTAGCTGTAAAGTTAATCTTGTCGAAAGGTGCTTCATTAGTAATAGACATATACTCAGCAGCTCCATGAGGACCAATATGAGTTACGTCACCACTAAATGTAATACCAGACGAGTTCTTATTACTACAGAATCCATATTTCATGAAAATTCCTGTATTTAATTGCTCACCACTACAATGTAAATCATAATCACCGTTATCTAACCAAATAATGCCAACTGACATATCTCCAGATAGATTATTAATTTCAGTAAAGTAAGGAACATTACCGATGAACTGACGATAAGATGTTGGTAAAGCAAGATTAATGTTCTTGTCTAACTTAATCTTCTTAACTTCATTAAATCTATTCTTTAGTTCAGCCTCAACTAATCCTAAATAACGATTTAATCTTTCAACGTCTCGATTAGATAACTTATTTCTTTCCTTAGATGCCAACTTCGCAGTCTTAACAAGGAAAGTATTAACATTATTCAATCTTGACTTGATACCACTAAATAATCTAAATAATTGTAAATTACTTAATGTAGACAACTGTTTTGAGAATTCATCATTACTAAAATGCAAATTAGTTGCTTCTTCAAGGAATGACTTCTTCTTCGCAACGTGACTCTTCTTTCCATCTTTTGTAATCTTGTTTAACAATGTTACAACTTCTTTATTGTCAATACTCTTCGCAATCTTACGAATTGCAAGCAACTCTTTACGATATGTCTGAGATTCTCTCTCAAGAGCCTTATTATTCATTAATAAAACATTCTTCATTAATAGAGAGATTGTTTCATTGTCTCTCATGTGAGTAAGGATATTAAACATCTTACGACGTGTCATTACACCACAATTTTCTGGAACTATCATTCCTAATAATTCCTGAATTGTTCTTGGTGCAATATTATATCTCTTCATGAAAGCATACTTTAATGTTCTAGATTTCATAGCGAAAACATTAATATCTAAATTGAATGTGTCAACCCACTTAAAATATTGATTAATATCAAAAGATAACTGCTTAGTATTAATGATGTAATTTCTCAATGTTTTATTAAAATCTAAACTTCCTAATACATCAATAACTACATAATTCTTACTAACGATATTGCTGACAACAGCTCTATCTTCATCTGAATAAACATACTTTGTATCTGGGTCTGCGAACTGATTCATGTAATAAATCATCTGCCAGAAATCTAATTCAAATTCAGACTTATTTAAAACACTTTCTAATGTTGGATAGAAAGTTTGATTTGTTGCATTCATATCAAATCCGAAGATTTTTAATGCGCTGTCGTAATCTTCCTCATTAACAAAAGTACTTGTGAAAATCACACCCTTGTTAAAAGCATCAGAAATCTTTTCATCAGATAACTGACTGTTACCACGTCTAACGATTTTTAATGTTTTGATAATGTTTTCCATCACTTATATATCTCCTTTGACTTTAAAAGTCTCTTAATAAAATCTAAACAGAAATCTGAAAATAAGAATGAGAAATTGAATTTCACTAAGTCTCTTTCATCTAATTGAAAAAGCTCTTCTGAAACACTGTTCTCAATTCTGTCTTTCTTTATTACACTTGTAAAAACAATTCTATCTTTAATGATTAATGAAAACATGGAACAATTATACTTTTCAATGTAAGTCATGTTCACTGTTCCAATATTATTAATCTTTAACTCAATATTGTCTTCCTTTAAATTCGGGAGAACTTTACTAATATAGATTAACAAGTTGTTATATTCTTCATTTTTATTAATGTAATTCAAGATAGAGGCACGATTCTTTTCAAAATTTAATAAATTCACTTTTTGCACCCCTTTTCTTTATTTATCTTTCTAAACTGTTCTGTGAAAGCTTTAATGAGATTATGTGTATCTCTTACTTGTTCTTTACGAAGTTCTCGAATGAACTTCTCATACTGATAGTTTTTCTCCATATAATATTATACAACAATCCTTTTTAGTAATGAAATAATGAAGACTTCACATAAATATTACGAAGTAAGAAAGAAACAACCATTAATAAAATCGAGAACATAAGTACTCCAGATTCTAAAGATTCACTAATCCCATATAAGATACCTAAAACAAATATTACTGTAATGAATGTTTTTACTAAATCACTTACCCACTTCTTAAAATGTTTATTCTTCATATTTACACCTCTTACTTTATAGGGTTATTATATCATGATTTATGATAGATGTAAATAAAAAAGAGAGAAGTTTTATGCATTCTCCCCAATTAACTTGTTTAATTCTTCAACAAAGTCCTGTGCTTCCTTGTAATACTCCATTAACTTATGTTTGTCTTGGTAGTCTACATTTGTACTTGAGATTACGAAGCCAAACAAATCTTCGTTTAGGTCAACTGGACCACAGCCGAAAATCTTTCCATCTTCTGTTTTACTGTAATCATATAATGGCTTAATTGTTACAGGTGCAGACCATTCATGGTTGATACGATATTCTTTATAAGTCGTTTGCTCTGCATTGCTCATTGTAATGTTGATAACTTTTACGATAAATGTTCCGTTTTTACTCTGTTTTCCTGTTAATAGCATGTTATACCTCTTTCTTTTTATCTAATATACTCTGAATACTGAATACCATCCAACCAGTACACGCCGTCATCTTCATTGTAAATGTATTCTTTACCATCTACTTCGATAGTATTACTATTGAATGACATTATAACACTTTCTGGTTCATTTCTGTGCACTTTGGTGATGTTGTTATTAGATACTATATATTTTACTGTATCTACATAAATAACACCATTAGAAATCACTCTAGATGCCTTAATTAAACCAAGCTTTTTCTTACATCTGAAGTTATAATTAGATAAAGCTTTCTTAACAGAGACAGCTTTAGTGGTTTCGTTATGAAACGCACATAGTACATGTCCATAAATATCTGTAAATGTTAGGTCAGCTTCATATCTATTCATGATTCTATTATAACACCATTTTTATAAAAGTACATAAAAAAGCGAGATATTTTACTACCTCGCTAAAATGTTTTCAAAATCTAATTCACCGATAAAAGGTTCTCCTGTCGTTTTAGAACTTCTATAGTCTGACTCTTGAACCTTACTTAATAGTTCTCTTGCGTTGATAATCTTAAACTTTGTAAATTCATTATTAACACACAAGTAATAGTGATTAGCTGCTCTGCCGAAATTCTCTAATGAAATTTTAGTAATAGAACCAATAAAATTTTCTCCAACCTTTAAATCATAGAAATTTTCACTATCGTAAAAATCTCCAAAACATAAATCTAGATAACTATCGTGTAATCTTTCATTACTATTAATCTTAAAATCGATTAATAAATTATCTGAATTAGAAATAATTAAATGTTCTTGTTTCTTCGCTTTACCAAATCTTGTTCCTTGAATACTTCCCCAGTTTTCTAAGAAAGTATCATCTTCTTGTAATCTCTTAATTAATTTTTCTACTTGTCTAATACTCATCTGACTAAATCCTCAACAATTCCAGAAAATAACACTGTTCTATCTAATTTTTCTAATGCAAACTTATATAATCTCTCTCTGTAAACATCATAAAGTTTATTATCACTATTTAACTTATCTAACTTCTTAATTAATTCTTCAGGCTTATCTTCATCATAAACAATAAATCCAATATCATCTGGATTTATATCTTTAAACACCGTTCCTTCAATATTCCAAATATCATAAGCGCACTTTCTTACGATAGGAAGCGTTCCAACAGAGATAATCTCAGTTAATGTGTTTTCAATTGCATTAGTAAACGTGTCTCCTAAGTAAGTTCCAAAATAACCAAACTTACATCTTGACATAACTTCTAAACCATTTTCTCTAACATAATTACCCCAAATCTGTAATGGAAGCATTTCATGATTATTACTTAAAAACTCTAATACATCTTCCTTATCTGGATGCATAGTTAAATCGTCAACAGGTGTACAATCTACAACTTTCTTACCAATAACATAATCTTTATATAACTTAGAAACAATAGAGATATTTCTCTCAATACCCATCGCAATAGAAGTATATCCATGATTCATCAAGTAATTATAATGTAAATCTTTAAATGGAACCCAACCTTTCCAGAATGCTGAACGTCCTAAATAACAAATAGTGTGGTCATACTTATCTTTAACATCTTTACGATAAGATGCTAAACCATTAATCGGAATTCCTACACAAGCATGATAACAAATATCGAATAAATAATTAGGTAATCTCCTGTTGATAAATTTCTGAGTAAAATCTTCACCTTCTGCATGAGTGATAACTAAATCTAAATTATTGAAAAAATCTTCTGTATATCTTTCATCTGAATAGAAGTTTCGATTAATAGATGGCAACTTATGGTCTACTTGGAAATATACTGTTTTAATTCCATTATTCTTCTGCTCTCTTAAGAATTGATTAAACTTCTCTTTACCATCATCTGAAAAATCTTTAGAGACTGCCTGAACAGACATCACAACAATAATGTCTGGTTTAAATATATCTTTGTAAACATTTTCAATATTATCTACTTTTGTTACATTGAATTTTACAATATTATTCTTCTGTGTTTTTTCTCGTGGCCATCTCTTTTCAGAATTCGCAATGATTAATGTATTATGTCCATATCTCTTACACTCTTCCTCTAATTCAAGTGTAAAACGCGTATTACCTGAACCTTCAATACCTCTCATCATCACAAATAAAATGTTTTTACTCATAAATCAATTTCTCCTATTATGTGTGTCGTGTATTATATATCAAAATCTAAAATTATTATACAACAAGAGTGATGCTAGAAGCGTTCTCGCGCCTAAAATCACTAAAACTGATAGATTATACGGCTTCTTCTTTTTTCACCTTTTTAAGGCTGTTTTAGTGGTACAGTGGGCCGCTGTTTTACGTCATGACCACTTTTTAAAACAAAGAAAAAGTACCTAAATATAAGTACTTTTATTATTTAATATAAAAGAGTAGATTTCTCTACTCCTGAGGTGTTACTGTCTCTACCTTGAAATTCATGAAGTTGCAGTCAAATGAGAATTTGTTTCCTGTAAGAATTCCATCATTCAAAACATTTGTCGCTAAATTAGAAACAAGACATCCTGCTGTTACGTTGGCCAATATGGTTTGGGCCGCTCCACGTTCTGAACTATTCGCGTGCTCGGCGCAAGATATTTGTGTGGGTCTACGGTTATCTCCATCAGTCGCTTGTAACGCCTTATCAAGTACTACTTCTGTTTCGTAAATGATTTCACCATCTTTCTTCAATGCAACATATACCTGACCGTTACGCTTGCCATTACCAGAACCAATGTATACAAAATCAGGATATTTCTCCATGTGGAACATTTCGTTGATTAATGCACGTGTTCCATTATTATCTACAGCTGAAATAATTACTGGTACACATGGTTCCTCATCGAACAAAGGTGCTAAATCTTCTGCTGTATCTAAGAATTCTGTTGAATAAGGTAAACCATATCGTTCACCAAATACCTGAGACTTATACTTATTAATGTCATTTTCGAAGAATTCTTGACGCTTTAAGTTCTTCTCTTCTACAACGTCACCGTCAATTAAGAATGGTGTATAATCTTGTCGTGCCAAGTTACCGATGATGTATGAACCTGTGCCACCACATCCGATTACTACGATAACCTTTTTCTTATTGCTAAAATTTACCTTATACATATCTTTTCACCTCTACTATTTACTGTTTAATTATATACTATTCAATAGGAAAAGTAAACAGTTACTTCACATAAAGTTCTAAACCTTTTGAATATCTTGGTCCAAAGTCTAAAATTCGATAAGAGTGTAACACTGGAAGATGTTCCGTGAATTTGACATTATGTAATTTTGGTACATAGCCAATTCTAAATAGTTCTCCACCAATATTAATCATAACTTTAATTGCATTACTATCATAAGGATTATCTGGTTCTCTCTCAAACGATAAATTCAACTTTTCCTTTGACTCAAAAATCTTCTTTAAGAACTCTTGTCTTCCATCGAACGATACACCAGCTACTCGAAATACCACCATTATTGAATACCTCCCATATCTCTTAATTTTAAGAATAATGTTTCTTCTAGAGAGTTCCATCTCTCTTCTTCCCATCTTGTAAGAGGTCCTCGTTGAATTCTTTCTGCAACCTCTTCTGAATCTAATGTAAACAACTCTTGTTCAAAATTAATCAATTCTAATGCATCCATGTTAATTCCTCTATCTTCTTCCATGCTCTATTTAAAATGTCTTCTAATTCTTCAACATCTTTTCTTAAATCTTCGAATCTATTTAATACCGACATATATTGAGACTTCTTTACTTTATAAGCCTTAATATCATCAAGACAGATACTTAATAACAATTTTCTTGTTGACACTGGTTCATAAGTATATACATAAAAGTAAATACCTCTTACATTTCCTGTGTCTACTGTCAATAAATTACGGATGTCTGTTACAAGGTTCTCTGATGAAAAAGAAACAAGAACTCTATCTTCAGGCATCTTTTTTACCTTAACAATGTACTTCATTCGATTTTAACCTTCCAAAATTGAAGCATCTTCGATTTGCATACCATATCCGTTGAAATATGTGAATAAATTAATAGGCTTACCTTCAAAATAGAAGAACATCTTAGAGTCTTTAGGAATATTTACTCCAAATACCTTATTAATTTCTTCAATATTCTTTTCGTTGGAAATTCCAAGAGCAATCTTACCTTCTAATACTTTATCCTTAATAACTTTCTTATTCATATCTTCGGTTACCATCCTTTTACATATATAATTTTAACATAGTTTGTGTTAAATGTAAATAAAAAACTAACTTTTTGTCGTTAGTTTTTAATGTAATATATTGTGCTGATGTATTCTGAATTTCTATATTTTTCTACTTTTTCTACTGTAATAGTATCGTTTACTTTAATATTGTTGTATTCTTGTTCAGATACTTCAACCTTAATATCTTCATTATTGTCTTTAACTGTAATTACATAGTTTGTTGATGGATAAGGTACAAATACAACATTCTTTCCATTAAAATATGGTTGTGAACTACACACCGCCTAAAGGTAGTGTGCTTCCATGCTTCTAGTGGTATTAACCACCACACCAACAGTTGATAAATGAGCCAATAGGTTCATCATCTTGTTGGTGCTATCCGCATCCGTGTTTAACGAGCGATACGTTCCATACCCGCTCAGAAGTACCATCATATTCGCAGAGTGAATATCCCTGTCTTGGTTTTCAAAACCACAGTGATTACAATGATACTTTCGTTTGTCTAAACTATGTTTCGTCAGACATCCACACTCTGGACAGGTTTGAGTTGTTGGAACAGAACTCTCTAACATAACATTAGAACTATTCTTTTTCAATTTGTCCTTAACTCTTCCTAAAATTCCATGTTGAACTTTTCTCCCGAAATTAAATCTGCGTTTAGATTTTTTACGTTTCCACTGATTTAATAATTCATCTTGGAAACAGATGATGTAGTTCTGTTTCAGAACAGAGTTGAGTTTATTACCTCATTTTTAAATAAACACTCTTCGACACCTTCACCGCCACACTCAAAGAAACTAATTAACTCTTTTACGTTTTTAAATTTTTGAATTTGTGTCATTATTTATTAACCTCATTAATCTCTTCTATTAAATCTTCTACATTAGATTTTAACATACATTCTCTTAGCATTGGAATTAGAGATTTGTATGTAACACCGTGTCTGCAAGATAAAATTGGTAACCCATAAATACCTAATTCTACCAACTTATATCTACCGTGTTCGTCAACTTGCTTATATAATGCTCTTGTTCCATTGTAATCTTCTCTATACAAGATAAGGACCCTATGACCATCAACTGAGATTTCCATAGACCAATATCTTATCTTTAGAATCTTGAGATGCATTCTATCTAATAGATTTTGACGGTATTGTAATGTCATAGAATATTTTAAAGCATCTTCTTTCTTAGAAAACTCTCTACCATAAACTCTATATGAAACAATTTCTTCTAACTCAAACATAGGACACCTCTCTTGCTTATGGTTCTATATTATCATAAAACAAAAGATTTGTAAATAAAAAGTGACATTTTTTGTCACTTTAATTTTACTATATTAAATACTTTGTCTAAAACCACGCTGACATTGTTGCTGTTGTTGATTGATAGTTTCAAGTTCTTGCTTTAACTGTTCTTGGTTTTCTCTCAACTCTTGTTCTGTCATGTCAAACATGGACTTGAGGATATATGCTTTTTCTGAAAATCTTGTGTCGGCATTTTTATACTCAATGTAACTGACAATCACAAAGACTCTATTTACTGACTCAATCAAACGTTCTTCTACACCAACAACTTTGTAAATTTCTCTATTACTAGATTCTAAATCTTTACCAATAATACTGTGTACTAATTCAACCTGCTTCTTAATTTCTTTAGCCTTCTTTGCTAACTCTTGTTCTAATGCCTTAAATTCCTGTACTTTTGTCATAATAGCACCTCTTCTATTTACAAGAATATCCTATCATAGTTCAATTCATTTGTAAATAGAAAAAGTGAGATATTTTTAACGTACCTCACTTATTTTTTAAAATTATTTTACTCTTCTTATCTACTTAGCGGTGTATTCTATCTCATCAGTGAGTGTGGTGTTTTTGTCCTTGTCATCTGCATAGAAAACATTTGCCTCACCAATGATACGGAGTTTATCCCCATATTTGATTTCAACATCTAAAGGAATAGTAGTTCGACCGATTATCATGTCGTAATCGCCTTCTTTTAAATAATCATTAGCGTCCTTTGCAGTGATAATTTGATAACCAATGACAGTGTCATCCTTATATACTGTTAAGTGAAGGAAGCACATCGTTGGAAAATCACCTTCTTTTGACGATTTATTCTCAAATTGATAACTGACATCTAACTCTTTATTAAATGACTTTAGCGTATTAACATACGGACGACTTACTTCTGCCACATATTGTTTAGGCTTCTCTTTATTGCCACAACCTGCTAGTGTTACTAAACACATTAGTATACATAATAATTTTTTCATTTTATTAACTCTCCTATTCAAAAACAACCTTATTCTCTGCGACTAAATCAGAGTTCTTAATATTCTCTGCCGTTACAGAGCCTGTCTTTACATGAACCTTTAAGTCAGGACTGCAAGATTTTGAAAGACAGAATAGGTTAGATAACTTTTTAACATTCGATGGTAAGTAAATATCCTTTAAATTCTCACCACTAAATACCCATGCCTCAATATCTTCCAACGATTCAGGAAGTACAACCTTCTCTAATGATGGTAATGAAAGCATTGAATCTTCACAAAGAACAAATAAAGACTTACCAAACTCAATATACTTTAACTTTGGATTGTTTGATAATGCGTTTTGTCTGACAGACCCTACAGTATCAGGAAGTACAATAGCCTCTACATTAGGTAGTTCAGATAAAGCATGTGGATTAATCATCTTTACAGGTCTACCGTTAATCTTAGATGGTACATGTACTACTCTTGATTCTGATGTACAACCTGTAATATTATAACCATTCGAGTATTCATTCCACTCATACGTAAAGTAGTGCTTACTTGTTTCTGGGAAATTTCTAAAATTCTCTTCTGTAATTTCAACCCCAGTTAAATCTGGTTCAGGCTTTTTCTCTTCTGATTCTTCTTTCGGTTCAATGTAAAGTTTTGCACCAGTTTCAGTTGTCTTGTACTCACCTTCTCCATCGTTTTGTATTCCATCTTTTTTAGATGTGTTTTCTGTTTGTTGTGTTGTAGTGTTGGTTTCTGTTTGAGAGTCGTTCTTTTTAGGAGAACAACCAATAGTGAACATCATTAATGACACTAATCCAATCTTAATTAATTTATTCATTCTTTACTCCTTTTCTGATAATCTCTTTAATTCTTCTGCCTCTTCTTGAGTTGCTACAATTTCTGCTTTAAGAACATTCATCTGGTCATTCATTTGCTCAATCTGTTCTCTCATTTGTTCAATGTCTGAAAGTTTCTTATTATACATCTTAATAATGTTCTTTTCTTCTAGTCTTTGTTTCTCTTCTATAAGTTCTTCTTTTGACATATCGAAATAGCGTAATGGCACTTTTGCATAACCGGTGTTATATCCACCATAATCAACCTCTAACGTAATCGTGTTGTCTTCAATATTAATATTAGTAATGTGCCCGTTATACACATATTCATTGTCTACAACTGGAATGATGTCATCAATTTCTCGCAACTTAGTTAAAACTTCTCTATCAAAGTCTGATGTGTCTTGCATCATTTTCAAAATCTTGTCTGTTAATTTCATGCATTCTCCTTACTTTACTAGTGCGCCGTATTTCTCTTCTAACTTTTTATTCGCCTTTTCAGCACATTCTATTTCCATTTGACTTCTACGAATGATAGATAGATTGCGTTGGTATTCTTCTCTTGAATCCTGAAGTTTCTCTAATGCACTTAAACTTAATGAGATATTGCGATAGTCGATTAATTGATTATCTGTCGCATTAAAAATAACTAAAGGAATGTCACAAGTAAAAACACCATCGTCATCGACACCATAGGCTTCAAAAGAACATCTAACGTCTAAGTGAACCATATCATCTTTAATAGATACACTTTCAACTCCGATAATCTCTTCTTGAATATACAAGAGACCTAAGTAACCTTGAATATGTTTTAATCTATCGGTTGCCTCTTTCATCCTGGCTTTATATTCTTGTTCTGCTTGGATTGCTTGCTCAATTAAACTCATATATTCTCCTTTAACGCTTCAAGTTCTTTTCTACTCATCATTAATAATTCTTCACTTAAACAGAAGAATGTAGTAGTCATACCATTACTTATATAGAATATATCTAAAATGCCATCTCCATAGTCTATAATGTCATCAATACCGATAATAGCATCATTATTGTCAGGAATATTGTACTCAAAATCTTTATAAGTGAAGTTGCTACCAAGTTCTTCTCTAATCATTCTTAATTGTGATAAAAGTTCAGCATCCAAAGATTCTTTTGCTTTATATGTACTTTTAATTTTATCTAATTCTATCATGATACGCTCTCCTTAATACTTTATATACTTATATTATACAACTAATGCACAAAAAACTATACTGTATTTGATGCAAATTCATTATTTCTCTATTTCCACAAATGTATCTCGATATGACCTCAATTCTTTACGAACCTTCTTAATCCACTTTGTTAGTGTTTTCTTATTTTTCTCTAACTCTGAATAATATTCTTCGTCAGACTCAACAAGAATACCAAATGAACTCCAACTAACGAAATTCTCACATATAGCATTTACTATTTGTTCGATGAAATCAGGCCCTTTAATGCTATAGATTTTCCCTTTGTTTTCATCGTAAGGACAACCACACACATAACATTCTTTTTCAGAAATCACTACTACTTGTTCTCCATGACTTTCTCCATCAAATTCAAATAAAATACATGGTTCAGCATTGTTTAGATATTTATAAAACTTCTTTAACATATTTATCGCAACATTTCCATCTATATAAGACAGAACAACCGTACTAGAACCATTTTCATCTTCAAGTGATAAGAAAGACCAACCGCCACATGGTTTCTCAAGGTCTACAATTACTTTTGTCATACGAATTACCTCTTTCTTTACTTTTCTATTTTACATGGAGCATTGTATGTTAATAGGTCACTAATGGAATAAATGTAACCATCAATCATTTGTTTGTCTATTTCAACAGTAATTGGAATACTATATTTTAATTTAATTATCTCACTAAGACTACCGTTATTACTATAAAACAGAGTATATTCTATTGAACTATTCTTGTCCTTTTTAATTCCAACCAAATCCTTTTCTTGTGCAAACCATTTTGCGATTTTTAAACGTTCCTCTAATGTGGTGTCAATAATATTGGAGTCAATTTGGTCTAGTCTAGTTAAAACTTTCTTTCTAAGTTTAAAAAATGCATTGTACATACCTTCATTAAAATCATATTCTGACACGACTACCAATCCAAATTTAAACACTAACCACTTTTGTTTCCATCTTGGTAACAGTGATTTATTGAATTGTCTTTCATTATCAATGGTTTTTTCGCCATCTCGTGTGATTTTTAACATATACACTATCTCCAATTCTTTTCCTTAAACCTTTCAAACGCTTCTGTAACACTATACCACTGATTAGAGCATTTGTCTAATTTATGGAACACATAAGAGTCACCGATTAATCTGTACATACCCTTTTCGTTGTAATAACTTTCACTAAAACTGAACTCTTCTGGGAAGTTTAGTAACTTTAATAGGCTTGTATAGTCGTACTCATTAGTTTTAATTTTAAACTCTAAGATACTGTCCAACTCAGGAAAAGCGTAGAATGGGTCAAAAAACACACTTGCATCTTGAAACCTCTTTGTTGTAATAGGCTTAATAACAGGTAATTTTTCTAATTCCATTATCAAATCACTGAAGTATTGCACAGGCATTTTACGAGAGAAATTAATTGAACCTAAGTTAGGATGATAATCAATGCTATAACCTTTCTTAACTAGTGTTGTGTACTTAGTCCAATTTCTACCATAAGCATTATCTTGAATTTCAAGGTTATGTGTTAATAACTTCTTATAGTCTTTTGTTAATTCTTTCTTAAGACTGTCAATATAGAGTGGAAAATTTAGCAATATTGTCAATGGATTATCCACGTCAATGTACTCTCTTGCAAAAGCAAATGAACTATTACCATTCTGGAAATCTTCCTTATGTTTAGATAGTTCCTCTAATCTAGTTGTCATACTTAAAACATCAAGAGCATATTTTTCTTCACATGCTTTTAATCGTTCCTTAAGTTTTGTTTCTTCATTAATAACATCAATATATTCCATATCTAATCTCCTACTTTAATTACTAAAAACACTCAATACAACGTAGAAGTATCTTCTTCAACTCTTCGTTGTCTTTTGGAGTGAAAGAAAAACTGATACAGTGATTATAAATATCCCAATCATCTGTAATAGAGTTCAACCAATCAACATCTTCTTGGTCAAATAATGTATGATAGCCAAATGCAATATTCACTTCAACTACCAATTCGGTTCCTTTAAGGTTTAATGAAAAATTGCAATTATAGTAAATGAGTGAAACAGATGTATCTGTGATTGTCTTGTTTTCTAGTACATGTCCACTTTCTGCTATATTTTTAATAATTTCCTCAACTTGTTCTTTATTCATATTATATCTCCTTGTTACTTAACAACCTTTACGTTGTAACCAATAAATCCTTCATTAAACATATTACTGATACCTCTTTTAACTGTTTCTTTTAAAATAGTCTTGTTAGATTTAATTTCTAACTCAATAGTACCAATAGGTGAATCGAAGTCACTATCATAATATTTTATTACTGTTACGTTAAATACTTTACCTTTTTCTGCCATATTTGTACCATCTCTTCCTTTTGTATAGAGATACTATATCACAGTTTTTAGGATTTGTAAATAGAAAAGAGAGAAGTCTAACAAACTTCTCTCTTATTAATTACTTTTCTATTTTTTAATTGTAACCAAATTGTCTAATACAGACTCAATTAAATCATATTTTTCCTTTAATGATTTTTCACCAACTTTAGCCTCTGCTTCTGGTTTGTAATCAATTCTCAACATGTGAGTTTCATCTAAATACAACATAGAAATGATAGTATTATCTTCACCGAACTTAGAACCATAAACCCTTAACTTGTATCCGTTATAAGTTCCTTCTTCTGTTTCTACGTTCTGGAGGTATTTATTCCATGCTTCGTACTGTGCTTGAAGTGTGCCCTTTCTTAAATCTTTCTTATCCATAGTTATGGTCGATACTTCAAAAATATCGTCACGTACTTGCAAAGGTTTTGACATGTCTGCCATACCGGTCGTGATTTTGGAAATATGAAAGTTGCCTAACTCTTCTAGTGTATGCTTATCAAGAGTAATTTTTCTTTCGTTTTCTAATTCAGGATTTGTTACTATGTAATTCACAAATTTCTTATTTTCCACAGTCGTTGCTGTTGTATAGTAAGAGTGTGGAAATTTTACTTCAACAGTATAGTCAAAACTGTCGATACCATTGACTCCATGGACACCATCTTCTGTTGCATTTAACTTAATAGTGTCATATTTGTCTTGTTTTAGTAACCGAACGTCTGGCACTTGTTTCTTTTCTGTTTCTTGTGTTTGTTCGTGTGGAATGGTTGTGCCCTGTTCTTTGAAAGCACACCCAACCAACATTAGTATCGCCAATGCAGATAATAGTAATTTTTTCACTTATTATTCACCTACTTCTTAATTGTTACTAATTCGTCAAGTAACTCAACTACTCGCTTGCGAGCATCTTCCTTAGACATGTCCTTTGTGTTCTGATACTTGTTGAAGTATGTTAAATATACCTTGTTTACGTTATCTAAATATAAGTAGCCTTCAACATATCCACCGTCTGTTGTATCAACCTTGTTAGTATATAAAGTATAACCCTTATAATCACTCTTAACTAGGTTTTCTTTCTTATCAAAATCTAGGTAATAAGAGTCTACTTCTTCAGGAGTAGTACCATGTTCTGTATTTTTGAAATGCTTAGGCATGAAACTTGCTGTAAAGGTTAACTTATCATAAGAATAGGTGTCGTGGTCTTTCTCAAAACCTGTTGCAATTACCTTACCAATATAGTCACTATTGAGCTCATCTGTTGACTTCTTGTATTCTTCATCCCAATAGTGGTCTCTCTCTTCTACTTCTTTATTTAAACGGTACTTGTCTGAAATATGCCCGTTCTTGTCTACCACGATTGCCCTTACAGTATAGTTGGTTGGTAATTTAATTGACACGTCATAGTCAAAATGTTGTACATTCGGTCCAACTGGATTACCGTCATCACCCATAATACGATTACCATTCTCATCGACCATTCTTCCATCATATTCTGCTCCAGATGCTCTTATCTTAAATTCCTCAAGTTTCTTCTGTGAAAGAATATCAAATTTTGAAGTATCTTTTTCTTTTTGTTTTGGTACTTCTGTTGTTTGCTCTGTTGCAGGTTGTTCATTTTCTTGTTTTGATTCCTTAGGCCCACAACCTACTAAACCTATAAGCATGATTCCTGTACATAATCCTGTTAATAATTTCTTTTTCATATTATTCTCCTATTTCTTCTTAATTGTAACCAACTCGTCTAGAACCTTTGTTGCTAACTTAACAAGTTCTTCCTTGTTTAAGTTTTTAATATTCTCTGTTTCTGGTTCATACTTTACCCATAGACAAGTATGGTCGTCTAAATACATAAACATATGAACACCTGTAGGTACTCCATCTGTGGTTTTAACCGGTACTACTTTTAACTTATATCCGTGGTAGTCTAACTCTGAAACATCACTCTTCTTAGGGTCAACAAGGAAATTATTTTTAACATCTTTCTCCTCGTAATTCTCTGTTGAGTATGTTAAATGTGTCATGAGTATATCTGCAAGATTGCTGTTGCTATTTTCTGCGCGCATACCTGCATAAATCTCCCAAACGTGTTCGTTATTTTCAATATCTTCTACCGTTGCTCGGTTTTTTCCTTCTTCTAGTGGGCTGTTCTCCAACACCTTATCCATCACATCATTCCAACGTACAAACTCTTTTGCATCATTCTCTTGGATAGATGTTACGTGCATATAATAGTCTGATGGAACTTTAATAGAAATATCATATTCACCTGAATCGGTACGTGCTTTTGTTGCACCATATCCTTTACCCATACCTCTAAGATGAATAGTATCATACTTATCTTGGTGGAAGATGTAATAATCCTCTGACTTATTACCATAAATTGATTTTTGTTCTGCTGTTTCTTTTGTTGTTTCAGTGGTATTTTCTTTGTTTTCAGATACTACTTTTTCTTGTTTGGCACAACCTACAATTGGTAATGCTAACAATGATACTAAACCTAATTTAATTAGTTTATTCATTAAAATCTCCCTATCTTAATTATTAAATTCCAATCATCATCTATTCCAGTTGATTGAAGTTTGTTAAAACATCCAAACTCATCCTCATCATAAGCAACATAAAATTCTTCTTCTTTGTCATCATCGTGAACAAGTACAATAGAAGAAATATCTCTACCATTATATAATCGTTTAAAATTGGTAGTGAACTCACCTACACCAAACTCTTGATGAGGTAAATCTGCATTTTTAGAGAGAATAAGACATATATTTTCTGCTACACTCATCTCCAATAATCCAACTCGCTTAGAATATTGATACGTTTTATACACCTTGCACATTACAAGATTAACAACGTTCTCCCATGACACCTTAATCACATCACAATTCTCTAATACAATTTGTAGTTCTTTCATCACTTCAATCTCCTCACATACTCTATATCACGAAAAAGCCACAGAACAGTGTGGCATATCATTAAAACTTCTTGAACCTACTACTATTATCACTAACATAAGTTCTTTCCTATTTTAATGATTAAACTACCATAAGAATCTATCTCAGTTGACTGGAGTAAATTGCAAAATCCATTACGCTCATCTTGATTGTATAAAACGGAAAATTTCTCTTCCTTACCATCATCATAAACAATAGTAAGTGAGACAATATCTCTACAATCTATTAAACGCTTGAAAACCGTCGTTTCTTTACCTGTATCAAAGTCTTTATGTGGTAAATTGCCCCTTTTAAGGATGTCTAAGACAACATTATTTGCTACAGCCTGTTCTAATATAAAATCACCTGCAAACTGATATGACTTATTTACATCAGTCATTTTAAGACAAATAACATTTTTCCAATCAACTGTAATTGTATCATAAGTATTCAAGTGTATTTCTAATTCTTTAATCATTCCGGTCTCCTTATGCTATTTATATATCAAGAAAAGCCACTACTCTGTGGCTCTATTCATGGCAACCATCATTGCTCTTACTAAATCTTTATGATATGTGGTTGCAAACAAAGTCTCAACGATTAACTCTGCACCTGTAGGGCAGAAAAATGTATTGTCTATATTAACTACTTCTACACCTTTAGTGTAAAGTACATGTAGTCTATCCTTCTCGTATGTCATATGAACTAAGTCATTCGTATCAATCTCATATGTGGTGAAATGATAAACACCGTCTTTAAGTGTGTATTCTTTAATACCAAGCATGGTCAAGATTTCTTCTACTGACTTGTTGCTATTTTCTTTTGCAAATTCGTGGATGTCATTACGTAACTTTTTCTCTAATGCTAATAGTTCTTCTCTCATGTTAATTACTCCGTTTCTCTTTCTAATTACACATTAAACTTTTCAGTACACTTTTTTAATGTCATCACTAACTCTTGTGCATTTCTCACATTAAATACAACTCTTAGATACCTCTTATAGATTTCCCAATCGGTTGCAAATGAGTTTAGAAAATACGAGCAACCTTGGTCGAAAGTGAATTTATAATCAAGCATTACATGCAATTCAGCATTTACCTTATCATCTGCACAACAAACATCAACCCAAAAGGAATCATAATTGAGCGTTGCATATCCACCATTGTTTTCAACATCTTCAGGAGTTAGTCCATTCTTTGTTAGATATTCAATAATACTATTAATCTCTGTTGTACTCATTTTATTCCTTTTTCGAGCCAGAAAAGTGGTAAGTCTTTAGCTTAGTATATGAATGGCTCTTTCCTTTCTTATTTAACTTATACATAAACAACTCCTTCTTGTGGATATTCTATCACAGTTTGATAGTTTTGGAGTTTTATGTCCCTTAGACATAGAACTAAAATCAACCTTGTTGCCAAAAACATCCATTAGTACAGCATAGCCACCTTTACTAATTCTTCCTTTGATGAAATATTCTTTTCCTAAATACTTCACCTTATCAAATTTTCTGAAACCATATATTTTCCCGATAGGAAGTTTCTGTTCTCCTCGAATACCCTTTGTAAGTTGATAATCTCCTTTAGATACTCTGCGTTTATAGAAAATTACATCCAGCTCTTTAAACTCCAACCCGCCACTTGCAATGACGCAAGCATCTATATAGTGGTCTTTTGGTAGGTTTAGATGATTTCTATTTTCACTTGTGACAAAACCAAAGGTTTCGATTGTGTTAGGATACTTCTGCAATAAGTAACTTCGGATGATACTCATGTGAGTAGCATATTTTAAGTTTTTGCTCTTCTTTGGTTTTTTGCTTAGGACTACCATACCAGCATGAACTCCTTTATGACAATCTTCACATAGGGTAATAAGGTTTTCTTCATCATCTGTTCCACCATTACTTCTAAACTTAATGTGATGAACTTCAAGTCTACAATTTTTCTTTCCGCAACACTGACACGTATAGTTATCTCTATGAAGAATTGCACTTCTTCTTGAGGAGTAACCATAGTTGAAGCCTTTTTGATAGCCCCAATGTTTCACTTTTTCGTTCATTAAACTTGGATTCTTCATTAACGCTGTATCAAACTGACTTACTTCTAAAATCAAATCTGAAATAGGTAGAATCTTTTTACAAAATTCAATCTCATCAATATGAGCCTGGACTTTATGTTTAACTGAAGGCGGAAGTCTATCTTCTCGAATAGAATTTCTTCTATTTAAGAATCTAGGCTTTCTGTAACGTGTTTTTCTATTTCTACGATTACGTCTAGATGCACGTTTACGATTCATCTTCTTTTTAATATCGCTTCTTAATTCTGTTTGTGATTGATACAACACCTTGTCGTTTCCAACAACTGCTACACCAATATGTTTCGAGCCTGTGTCTACACCGCAATAACATTCTTGAACCACGTCTGTTTTAGGTTCATAAAGCAACCTAATGGTGAAAGGCTCTCTACGAACAACCTTCGCTTTTCCTTCTTTTAATAATCTACGAACTTTGCCAAAGCGTTCTGTCGGCATAAAAGGTTGTCCGTTTTGTTTTAATACATATACCAACATTCTACTTCAACTCCTTTCGTTGATAATGAGTTTAACTCTTTAAGACAGTACTCATCGAACTGTGGCGCCTAACTCATCTCTGTTACCAAGATGAGTATTGGTCTTCCTTTCGTCAATGTTGAATTGGGTTTTCAATTCACTAACACAGAGACTCAATGCTATCCTCTCAACTTAATTAGTGAACTCAGAGCAACAGTCTAAGGCGATAACTGTAGGTAAGTAACCTTATGGTTCTCCAATTCAACGTAGGTAAGATTTCTCTAACCTAAGACTTGTGAAGCAATAGTTAAATATAAACCAAAAGATGGTCAGTCTTTAGCTGAGCATAGCTTCACTTTCCCCACTGTTTCAAAGCATTGCAAAAACTTGTAAGTTTATATACTTCAAATGTTAAGTTCTTTGGTTTGACATGTTTAACTGCTGTCACTTTTGAATTATTTAAAATGTCTAGTGTTTCTTTAATATTTACTTTCATATTACTTGTCCTCACTCTTCATAAGATTTTCTGCAATACCTTTTGCACATAGTAGGATTGTGAAAAATGCTACTGTTTTATCTAGTGGTGAACTACCCCAACTGAATAATTCCCAAACTGATAGTCCTAACACAAAAGTATAAAACATTACTGCTAAAATTCTCTTACTAATCATACTACACTCTCCTTTGTTTATTGATACATAGTGGAAGTTGCGATTAATTCAATAGGAAACTGAACCACACTAACTTCACCATCTTTTGTTTCTTGAATTGTTTGAATCAAATCTAATTTGTACTGTTCTTCCATGTTTTTATTATACACTATTCTTCCCATAATGTATATAAATTATTCAACTCTTCTGCAATTTTATTCAATTCTTCTTGTTTACTTTGAATATACTTCTTACTCTTCTTCCCTGTGTTTAACTCATTAATAAACTGTTTTAGTAACTTGTTAAGTTTTTCTGAATTTTCACATTCAAACTTACTACCCAAATTCTTCCAGTGCTTAACTTTAATACCAAATCCTTTAGTACTTCGACCATGAACTAGACATGGATAATGATACTGGTACACGTCTTCCTCATTAATTGGAACAATACTAATACAGTTCTCGGAATAATTAGAAGAATAATAACTCTCATTCACTAATTCATAACCATATTTATTAAACACCTTTCCCCAGTGTTTAAATATAGGAAGTGTCAAATCGAACTTGTTACCAGCCACCTGTGCTACCTCCTCCACCGAAGTCACCACCAGACCAACTTGATGAAGAAGAACTTGAACTACTACTTGAACTATCGCTAGAGTAAGAACGACCTGAATAGTAATGATGATAATAACCACCTGAACTAGAGCCACTTGAACCGGAACTTCCACCACCATAGTAGCCATCATCGTCACCTACACTACTAAATATCTGTACTAACTTAGTTAGTAATACTCCTATCATACCTGCAACAAGAGCGAAAAACATAAAAGATAAAATTATTCTCATATATCTTTCTTCATGTGACATTGGTTCTTTACCACTTACAACTCTATCCATCATTTTAGTGTATGCGTTCAAATATTCATTGACACCACTGTCATAATCACCGTTTCTAAAATCATATTTAACAGAGTCATTTAAGATAGATGTTTGATAATCTGTAATATAAGTAGAAAGACTGTTAGATGTCTCTGTTCTGATTTTATGATTTTTTATATCAATCATTACTAACATACCATTATTAGTATCAGAAAAACCAATCTTCCAGTTTCTTGCAGTTTCATTTGCTACTTGTTCTATACTACCATCAACCTCATTAACAATTACAATACCAATCTGTGGCTTTAAATCACTTTCTGCGTATCTATCGTTAATTTCTTTAATGCGATTGATAGTTTCATCGGTTAGATACCTATTAGGGTCATAGACACCGTTTGTAGGTGCCTGTGTGGGAATATTCTCTGCCTTAACAGTTAATGGTGAAAACAATAACAGAAATAGTAATATAAGTTTCTTCATAGTTCACACCTACTTTAAGTCAACATTTGGTACAGTCTTAGATTCAGGACTCGCCTGGAAAACTTGAACTTCCTTAAAACCAAAAATCTTTGCAAATACACTTGTAGGAAACTTTCTAATAG
>ERZ773061.118-NODE-118-length-33602-cov-6.907831_pt1 | contig 33602 bp, 30 predicted proteins | sample MGYA00580627_ERZ773061 | MGnify/ENA primary metagenome ERZ773061 (study PRJEB29015, sample SAMEA2738119) | human oral metagenome | biome: human oral; feature: human-associated habitat; material: saliva | place: China | collected 2223 ...
CGATCACCTTTACACCATGAACTTTAGCATAATGCTGTGCAGCTACAGCGTCGAGCGTTGGTACACCTTCTGTAATACAGATGACAAGTTGAATACCGCCATCAATAGCTTCTAGCATAGCATCCTTAGCGAAAGGTGCAGGGACAAAGATAATAGAAGTGTTTGCCTGTGTTGCAGCCACCGCATCTTTCACCGTGTTGAAAACAGGGATACCACAGACTTCTTGTCCAGCCTTGCCAGGAGAGGTACCACCCACAACATTGGTTCCATACTCTTTCATCTTTGATGCATGAAAACTACCATCACGACCAGTTATACCTTGTACAATTAGTCTTGTATTTTTGTTGATCAGAATACTCATAATATCTTATTTAAAGTTGTTTACTTAGTTCAACTGCCTTATGTCCAGCATCTGCCATAGAGGTGGCAACATTGAAGTGGGTTCCTTCTAATATTGCCCTTCCTTCCGCCTCGTTGGTACCAGTGAGACGGATGACAATAGGAATGTCGGTTTGAATCACCTTGAACGCTTCAAGCAAGCCCTTAGCAACATCATCGCAACGTGTAATTCCACCAAAGATGTTAATGAGAACAACCTTTACATGCTTGTCGGCTAATAAGAGCTTCATGGCTTCAACAATCTTCTCGGGGTTAGAGCTACCACCAATATCAAGGAAGTTAGCTGGTTCGCCACCATAGAGTTTAATCATATCCATCGTAGCCATTGCAAGACCAGCACCATTCACCATACAACCGATTGAGCCTCCAAGGTTAACGTAACTGAATCCCTTTTCCTTAGCCTCACGCTCTTTCTTCTCCTCTGCTGTAGGCTCGAAGAGTTCAGCTATATCAGGATGGCGGAAGAGAGCATTATCATCAAAGGTCATCTTAGCGTCGATGGCTTTTAGTGTACCTTCCTGTGTCATCACGAGAGGATTTATCTCTGCAAGTGAGGCATCCTTTTCGACGAAGAGTTTATAAAGGTTCTTGAAGATAGGCACCGCTTGTTTCACTTGTGCCATATCATCGAATAACTTGAACGCTGCTTCACGTGCGAGGAAGTCAGACATACCAATAGTTGGATCAATGACAATCTTCTCAATCTTCTCTGGTGTCTCTTTTGCCACTTGCTCGATATCCATACCACCGGCACGACTCAACATCAACATAGGGCACTTCGACTTGCGATCAACAAGAATACTCATGTAGTACTCTGATGCAATGTTGACAGCTTCGCTAACTAGGACGCGATCAACAGTGAACCCTTTGATGTCCATGCCTAAGATTGCTTCTGCATGTTGTCGAATCTCTTCTTCACTACTTCCAAGTTTAACACCACCAGCCTTACCACGACCACCCGTGTGTACTTGTGCTTTTACTACCGCTTTTGCTAAACCTAATTGTTTATACGCAGCAACAGCCTCATCCGGTGTTCGACAAACGATGTTGCGATCTACCGGTAGTCCATAAGATGCAAAGATACTCTTTGCTTGGTATTCATGTACCTTCATAAGATTTGTTTTTAATTATAAACTATAGTTTAGGTGTTTTGTAAATCGATTGAATGTGAATCAATAGTCTTTAGCTACTCTTTCTCCACGTAAGACTGCCAAGGCGTTCTCTGTTAATGCGAGCATCTCATCTTGACCAGGATAAACATGCACTGGAGCAAGATATTCTATTCGACGTTTAAGGCGGTCGATGATGTAATCGCTCTTTGCCATTCCACCCGTGAGAAGGATGGCATCGACTTTACCATATAGAACAGCCCCTTCTGCGGCTATGTTCTTCGCAACATGCCATATCATTGCTGACACGATTAACTCTGCATGTTTATCGCCAGCCTTTATCCAGTTCATGACCTCTCTTAGGTCATTTGTACCAAGATGTGCGATTAAACCAGCCTGTCCACTGACTCTGCCTAGTAATTGGCTCTCAGTGTACTTACCACTAAAACAAAGGCGTATTAAGTCGGCTGCTGGGAGGCTACCCGCACGTTCGGGTGAGAAAGGACCTTCACCATCAAGGGCATTATTAGCATCGATTGCTCGACCATGATTGTGGGCAGCAATTGAGATTCCACCACCAAGATGACAGATGATAAGGTTGAGCTTCTCGTATTTAGTACCTATATCTTTGGCGTATCGTCTACCAATGGCTTTCTGATTCAAAGCGTGCCAGATACATGCACGAGGCATTAGAGGAGAACCAGAGATACGGGCTTCGGGCTCTAGTTCGTCAACTACACCAGGATCGGCAACAAAACTTTTGCAACCGGGGATGTCACGTGCAATCTCGTCAGCAATCATACAACCTAAGTCACAGGCATGCTGGTGAATAGCTTGTTGCTGGTCAAGTATCATTTCTTCCGTAATGGTGAATACACCACTTGACACGGGTTTAGCTAATCCGCCTCGTCCGATAACTGCATCAAAGTCAAGAGGGATATTGCGTTTCTTTAATTCTTCAATAACAAGTTGCTTTCGAAAGTGAAATTGATCTGTAATCTTCTTGAAAGTACTTAGTTCTTCTCTTGAATGAGGTATGTCTGCAACAAAGACAGGTTCATCGTCATTCGCTAAGGAGATTTTTGTTGAGGTTGAGCCTGGGTTAATAGCTAGGATCTTGTATGCCATAATGTTTTATTGGGTTATATTGGGAAGGGTAATAACCTTATTTTACTATGAGACTTGCAAGTGCAAGACTATATAACTTGGAGTTAATAGTATCGCCTCTGCTGGGGAGAACTACAGGTGCCATTGTTCCTTGAAGTACACCTGCGACCTCAGCATGACAGAAGAGCGTGATAGTTTTATAGAATAGATTGCCCGACTCTATATTGGGGAAGATAAGTGCGTCAGCCTCTCCGTTGATAGGTGAGTTGATTTGTTTAATCTCCATTGCTTCCTTAGAGCATGAAGTCTTTAAATCTAAGGGTCCATCTATCTCACACTTACTGAAAACTCCTGCTTTCGCATCTTCTTTTAATGTTAGATAATTTGCCGTATGAGGGAAGTGTTTGGTATCGACCTTCTCGGAGCAATGTATTAGAGAAATCTTAGGACAAGTGATGTTGAAAGCATGGCAAAAGTCAACAAGATATTGTACTTGAGCTTTACGCTGTTCATCCGTAGGATAAGGAATCACAGCTGCATCAGTAAAGAATATTAGTTTGTTATACTCTGCTAATTTAGCAACAGCAATATGGGTTAAGACAGCCCCTTTAGGTAATATTCCTAGTTGCTTATCTAATATAGCGCGTAGCAGAACATCCGTATTGACAAAACCTTTCATTATTATATCGGCTTGCTTCTCTCGGATAAGTGCCACAGCCTTACGTGATGCCTCTTCAGGAGAGTCTACAATAATAGTTTCAAAGCCTTCCTTTTGTGCAAAAGTGTTCCGTGTAGTTTCAGAGCATATCAATATGGGCTTTATAAAACCTTCGTGGGCAGCTAATGAGACTGCTTCTTGTGTGTGGCTCTCTTCTGGCCATACAACAACTGCACGCTTACAAATATGTTTCTCTTTGAGCAGACTTATTAGTTGTTTAAAGTCTTTGATACTTCTTTCTTTTTCTGGCATGTTTTGTTGATTTTTAAGTAGTAGTATGATAACGCAACAAAGATACTATTTTGTTTTGATATATAGATTCATTTTAAGGAAAAAACTGATTAAAATTCTTTTATTCCCATTAGTTGCAGTATATTTGCAGCCAAATTAGAGTCTATATGAAACGTCTACTTTTCTTTTTCTTAACGTGTATGGTTGTTGTTATTGGTTTCGCACAGACAACTAATCATCCGCCTATACCAAAAGATGCTATTTTCTATAATGCACGTTGGCAAGGAGTTGCCACGGCAAATAAGGCGGCGTATTATCGTGTTCTTACTGTAGATAATAGAGGGGATAAGATGTTCTATGACTATTACATTACGGGGCAGTTGCGTGCAGAGAAGCATTACATAAGCATCAATCGTCAAGATGATAAACTAACGAAGTTAGAGGGAGTGTGCCGTACATTTTATAAATCAGGTAAGGTTGAGTCTGTAATGCAATATAAGAATGGTGTAGCTAACGGGCGTGCCCTTTCTTTCTTTCCTAGTGGGAAGGTCGGTATGAAACTGAATTATCGTAATGGTGTTTTAGATGGACCTTGTTATGCTTATAATGAACAAGGTAGGGTAGAGTACACGACTATCTGGCGTGACGGCTCTCGTATATCAGATTCAAAGGGAGGTAAAGATTACTATATAAATAAGGTGACGAATGAAGATGATTTTTGTGAGCGGTATCGTGTAAGGGAGCGTGTAAACATGGCGCAATCTAGACAGGTAAACACATCAACGATTGATGACAAGAAGATTGAAAAGCGTGAAGCCCCTGCAAGTAAAGTTACATCTTCTACAATAAAGAAGAATGAGAGCCAACAAGCGAATAGAACAGCTGCTTCTCAACAGAAAGTTTCCAAGGAAATGACAGAAGAAGAGCGATTGATAGCAGAGGTGAAATATCCAGATGCACCAGCAGTTGTTACCGAGTCATCGAAAGGTAATTCTTCGAAGAAAGAGAAGGTGAAAGCACCAACGATTCCAGATGAATGTTTGTTCCCATTCCCTTACTTATGTCACATCTTACTAGATGATACTGAACGTTTGAAGGATATACCATCTTTGGTTGCGTTGAGTAAAGTGTTTGCGTTGAAAGATTCACAAACCATCAATGGGTATAGCACTCAGAAAGAGATTATCTTCCATCACAATATGTATTATGATGAGCAAACAGGTCAAGATAAAGTCGTAGGCAAACAACCACGGCAAATAGGCTATTTAGGTACTTATGTTGATCATCAGTTAATGTTAGAACGCATCAACCTATTTACTTGGTCTTCAGATGAAATGTTATCATTTGCTCGACAAGCTATTGAGGCTGGTTATCATGTCTTGGGTGGAGGAGATTATCAGTCCTTAGATGGTAACTTTATCTTAGAGCCTAAGAGTTCGAAGATAAGTGACGGCTCTCGATCTGTTCTTATTACCTTTACGCATCAGCCCAGTCTTTATGGAGGGCTTTACCATATTCAAATGGATGTAAGATGATAAAATGAGGTGATTTTATAAAGTTGAGATAAATAAGTTGGGAGATATGTGGTGAATTGCAAATTTTTGTCTATATTTGCAGAATCAACGTAATTGTGAATTAAAGAAACTTCGGTGTGTCTCTTAGTCTTCTCTTTCTGATACACTAAATATAACGACAACATATCGAATATGAAAGTAATTGAGAAACTTTGGAATTGGTATTTATCTGCCAATGCTTTACCTTATTGGGTTATTTTAGCCATTGATATCTTTATCTGTTATTTCTCAGGTTTATTCGTCTTTTGGTTGTATTCTCATGGTGCTTTGGCTTGGGGTTATATTGCATTGTTCTCTAAGACAATCCTTATTTACATGATTTTCAACCTGATAGGTTTTAGAATCTTCCATACCTATTCAGGTATCATTCGATACTCCTCTTTTGTTGATTTACAACGTGTTGGTTTAGCAATGTTATCGTCTTTAATTGTTGCTGAAGCCATGCACTATGTTATTTATTATTGGGATTTAGATTTCATTCGACTCCAAGGACGACAGATAGCGGCAATGTACCTCGTTGCTACAATTGGAATGATGTTGTTTAGAATTGTTGTAAAGTCTCTATATGATGTTGTCTTCAGTACCGATAATGCCATGCGAACGCTTATCTATGGTGTGAATGGTGGTGGTATTGGACTAGCCAAGAGTATTCGTATTATAAAACCTCAAAAGTTTGCTTTGAAAGGTTTTATTGCTCATGATTCCTCTTTCAAGGGGCGTATATTGATGGGGCAGAAGGTATATATGGTTGATGACGATCTTGCCGAGCACATTAAGAGTTTGAAAATAAAGGCTGTATTGGTTTCGCCATTACAGAATGAACGCTTCCGTGATGACCAAAAGCTACAAGATATCTTGTTAAGTCAAGGTGTTCGAATCTTTATGAGTTCAGGTGAAAAGGAATGGAGTCAGGATGATGATTATTCAAATGTACAACTAAAGGAGATTAGTATTGAAGATCTTCTCCCACGTGACCAGATTCGTGTAGATATGGATTCTATCGGTGCTCTCCTGCGTGGGAAGAAGATTATGATTACAGGTTCTGCGGGAAGTATTGGTTCTGAAATGGTGCGCCAGATTGCTATTTATAATCCTGCCGAATTGATACTGATTGATCAAGCAGAAACGCCACAACATAATATTCGATTGATGATGCACTTTGAATGGCCTAACATCAAAGCACATACAATCGTTGCAAGTATTGCTAATGCCGATCGTATGGAAAAGATTTTCCAAACTTATAAGCCTGATTACGTGTTCCATGCCGCCGCTTATAAGCATGTGCCAATGATGGAGAACAACCCATCGGAGAGTATTCAGAACAATGTTTGGGGAACGAAAATCATTGCTGATTTAAGTGTTAAGTATGGCGTTAAGAAGTTTGTTATGATATCTACAGACAAAGCTGTAAATCCAACGAATGTGATGGGTTGCTCTAAACGAATCTGTGAGATATATTGCCAGAGCTTAAACAAAATGATTAACGAACAAGCTAACGGTAAACCTGTGACGCAATTTGTAACAACTCGTTTTGGTAATGTATTAGGCTCTAATGGATCCGTTATTCCTTTGTTTGAAAAGCAGATTAAGGCAGGTGGACCTGTTACGGTTACCGATCCGAAGATTATTCGTTTCTTTATGCTTATTCCAGAGGCTTGTAAACTTGTGTTGGAAGCTGGTACACATGGTAGTGGTGGTGAGATATTCGTCTTTGATATGGGTAAACCTGTAAAGATAGCAGATTTGGCGAAACGAATGATTAAACTCTCTGGAGCAAAGAATGTTGAGATTAAGTATACTGGTTTGCGTGCAGGTGAGAAGCTTTATGAAGAAGTTTTGAGCACAACAGAGAATACTCTTCCTAGTTTCCATGAGAAGATTCGAATAGCAAAGGTACGTGAGTATGACTTCAAAGAGGTTGAGGCTCAGATTAATTCTCTTATCTCTTTGAGTCACACCTACGATGATATGGCTATCGTTGAAAAGATGAAAGAGATAGTACCCGAGTATGTAAGTAATAACAGCAAGTATACTATATTGGATAAGCAAACTGTAAGCAATAAATAATGGATAAAGCCTATTCTGTATTCCTGAGTTTAGTAAAAAGTGAGCTGTGGCAAACTTCTTTAGATTTGAGTTTATCTCATTCCGAGTTTACTGATGTTTACAACATTGCTTCAAAGCAAGCAATGTTAGGCATACTTGCAGCAAGTTTGATTCGTAATGACGTACAGTTAGAGAGGCAAGATGTACTTAAAATCCTAACTATTCAAAGTACGATAGCGAAAAGTAATAGAGCTCTGAATGCAGAGTTGGAAAGGTTGCGTTGTCTGTTGGATAAGAATAAAATAGATGCGATTGTTGTAAAGGGGCAAACTATAGGTATCTATTATCCTGATCCTTTTTCGCGTACACCAGGGGATATTGATTTCTATTGCGACAAAAAGAATCTAGCAAAGGTTATTCCTGCTATTGCGCATGATTGGGGAATTAATATTAATGTTGAACCAACCGATCAACATTTTGAGATAGACCACAACGCTATAACATTGGAGCTGCACCATTGCTTGATGAGATTTGCTAGTCATAAGTCCCAAAAGATATGGAATCGTATCTTTGAGAATCTCAAGCCTTCTTTTGTCAATGTTAATGGCTCTTCTATTCAAACATTAGAACCAACATTAAATCTCCTTTATACCTTCCTGCATCTTTATCATCATCTGATAGAGTTAGGTGTTGGTTTGCGCCAATTTTGTGATGTTGCAATCCTTCTTAAAGTTTATCATGACGTTATCAATAAAGAGCAGCTGTATAGATGGCTGGATGAACTAGACTTTAGGAAAGCCTTTGATGCTATTCAGTTGATATTGGTAAAGTTGTTAGGTTTAGATGAGAAGTTTGCTCTATGTCCTATTCCGGTCAATGAATCTTCCGACACAATTTCTTTGTTTATGGATATAGTTTGGTTCGGTGGTAACTTCGGCTTTCATGGTTATAATAGGAGTTTCCGATTTAAGAGCCAATATTTCCTCGTTACAACTTATCGAAAACTCCAATTATATTATCGCTTTTATCGTTTTTCACCGCGTGAGATTCGTGCCTCTGTATTATCGGCAATCCCTCACAAAGCAATGTTAGCTTTTAAGGGTAGGCTTCAAAAACCGTTTTTATAAGACACGCAAAAAAGAGTTCGCGAACTCTTTCCGGATTGTTCGCGAACAATTTTGTGAATCTCTTAGTACTCTTTAATCTATCTTCTGTCGAATGCGTATTCCGTTGCTGTTAGATACGTATTCCTGTTCCGTTAGATGCGGTGAGCGTTGCTGTTAGATACGGTGAGCGTTGTAACTAGATACGTATCTGTCAGCAGCGCAATACGTATTTGTCGGTAGGGGAATGCGGTGAGTGTAGCACTGGAATACGCATCTAGCAGAATGTCTATACTGCAAGGCGTAAATCTCTCTTGGAAGTTCCAACCACTTATTTGGGAGCATCGTTCTCTGTTCCTGACAATATATACTTTTGTCATTGACAATATGTACTTTCGTGCCCCACGAAATGTACTATTGTGCCCCACAAAATATACTTTCGTCAAAGAGCGACTAATACGGGAAGTAGTTCGTTGAAATTGAGGATGCGGTTCGCTATAAATTTATATGCTGTTTGCGTAAAATTTCTATCAAATAAAAGTCTTTGGATAAGCGGATAGTAATGCTGCTAGGTTTAAGTTTTAGTAAATGTTTATCTAAAATAGAATAGATATGAAGAAATGCACCCCATGAACTGAAGTGCATTTCTTTATTATTGAAATAGATAAAACTATTTGTCGTTACTTTGCATAAGCAACAGAACGGGTTTCACGAATTACTGTAATCTTAACTTGACCAGGATAAGTCATTTCGTTCTGAATCTTCTCTGCAATTTCAGAACTTAGTTTCTCGCTCTCTACATCGTCCATCTTATCAGCACCAACGATGACACGGAGCTCTCGACCTGCCTGTATTGCGTATGTCTTTGTCACACCGGGATAGCTCATTGCAATAGCTTCCAAATCATTCAAGCGCTTAATGTAAGCTTCAACAATCTCACGACGGGCACCTGGACGAGCACCAGAGATAGCATCACAAACCTGAACAATTGGTGCAAGAAGAGTTGTCATCTCCACCTCATCATGGTGTGCAGCAATAGCATTGCAAATATCGGGCTTCTCCTTATACTTCTCAGCAATCTTACCACCGTAGATTGCGTGTGGCAGATCAGTCTCCTCATCTGGAACTTTACCAATATCATGCAATAAGCCAGCACGCTTTGCCTTCTTGGGGTTCAAACCTAACTCACTTGCCATAACAGCGCAAAGGTTCGCTGTCTCACGAGCATGTTGAAGAAGATTCTGCCCATAAGAAGAACGATATTTCATCTTACCAACAATACGAATCAACTCTGGGTGTAAACCGTGAATACCAAGATCGATTGCCGTACGCTTACCAGTCTCAATTATCTCATTATCAAGCTGCTTCTTGACTTTTGCGACAACTTCTTCAATACGTGCTGGATGAATACGTCCATCTGCAACTAGCTGATGAAGTGCCAAGCGGCAAACCTCACGACGAACTGGGTCGAAAGCTGAAATTACAATTGCTTCTGGTGTATCATCAACAACGATCTCTACACCTGTAGCAGCTTCCAAAGCACGGATATTACGACCTTCACGACCAATGATGCGACCCTTTACCTCATCGCTATCAATATGGAAAACACTTACAGAGTTTTCGATAGCAGTCTCTGTTGCAACTCGTTGTATAGTCTGAATAACTATTTTCTTTGCTTGCTGATTCGCATTAAGTTTAGCTTCATCAACAATCTCATTAATATAAGAAGCAGCATCTAACTTTGCTTGATCTTTCAAACTCTCAATTAAACGTTCTTTTGCTTCCTCGGAACTAAGCCCTGAAAGTTCCTCAAGCTTAATACGCTCCTTTTCCTGCATCTTTTCAAGATCCTGTTGTTTAACCTGTAACAACTTCTTTTCATTGTCAACACGCTGTTGTTGCTGATCAACATCTTGTTTACGACGATTGACCTCTTCTTGTCTTTGATTTAAAGCAACCTCACGCTGCTTCAGTCTATTTTCTCCTTGCTGTATCTTGAGCGTGCGTTGTTGAACCTCCTTTTCCAGTTCGCTCTTCTTATTTAGGAACTTTTCCTTTACTTCAAGAAGCTTTTTTTCTTTCAATACTTCTGCAGCTTTTTCTGCTTTTTCCATTGTATCTTTATATTTCCCTGTCAAGATATAGCGGAAAAGAGCAAAGCCACCAGCACATCCTGCAGCCAAACAAACTGCAGCTATTATAACTGTTACAATTGGACTCATTTATTTTATCTTATGATTTTAGTTAATATTCCCGTTACTTCTTTAATGCATCTTCAATCTCAGAAGTGAGTTTGCCGAGAATATCATTGAAAGGAGCAGTATCATTACGCATACCCTCTTTCTTATATCGTAATGCAATATCTAACATTGCCATATATGCGATATCCTTATCACTCTTTTTTCCCTTAAAAAGAGTAGCATAAGTATTAACAGTATCTGTAATGAGTTTTGCTGCCGAACGATAAAACTCTTCGTCTTCTCTTGGAACGTTTACAGAGAGTTCTGCATCATAAACATGCAATCTAATATGTAGTTTATCGTCTGCCATTATATTCTAGATTATTTCTCACTTAAAAGAGTGATGCACTTATTGACATCACGAATGAGTTTTGTAACGCGCTTCTTAGCAACTTCCATATCACCATCCGTGACCTCAAGCATCTTTGCCATTTTCAACGTACGGTAGTTTTCCTGCTCCTGCCGCAACTGCGATTGAAGATCTTTTATTTCTTCTTCATGCTGAGCTACTAGTGCGTAGAGATCACTATTCTCATTCTTCAACTCTTCATACTGAAGAATCATCTGCCGTACACGAGTCGCAAACGTATTCAGAGTTTTCTCATTCGCATTCATAACTAACCTTATTGTTTTGGCTACAAAGTTACATTAAAGTTTTTATTTAAACAAATATATACTTGAATTATTTTGATTGTGTCTCTTCCTCCCCTTTAGGCTCCTTCTTAGCCAGCATAACGATCTGATAGACAAAGTCTGTAACCCATTTACGACTAAACCTAAGTCGTTGGTCATACTGACGGATGGACATAACAGCTTTTATAACTCCAGGATCCGTAAAGTCATTTTTATCAAAGATATCATTTACTGTTTTCTCTGTCATTGTATAGATGACTTTCTTAAAAATACCTGGAACACGTAGTTTAAATTTCATAAGATTACCAACCAACATCATCAAATCCTGTGTAAATCCCTGAAATTGATACAAATAAGGTTGCACATCCTGCATCTTTTTACAGTTCTTCTTTATACTTGCATCTATTTCATCAAAGAAACTATCGTCTACTTTATAAATATTTTTCATCGTCTTCCTAACACTAACTTTCTCGCCAAGTCCTAACTTGTTATTAAGCGTAGGAACACGGAACGTCTGTTTATAAGTCCGCAGGTCCGGTAACATCGCTAAATTATTGATACCCAACCTAGATGCAAGTACAGACTGAAAATAGACTCGAACTAACATCATATAGTCTTCCATTCCTCCAGACCTTGCTTGTTCTTTTTCCCCTCGGCTGAAAATCGATGATATTATTCCCATATTTGTTTATATAATTAATTTTATTACACACTCAAAATTACTATATTTTGATTGCAAAGTTAATTAAAAAAACAAGAAAAACACGTATTCACAATATGTTTTTCATTTTCATTCTTTTTAATTTAAATTAAAATTCTTATCTTTGCAGACAGTATATTAGCATTGTTAAATGAGAACAAACGGAATAGCAATGATTTCATAAAATGGATTATTGTCCTCAACGATTTCATTAGCTTGAATATAAATATAAATGGATCTTTTAAAGCTTATTTCTCCAAAACGCTCTTATCGTATTAGGTTACCGGAGAACATTGAATAACTGACCACACATAAGTATATTAAACATAAGTATATTAAGAAGTATCTTTAAAGATTCGAATTCATAAAAAAGAGGACCAAGTATGATATGGTACATGAGAATTGAACTCTTCAGATTTGATATAAAGAACATCTTTATGACAACATGAAGCATCATCTGTACTGTTAAGCATACTTATTCAAAGTTGAAACTACTAATTTATAAAACAAATATTAAGATAGATCATTATGAAAGGTATAGTTCTTGCAGGGGGTTCGGGCACACGCCTTTATCCAATAACTAAGGGTATAAGTAAACAACTAATACCGATCTTTGATAAACCGATGATATATTATCCAGTATCAGTATTAATGCTGGCAGGTATACGAGAGATTCTAATAATCTCAACCCCTCACGACCTCCCTGGCTTCAAAAGACTCCTTGGGGATGGTAGCAGTTTTGGCGTACACTTTGAATATGCGGAACAACCTTCTCCAGATGGACTAGCGCAAGCATTCATAATTGGAGAAAACTTCATAGGGAAAGATTCTGTTTGTCTTGTATTAGGTGATAATATATTCTATGGTGCAGGATTCAGTGGACTCTTGAGAGACAGTGTACGCATGGCAGAGAATGAGAACAAAGCAACGGTCTTTGGATATTATGTTAATGACCCCCAACGATATGGAGTGGCAGAGTTTGATAAAAACGGGAAATGCTTGAGCATTGAAGAGAAACCTGCAGATCCAAAAAGCAATTACGCTGTAGTAGGGTTATATTTCTATCCTAACAGTGTTGTTGAAATTGCCAAAAACATAAAACCATCCCCTCGTGGAGAACTGGAGATAACAACAGTAAACCAAGAATACCTCAGAAAAGAGCAGCTCATGGTTCAAACCTTACAACGTGGCTTTGCTTGGCTAGACACAGGAACTCATGATAGTTTATCCGAGGCAAGCACTTTCATAGAATGCATAGAAAAAAGACAAGGCTTAAAGATTGCATGCCTTGAAGAGATTGCTTTCAAAAAGGGATGGATTTCAAAAGAAAGATTGGTAAAAGAAGCACAACCCATGGCTAAAAATAACTATGGTAAATATCTACTCCAATTAGTCGGTGACAGATAAATTTATATTCTTGACCACTAAATTAAGAAACAAATAATAACAGATATGGAAGAAAAAACAAAATTAGACCAGGAAAAAGAGCAGCACATTCAGGATGGATTATCATCTTTTGATTTTAGTGCACTCTATAGGACAATTATATTGAATTGGTACTGGTTCATTTTATCATTAGTAATCTTTGGTGGCATTGGAGCTATTTATCTACGATATGCAACCCCAATGTATCAAGCAACAGCTAAACTACTCATTAAAGATGAGCCGACAAATAATAGCAGAAGCCAATCTCCACTGAATATCTCAAACCTTGGTACTATATCTAATTCCACAGGTATAGACAATGAAATGGAGATATTAACTTCACACTCAATTGCGGAAGATGCAATTCGAGATCTAAAACTATACGTCAACTATGCAGTTCAAGGAAGAGTAAAGGACATCATGATGTACCGTAATCAGCCTCTTAACGTAGATATTGATCCTGTCCATCTGACAAAATTAAACATGCCAATGGACTTAATCATTACAAAAGAGGGTAATACTTACAATGTCAATGGTACATATTACGTATCTAAGGATGAATTCTCCAATGAAGGTCCATTCTCTTTAAACAGGAAGTTTACTTCTTTACCTATATCGATCCCAACGAGAGCTGGTATTATTACTATTAGCTCAAACAATGGAAGAATATTACATGATGGACAGGTTCTTAAAGTAAACATACTATCACCTAAGATGGCATCTAACAAGTATGTTAGTGAACTACAAGTTGCACAATTATCAAAAGCAACATCAATAGCCCAACTACAATTGAACGATGAGATTCCAGAACGCGCACTTGATTATTTAAAGCAACTTTCTATCGTTTATAATCGTCAAGCTAATGAGGATAAAAACATAGTAGCCCTCCGTACAGAAAAGTTTATAAATAGCCGTCTAGAGAAGATCAATGCAGAGCTTGGTAAGACAGAAGGAGAATTACAAAACTACAAGCAACGCAATGGAATGGTTGAGTTAAAAATGAATGCAGGCAATTCTGTTGCAAACCAAAATTCTGCAGAACTAAAACTTGCAGACACAGAAACACAGATTGAACTTTTCAATACGATTGCAAAAGAAGTTGAGAATTCTTCACGTAACCTTTCACAAGTAATCCCTTCAAATGTTGGATTAGACGACCAAAGTTCTACTACATTAATTAATCGCTACAATGAATTAGTACTCGAGCGTAATCGCTTACTTCGAAGTGCTTCGGAAAGCTCTCCTGTCGTAGAGCCTCTTACAGCACAGATCCGTGAGCTGAATGTAAACATAAGACGTGCAATAGCGGCAGCACGTCAGAATTTACAGATACAACGTGATGCTGTTCTAGCGCAAGTAAATAAGTTTGACGAACAAGTAGCAGAAACTCCACAACAAGAGCGTATACTAACACAAATTGGAAGACAGCAAGAGGTTAAATCAGGACTGTACCTGATGTTGCTCCAGAAGCGTGAGGAAAATAGTATCTCTTTGGCAGCCACAGCAGATAAAGGTAGGCTAATTGATGCACCACAACTTATTGGAAAAATTAGTCCGAAGTCAAGCTACATCATGTTAATAGCTCTTCTTATAGGCTTGGCAATTCCTGTTGGTGTCATCCTCATCCTACAATTCTTCCGTTATAAGATTGAAGGTCACGACGATGTAGCACGACTGACAAAACTTCCGATTATTGCAGATGTTGCTATTGCTAGTAATTCAGCCAAAGGAAAAGCTGACATTGTTGTACACGAGAATCAAAACAACCAAATGGAGGAAATTTTCCGTTCTCTTCGTACCAATCTGCAATTTATGTTGCATGAAGGACAAAAGATCGTTTTGTTTACCTCCTCTACATCAGGCGAAGGTAAAACATTCACAGCTGCTAATCTATCAGTAAGTTTCGGCCTTTTAGGGAAAAAAGTTATTCTTGTTGGTCTTGATATCCGCCGTCCACGTCTTGCAGAACTATTCGGAATCAACGACCACAAACATGGTATCACAAACTTACTTGTAAAAGAAGATCCTACAGCAGAAGAATTACAAGAACAAATACTCCCTTCAGGTGTCAATAAGAATCTTGATCTTCTCATGGCTGGCCCAATTCCACCGAATCCAGCAGAATTAATTGCACGTAAATCATTAGAGACTATTGTCAATCTTTTAAAAGATAAGTATGATTACATCATGATTGATACAGCCCCTGTTGGTTTGGTCACTGATACATTACAGATAGCACGTATTGCGGATGCTTCTGTATACATGTGCCGTGCAGACTATACTCCAAAATCAAGCTTTAACTTGATTAATGACTTAGCAAAAGAAAACAAGTTACCTAACATGGCAGTCGTACTGAATGGCATTGATATGTCTAAGAAGAAATATAGCTATTATTATGGCTATGGTCGCTATGGCAAGTACGGAAGATATGGAAAAGCAGGCTATGGGGCAGGCTATGGACAATATAGTACATATGGTAATTACAGTAAGAGCCATTATGGAAACAAGGATGATCATTCTATAAAGAGATAATTCTTAATTTTTGATAAAGAGGAAATGACAATTGCAATAGATTTCGACGGGACTATCGTCGAGCACAAATATCCTAAAATCGGTAGCGAAATTCCTTTCGCTACCGATACTCTTAAGATGCTAATAAAAGATGGGCATCGCCTCATTTTGTGGAGTGTTAGAGAAGGTGAACTACTCCAAGAGGCTGTTGAGTGGTGTCATACAAAAGGTGTAGACTTTTGGGCTGTAAACAAAGACTATCCAGAAGAAGAAAAAGACAAGAACAATCATTTTTCACGTAAGCTCAAAGTAGATATGTTTATAGATGATCGCAATCTTGGAGGACTACCCGATTGGGGAACAATCTACCAAATGATAACGAACCATGAGACATGGGAGACTCTAAACTATCGACATCTATCCTTAGAGGAGCATAAGGCACCTAAGAAGAAACATTGGTGGAGTTTTTAATGAACTGAATATTAAGGAGAGTGCCCAAACACTCTCTTTTTTTATTAATGAATAACCAGCTTATGTGAGCAAGAACATAAACTCTCTATTTTTAAAATAACCTTTAGTCTACCTACTTCTTTCTGAATATAGATTGTTTTCACATTAAGAACGCATCGTAAGGTACTACCATAACAGCTCTATAGGTAACGAACTGAAGCACAACTGTAATGGGCATAACATATAGTTTAAGAAAAGAAAAATATAGTCTTTTCTATCACTGAATATACCAAGCAAACAAATATAATTATACCCAACGAATAGGTCCTCTCGTACCCAGCAGCTGGGTACGAGAGGACTTGTTCGCTGGGTACAACCCTACCCAATCGCTGGGTAGGATAGAACCTATTCGCTGGGTACAACTCTACCGTTGGGTGGAATAGGAATTGCAGGCTGAGTGTTCCTCTACCCAACTGTTGGATAGAAAATAGAAAAGAAACATATATTCCCTTTTCCCTTATTACCTACCTCCTCAAAGACAGAAAGAAGTGAAACGGATATACTTCTCTTGACACATCAATTAAAATTAAATGCAGAAAGACCTATCATCACCTATATGAATATTATAGCTATAATATTCCACACTTCTCTAATGCCGTAACTGATAACGTAAGTACGCTTTATAAAACATATGCCACCAACGAGAGATTGGACGACCTAAAATCGTTTCTGAAGGGAAGTCCAAAGCAAAGTGAAGATTTCTATACATCTCTATAAAATACTGAGTATAAACAGACTTACCTGCAAAAGAATAACGCTCATCATAAAACCCAAAGTTACCACTTTGAAGGATTTCCGAAACAAGGAGCTTACCTATTCGAACATTAGGTGGCATAAGTAAGGAATTCTCCGACAATCCAAGAACCTCTTTCATTATATACATAACTCCTGCGGCAAACTTATACATACCAGTCTCTTTTAGTACACATACCGTTTCTTTTCTTTCTTCTTCCGTAAAATTACGACATAATAAGTAATAATAATCTATCATTTGCCGCAGCCCTATCCCTTCAAAGAAGAAGTGATGCATAAGATGAGACATCTGGAACACACGATTAAATGAGTCTGTCAATGTATAAATCTTCCCAAGATTATCTGGCAAGACTGAGAATCGTTTAAATTGATTATCCTTACATTGATTGAAAAAACGACGTAACTTATATTCATGCCAGATATTACCCATAAAAGATGGAAAGAAATGAATCTCTACAGGAGTCTTCAAATAAGATAACTCTATATGATGATATCCAATTTCTCCATGCGCATCAAGTTCCCGAGAAATACGAATAATGTCTAAGGTTTTTGCGTCTGTCCACAAGTCAATATCTCCAGAAGTACGCATATAAGGATCTGGATACATCAGTGCATTCGTCTGTCCTTTCAAAACACAACTTTTAACGCCATACTTATTATACAACAGTTCCGTTAAAGTTGAAGCATCCTTATAATTCTGTTTATTTGCCTTCTCAATACGAGAGTATCCACTATACCATCTCAGTATTTGAAGCCGATTAGGACGAAAGTTAGATTTAGAAAGTTTCATAAGACCACGATAGAGTACTCCAAAGATAGCTTGCCTATTACCAAAGTCATAGAGAGCATCCCAATCCATACTGTCTAAGCTAACTGGCTCAACAGCATCATCATGTATACAAAACCTTAGAAATTCAAAAAAAATCGAAGATTCCTTGCTATTATATTTCATTATAGAGAAACAATCTAGTAGGCCTTACACCTTATTTCTTATCAAGAACAGAATATTTACTATTATTACTTACATACTCAGGAACTATTTCTTTCATCTTTTCTACAATAGCCATATCATCATACGTGTGGCTTAAGGCTATAAGAGAGTCTATCTGCTTACTAACCTCACTATAGTCATATTCACGAACCTTAGCTATACGGATCTTTTCATGAAAACTTGGAAGAGTATTCTCAGTAGTACTCAACACCTCTTCATATAGCTTCTCACCAGCACGTAAACCAGTGTATTTAATCTCAATATCTTTAGCCCCTGATAATTTTATCATTCGTTTTGCTAAATCAGCAATCTTGACAGGTTTACCCATATCAAAAACAAAAATTTCCCCTCCACTTCCATGTGTACCAGCTTCAAGGACAAGCTTACAAGCTTCTGGAATAAGCATAAAGAATCTAATTATATTAGGATCTGTAACGGTGACAGGTCCCCCATTCTTAATTTGTTTTTCAAATAAAGGTATGACAGACCCATTGGAACCTAAAACATTACCAAAACGAGTTGTTACAAACTGTGTAACAGGTTTATCTCCCGCATGTTCATTAATCATTTTATTTAGGCTCTGGCAATATATCTCACAAATTCGTTTAGAGCATCCCATTACATTTGTAGGATTAACTGCCTTATCCGTGGATATCATCACAAACTTCTTAACATCATACTTCACACTTAGGTCTGCAATGACTTTTGTACCCAAAATATTGTTCTGTATACTCTCAGAAGGGTTATTTTCCATCATTGGGACATGCTTATATGCAGCGGCATGGAACACATAATCAGGTCTATGAGTGTTAAATATCTTATCCATACGTTCCTCATTGGAGATATTCGCAACTATAGTATGTGCTTTTATATTCGGCCACTCAAAATGCATCATTAACCGAATGTTATGCTGTGGCGTCTCTGCCTGATCTATAAGAATCAGTTCTGCAGGATTATAAACAGCAATCTGTCGAACCATCTCTGAACCTATACTACCAGCAGAACCTGTTATCATAATTTTCTTTCCTCGCAATAAATTTCCAATAGAATCCATATCTACATGGATTTGGTCACGAGGAAGAAGGTCTTCAATACTAATCTCTTTTAATTGAACTTTTGTATAATCATCATTCTGATTCCACTCTTTTTCTCCCGAGCTCATAAAAATCCGAACTCCCAGATTCAATAATGTATCTTGAAGCTTCAAATCATTACGAAATTTATCATTCTGGAGAGGAGAAACTAATACTGCTTGGATTTTAAGGGCCTTTATGTACTTTGCTAGGTCCTCATTTGCCATGTAAACCTTCTCACCCATAAGAATGCGCCCTCCTAAAGTAGGATCATGTGCAATAAAACCTTTAAGTTGGAAATTACTCTTTTGTTCGCTCCGAATCGTTTTTGCTAAACCGACACCACCATCTTTCACACCGTAAATAAGTGTCCTCAACCCTTTATCCGTATTAAAAACAACATCATAAAGTGATTTCACCAGAATACGAAAGAGCATCATTCCTATAGTAGCAACAAGATACATTGCGGCTATCTGACGTCCCTCAAGTCTAACAAATTCTAGATTCCAATGATAAATGACATAATGCATTACCTCTGCTATACTAAGGGATAACACCATTGCCAAAGCTACCCTTTGTAAATCAACAAAAGAAGAATAACGGATAATACCAGAATAGGTACGGAATAACCTAAAACCGATTAGATTAAAGACCATATACATAAATATAGTCTTTGTCAGTAGCACCATATTTTCCCAAGCAATGGCACCATGATAATACATCCAAAAAACAAAGATACCTGAAAGATAGCAGATTAGACTATCAACAACTAGAATAACCCAATATGGTAAAGCGTTGATAGAAAGGTACCAACTAAGTAGCTTCTGAATTATTTTCATACCAGTTTCTATAGTGTTAAGGGTATGTACAGTCTTTTTACAGTAACTGTAACATCTTTTTCTTCTTTAATTTATTTATGTTGCAAAAATAAGTAAAATAAATCAAATGTCATAGCGTTACGACATTATATTTGTAATGCCAACAGAAAAAAGTTCGTTAAACCTATCTAATATCCATTTGGATATGATATAGTCCCGCATACAAGTTGGGATCAAAGGTAAAGGTCAAAACCACATCTCGTCCCATATTTTTATTCAATCCACCACTTGGTTCCAAGATAAAATTACCATTTTGCTCCTTATAATCTCCTCCTCCAAGTACTTTATAACCATTAGAAATGGCCTCTTTCGCAAAAAGTAACATTTCTTTTTCTGACCATGTAAACAGATTAATACGCTGAACCGTAAAACGATTATTGTCAAGATTACCCCAAAAGCCTATCTGACGAGGATTACTTCCCGTCACTTTATCAAGACCATTATGTACATCATAATCCATACTATGATGGTAAATTAACTCTTTTTGGGAACCATAACCATTTATCATCTGAAAAACCTCCAAATGATAATGAGCACTCAGAGTGTCAAAGAAGTGCATTTCCTGAGTAGAATGATCTGAATTCGATAACAGGTCATAGAGATATGAAAACGAAAATATGCCTTTAGGCAATTGAGAAGAAGCGACATCCTCTACAACAGGTTTCTTTGATTCTTTCTTTAGAGAAAGATGCTCTGAATGGATTTTGGGAGAATTTAGTTCACCATCACTCTTGACATGAGCATTATTTACGCTACTTGAATGCGTATACTCAGTTTCTTTTGGATTCTGTTCTATACGCTCCTTTTCCCCACCAAACTGTTCACAGAAAGCATCTTTCTTTGTATTAGAATCAATGTAATTCTCTCTCCCCCCCTTTAATTCTTTAACCTTCAAACCATTCTTCCAAATAGTTGTATATTCAAGTTGGCCATTTTCATTAAATGTATAACAAGCTCCATCCAAAACCCCATGCCTATAAAACAACTTCATACCAACTTTACCATTAGGAAAGAATGACACTGCACGGCCATTAGCTTTACCTCGGGCGTACAGCATGACACTCTCTACCTGCCCGGATTTATAAAAAGTTCTGCATACTCCTGTTAGTATTGTTTGATTAGCATTTGCTTTATTTAATTCTAAGTAATATTTTTCTGCACGTAATTCACCACTTATATAATAGTCATGAAATAGCCTTTGTCCTTTCCTATCAACCGAAAGGACACGATAAAAGGTTGCTTTCTGGGGACTATTTACTCTCAATCCTTGCTCATTATATAATATTGCCCCACGCGGAATACCCTGCCCAACCGGTTGACCAATAACAAAAAGAGTAGCTTTCAATAAAAGGAATAAAAGGAATAAACGTTTCATATATAATCTCTAATTCTGCTACAAAATTACATCAACTTACATAAAAAAAAGAATTTTCAATCATTTTTCAACAAAATAGATATACTATTTAAAAACAAAATAGTATCTTTGTCTCATTAATAAACTACGACCCATAAATCAATTAACTATGCCAGAAGAAGAAAAGATCATTAAAGACTTTGAACAGTTGACAGAACTTCTTAAAAAGAAGGAAATATGTAAACGCACAGTTGTTGTATGGCCAGAGGAAAATCACACACAAAAGGCAATACTACAAGCTGAACATGAAGGTTTTATAAGTGCAATATTAGTTTGTTCAGAGAGGACTAAAAAAATATTTGCAGATAGAGAAGGCCTACAAGCTGTCACAGCGGGGAATCCTGAAGAGGCCTCCCGAATAGCAGTAAAAATAATCCGCGAGCAGAAAGCAGACATCATAATGAAAGGATTTGTCAACACAGATGTTCTACTACGCGCCATACTCGACAAAGAGCATGGTATATTACCAAGGGGAGCTGTCCTGACACATATCACAGTGTCGAAGATTCCAGAATATCCTAAGCTACTTTTCTTTACTGATGCAGCAGTCATACCATACCCGACAGAAGAGCAACGCAAAGCACAAATAAAGTATGTCATTGATTTTTGTCATGCTTTTAATATTGATTGTCCTAAGATATCTCTTATCCACTGTTCAGAGAAGGTTGACATCAAACATTTCCCTTATACAGACTCTTATAATAAGATAAAAAAAGAGACAGAGTCTGGTTTATTTGGTAAATGTGTTGTTGACGGGCCATTGGATCTCAAAACTTCTTGTTCCACAGAGGCAATGAAAATTAAGAATATATGCTCCCCTATCAATGGAGAGGCTGATGCTCTTATTTTCCCAGACATAGAAGCTGGTAACCTTTTCTATAAGACAATCACATTATTCAGCCATGCAGAAACAGCAGCTGTTCTCCAAGGAACGTTAGCACCAGTTGTACTTTCAAGTCGTGGAGACACCATTAAATCTAAGTTTTATAGTCTTGCATTAGCAAGTTTAATCTCCAAATAAAAACTATGGCATATAAGATTCTTGCTATAAATCCGGGCTCAACATCAACGAAAGTATCTCTTGCAAATGATGATCAGCCAATATTTATGGCAGACATTACACATACGCAGGAGCAATTAAAACCCTTCAAACGTATATCTGACCAATATCACTTTCGAAAGCAAGTAGTTATAAATGAGCTAGAAAAAAGGAATATACCATTAGACTTTGATGCTGTCATTGGTCGTGGAGGATTAGCAAAGCCTGTCTCTAGTGGCGTCTTTACAATAACAGAGAAGATGATAATAGATCAGCAGCAAGCTATACATCAGCACGCATGTGACCTCGGTTGTATGATTGCTGATGAGATTGCAAGAGAGATTCCTGGATGTAGAAGTTTCATCGCTGACCCTGGTGTTGTCGATGAAATGGAGCCAGAGGCACATATTTCTGGTTCACCTCTCATGCCACGTATGTGTATCTGGCATGCACTCAATCAAAAGGCAATTGGTAGGAGATTTGCGAAAGACATGGAAACAAGCTACGAGAAGTTAAATCTTATCATCTGCCATCTAGGAGGTGGAATTTCTATTGCAGCACATGATCATGGTCGTGCTATTGATGCTAACAATGCACTGGACGGCGAAGGGCCTTTTTCTCCTGAACGAGCTGGGACCTTACCTGCAGCTGATTTAATTCATCTATGCTTTAGTGGTAAATACACAGAAGAACAATTATTAAAGAAGGTAAGCGGGCAAGCAGGGCTAATGGCTCATCTTGGAACTAATGACCTTAAAGAGGTCATGACCTGGATAAAAGCAGGTGACAAACATGCTGAAGCCATTGTGTCAGCCATGATATGGCATATTGCAAAAAACATAGTGGCAGAAGGGGCTGTTTTATATGGAAAAGTGGATGCTATCCTCCTTACTGGTGGTATGGCGCGCTCAGAATATATCATTGATCGTCTGAAAAGACGTATAAGCTTTCTTGCTCCAGTATATGTTTATCCAGGTCAAGATGAAATGCAGGCACTGACGGAGAATGCCTTAGCAGTATTACGCGGAGAACGATTAGCACAAGATTATTAGTATTTATCAAATATAATTTTAAATAAAACCAAATCTTATGAAAGTACATGAATATCAGGCGAAGCAATTCTTTGCTAGTTATGGGCTCCCAGTCGACAGAAATATCATCTGTCGAACTCCCGATGAAGCAGTTGAAGCCTACAAGAAATTAGGTTTAGAAAAAGCCGTTGTTAAGGCACAAGTACACACTGGTGGTAGAGGAAAAGCTGGTGGAGTCAAATTAGGAAGTAATGAAACGGAAATTCGGCAACATGCAGAAGCCATTCTCGGTATGAATATTAAGGGGTTCACCGTTGATCGTGTATTGGTCAGTGAGGCCGTTGATATCGCTTCAGAATATTACATGAGTATCTTAGTTGATAGGAAATCAAAGTGCCCTATGCTTATGCTGAGTCGTGCTGGTGGTATGGACATAGAGCAAGTTGCAAAGGAAACGCCCGAGAAGATCGAAAAGATCATAATTGATCCTGTCATCGGAATGAGTGATTATCTTGCACGAGAAGCGGCATTCAAGCTATTTGATGATATGGCTCAAGTAAAACAAGCAGTTCCTATCTTCAAGAATATCTATAAACTCTTTACGGAGAAAGATGCTTCTCTAGCTGAAATAAACCCATTGGTAATGCTAAAAGATGGCTCATTAAAGGCTATTGATGCAAAAATGACATTTGACGACAACGCCCTTTATAGACATCCTGATGTTGCTGGGCTTTTTGAACCAACTCCAGAAGAGCGTAAGGAAAGAGAAGCAAAAGACAAAGGTTTCAGCTATGTAAACCTTGGAGGAAGCATAGGCTGCATGGTAAATGGTGCAGGATTGGCTATGGCAACCATGGATATGATCAAGCTCTATGGTGGTGAACCAGCTAATTTCCTAGATATTGGCGGAAGCTCAAATCCTGAGAAAATTGTAGAAGCAATGAGATTATTATTGGGTGACAAACACGTAAAGGTCGTACTTATTAATATTTTTGGTGGTATCACTCGGTGTGATGATGTTGCTAAAGGATTAATTGAAGCTTTCAAGATCCTCAAGACTGACATTCCAATAGTTATCCGTTTAACAGGAACCAACGAAGCTGAAGGCCGTGCCATACTTGAAGGAACCCAATTCACAGTAGGAACAAGTATGTCAGACGCTGGGCATAAAGCTGTCGAACTTAGTAAGAACCTTTAAAAGATAATAGCTATGAGTATTCTAATCAATAAAGATACAAAGTTAATTGTACAAGGAATCACAGGACGTGATGGAAGTTTCCACGCCTCTAAGATGAAAGAATATGGTACTAATGTAGTTGGTGGTACATCGCCAGGCAAAGCAGGACAAGAAGTATGCGGTATTCCTGTTTTTAATACAGTCAAAGATGCTGTAGCAGCAACAGGCGCCAACACCTCTATAATATTTGTCCCTGCCCCATTTGCAAAAGATGCAATGCTTGAGGCGATAGATGGAGGAATCAAATTAGTTATCTGCATTACAGAAGGAGTACCTACACTTGATGCTGTCCTAGCACAACGATATGCAAAAATTAAAGGAGTTCAAGTTATAGGCCCTAACTGTCCTGGACTAATCTCCCCAGAAGAAAGTATGGCAGGAATCATGCCTACTAACATCTTCAAAAAGGGACACACAGGCGTGATCAGTAGAAGTGGAACTCTTACATACGAAGTCGTATATAACCTAACTCAAGCAGGATTGGGACAATCAACAGCTGTAGGTGTAGGTGGAGACCCCGTTGTAGGACTTTATTTTGAGGATCTTCTCCGTATGTTCCAAGACGATCCCGAAACTGATAGTATTGCACTTATTGGTGAGATTGGAGGTGATGCAGAGGAACGTGCAGCACAGTTTATCAAGAAAAATATCACAAAACCTGTAGCAGTATTCATCTCTGGACAACAGGCACCACAAGGTAAACAAATGGGACATGCTGGTGCTATTATCTCCAGTGGCTCAGGTTCTGCAAGCGAGAAGATTGCAGCTTTTGAAGCTGTCGGAGTCCCTGTCGCAAAAGAAACAAGTGAGATTCCAGAACTTCTGAAAAGGCAATTGAAGAAATAATATACAAAGATTATAACAGAAAAAATCCCCAATAGCAAATTTAAATAAGCTATACCGGGGATTTTTTTAATTGTATAAGGACTTTCCAATTAACTAAGCTTTACAACTTATATTATCACCTTATTACAAGAAACATATAGTTACTCGTTAGATAAAATATACATAATAAATCTTGTGCTAATAGCAAGCACATCCAGTGTTAAGTATAAACACATAAAGAGTGGAAGGCAAACACATAATGTGCGAATGGCTAACACCAAACTCTATCATGCAACTTGATATCTCATCATATAATTTAAAGAATTATGAGTTGTCTACCTCAAAGAAAAGAATTACTTTTGTGCCAACAATCATTCATTTATCAAAAAGAGAACAGAACTAATGGAGGAACAGATTCTAATTAGGATAACAGGGCAAGATAGACCAGGACTTATAGCTTCTGTCATGACGATTCTTGCAAAATATAATGCACATATTTTTGATATTGGGCAGGCTGACATTCATTCAACTTTATCATTAGGAATATTAATACGAAGTAATGAACTGTCATCAGGACAAATTATGAAAGAACTACTATTTAAAGCCACGGAACTAGGGGTAAACATAGGCTTTATGCCCGTATCTGACGAGGAATATGAAAGCTGGGTAAACAACCAAGGGAAGAATAGATATATTTTGACAATCATTGGGCGCTCACTATCAGCAAAGAATATCGAGGCAACAACAAAGGTCATTGCTGCACAAGGCTTTAATATAGACTCTATCCGTCGACTCACAGGCCGCCAGAGTATATATAAGCAGAATCAGCATGTCAGAGCCTGCATAGAGTTCTCCCTGCGTGGTACTCCCAACAATTATGAAGAGATGCAAGCCGAATTAATGCTAATGAGTCATGAGCAAGGAATAGACTTTTCTTTCCAAGAAGATAATATGTACAGACGCATGCGAAGGTTAATCTGCTTTGATATGGATTCAACTCTTATCCAAACTGAATGTATAAACGAACTAGCTAAACGAGCAGGAGTTGGAAAAGAAGTAGCAGAAATCACTGAACGTGCTATGCGTGGTGAGATTGATTTTAGAGAAAGTTTTATCAAACGTGTAGCACTACTGAAAGGGCTTGATGCAAGCGTCATGCAAGAAATTGCAGAGACAATGCCTATTACAGAAGGTGTAGATCGATTGATGACTATATTAAAACAATGTGGCTATAAAATAGCTATCTTAAGTGGTGGATTTACTTATTTTGGTGAATATCTACAACGTAAATATGATATTGATTATGTTTATGCTAATGAATTAGAGATTGATAGTAACAATAAACTTACTGGGCGATATCTTGGAGAGATTATAGACGGGAAAAGAAAGGCTGAGCTCCTTAAATTAATAGCGCAGGTTGAAAAAGTAAACCTAGCTCAAACAATTGCTGTTGGAGATGGGACAAATGACCTACCAATGATTACCGAATCAGGATTAGGTATTGCTTTCCATGCAAAACCACGAGTTCGAGCTACTGCTGAGCAGAATATTACAACTATTGGACTCGATGGTGTACTCTATTTTCTTGGCTTTAAAGATAGCTATCTAGGAGATGCAGGAAAACTATAGTAATACTTTTTCTAGCTATATCTCGGTCTATACCAAGTCCTCATAAGCTTGGTTCATCTCGTTCATAAGACTTTCGAAATTATCAGAATTTAAAGAGACTTGCCTGAACATCATCTCCAGATTATCATCAGAAAAGTTGACTGGAGTCTCATGTAACAATGTCACCATACCAGAAAGCATCAAGCGATATATTGTAGTTTGACGCAGATTGTTAATCTCTGTTTGAGCTTGTGTTATCCCCAACGCATAGGCTTGCATCTGAACTCGCACTACTGAACGAATAGCCAAAGAGACAGGTACACTATCATCAGCCAAAAGAGTTGGACAATCATTAAAAAAATCCTCAACAGATTGCAAATGTCCATTAAGTAGTTCATAAACCTGTTTCTGATATTCTGATGTCACGAATTCATACAACTCTTTAGTCTTGCAGGCATAACGTAACAATATCTTAGAAGGAGTTGCCTCCGAGAAATGTCGCCGTCTCATATCTTCAGTAACAGCATCTATATCAGAGTAATTCAAACGGACAAGGATGGGGAAAAGCACAGATACAAAATTAGTTGCCAATTTATCAAGGCTAGCAACTAACAGCTTTTTATAAACACACGCTTCTAAACGAGACTTCTGTGGGAAAATTGCATCAGCTTGACCCGAAAAAAAAGCATGAAAGTAGCCTCTGACCATAGCAGAGACTACCCTTGAACGATTTATATCTGAAATCTTCATTTACGATTATCTATGTCCACCAAAACTACTTCTATTTACAGGTACATCAGTACGTGTGCTACTGGATTGTCCCGGAGTAGGCTGAAACGTCTCTGTTCTCTGACGTGCTCCACCAAAACTTTGGTTATATGTCTGAGATGGAGAAGAGTAACTACCTCTCGACATATTTCCAAAAGAACTTTGACTGCCATTGGAAGGGCGAGGTGCAGGTACAGGATCTTGGCTAGATGAACGAGGCGGAGTATTAAAATTACCACGACTCGCATTGCCAAAGCTGTTACGGCCCTGCTGATCATACGAAGGACTTCTCTTGGCTTCACTCCACATATGTCCATTCTGATAAGTTTCTTGATATCCACCTACACGGTCTACTACGATAGGCCGTCCAGAACGACGACCAAACCTTCCAGCATAATAACTATCTGCCAGTCTGTTTCTCCCGCCACGATATGTCATATAATCAACAGGACGAGGACGATAGAAGACATTTCTATCTGCATAACGCTTATAAACCCGATAGGCATAACTATTGTCACGCCAATAAACAGGACGATAGAAATAGTCGTTTCCTACATAATAATTATATTGGCGGGCATCCAAAACATAGAATAAATCACTATTACGACGTACCCAATAATTACCAAAAAGAGTGTTTTCTCCTTGCATATTCAACAAATAATCCAGATTTATTTCATACACAGCTTCATACTGAGCATTAGTTAGCCCAAGCTCATAAGCCATTTTATCTGAAAGGAATAATGCTTCTCTCCTTGCTTCATCATAAGCTATACGACCATAACGACTTCCATAACCTAAACCATATCCATCATCATAATACTCTGATCCAGAAGAAGCTATAGGTCCTCCACCCCCGGCTCCTACAGAAAACATAGTACCACAAGAAGTAAACGTAAAGCTTAACAAGCTCAAAAACAAAATATTTAAACGAATATACTTCATATCAGTTACTTTTTAAGAGATTCTTACTGTGATCTTATATTTAATATGACAAAAGTAACTTACTAACGGCAAAAAGCCTATAGGCAATCTCCTATTTTACAAAGGGAAGTTCCTATTATACGCTACCCTATTGCACTTCCTCGACAACTGTATTAGGAATTTCTTTAGATTTTAATAAATCATCAAGACTTTTGAATGTATACGCAGCCTTATCCTTCACAAATGAACTTGCGAAACGATCTCGTAAGCTCATCAATTTCTGCACAGCTTCTTGATAAGTCTCTGCAGTTATGCGATCAGCCATCTGCTGTGCATTAACAGGAGTGAAGTCGAAATACTGAACAAGATACTGCTGGAACTGACGACGCTGAGTTTGAGTCATTTCTTGTAATTGAACATTCATCTTGTCTTTTGTTCTATAGATAGCAAATATAAGCTCATCAGGCTCACCTCCACGCTGCCCATGATCGTACTTTTTATCATACTCAAAATAACAATCACAAAACCCTTTTTCAGAGAGTTCCTTCAGTTCTTGCATAGCAGGATCAAGTACACGACGGCAGAAATCTGAAAACTTTTTGTAATTATTCTCTAAACGTAACATCTTACGAAAATCAATGGTCTTAATTACTGTACGCCCTTTCTCAACCCATGATTCGATAAACATATAGATACGCTGAGTATAACGATTCTTACAAGCAAAAACAATTTGTTTCCCTAGTCTGTGATATCCAAAATCCAAAGAGACTAATCTCTCCGCCACAGTATGATCAAGTTTAAGAATAGCATACTTATTATAAGAACGATCTTCTGGAATATAAACATCACAAAGATTGGTAGCTTTAGTATACTTTCTTCCTTCTGCAGTCTTGTATGGGATTTCTACAGGGATAGATGCTAGCATTTTTAAGGAATTACGTAACTGAGGATAATGATTAGGATCAACTCCCAATTCTTTAAAAGGCAACTTTATAGGCATACGCCCATCCTCATCCAATTCATCCGTTTGGAATAAATCAAGCTGAAAACCACGTTTGTTATTCAGAATTCCATGCAAAATAGATTGTAGACTCTCAACAATTGATACTAAAATCCTGACTTGTATAAGAGAATAGTCATGACGCATCATCGTAACAGCTATAGGTTGCAATAGCCAGGTTTCTTCTTCAATAGGAATAAGATCATTAGATATTCCTCGTTTAACAGGAGCTTTCTGTGCCTTAGCTCCACGCTTACGAATGGTCTTCTTGGTGGTTGTTTTACCAGTCATTTCTTTGTTATTAGCCTTTGTCATGTATTATTCTAATAGCTTTTAGCTACAAAGATACACCTTTTTTCTGAACAATCTTGCAAATCCTTCAAAAATGATATACACATAAACCAACAATAACTATAATTCCTGATAAAGAAAACAGTTATTATAAAAAAGAAGGAGCATACCTTCTTACATAAGACATGCTCCCTCTAGATAATAAATGGAATAAGAATGCAAAATCTGATAACTAATTATACCATATTTCACCTCCTAATAATTGCTCATCTGAATCATTCTCTTGATTACTTTGATTTTCATACTCAAAATCCTCAATAATCTCTAAGGTTTTAGTCTCTTTCATATTAATAACCTCCAGTTAATTAGATTAAATCTTAAATAACAACTCTTGTTTGTTAAATGACTATGGCAAAGATAAAAAATAAATACAATAAAAGCAAGTTAAAAGTAAGAACCGGCGTAAAAATTAATCTTTTTTCATTAATGGGTATATGAGAATTAAGAATTAAACCAAGAAATAATAAATTAGGAATGAAAGTAAATAGTATTAGAGTCTTACATACATTAAATTAACTATAGTAATCAAGGATGTTACCTCCAACAATAAGTCAACAAAAAATTGGTAGATTTTTTACGGACAAATTTAACAATGAGACCATGATTCAAGACTTTTACTCTTCGTGCAAAAACGTCTACTTTCATATCATGGAAGCCTAAATGATCAGAAGAAAAGAGCTTATAGACAGCTTCTTTTGCACACCATGCTGTCAAGCAGGAGTCTATATCATTAAAAGGCTCATCATCTCTTAAAAACCGAGAAGCTATCCTAAGAACACGATCAGCAGGATATTCTATATCAACACCAACCTCAAAAAAACGAGAAATAATAATTGCGACATAGCCTTTAGTGTGAGAAATACTAATATTGTATCCTTCGATAAAGGGCTTACCATCTGAATTATGAGATATAATAGGTGTATAGCCAAGCATTAAAGTAAGGAGTTTTAACTCTCCTTTCTTTTCAGCTTCCCTACCAGTTTCTATTGGAAGAACTCCAACCTTAATCTTATCATCAATATCAGTTATTATCCGTTCCACAACCAACTGTAACTTTCACTTTACTGATTCTTCTCTCTTCTATTGCTAAAATCTCAAATGTATAGTTCTTATACTTCAATATCTCATGAATAGCAGGGAAGTCTCCTTTAATCTCCAACAGTAAACCAGCTAATGAATCGGCATCACCTTCAACGAGATCAAACTCATCATCGGGAAGATTAAGAATTTTAGTAAAATCATTTAGGAGGGTCTTACCTTCGAAAATATACGTATTTGGAGCTAGTTTCGTATAATTATGATCCTCCTCATCATACTCATCATTTATCTCCCCGACAATTTCCTCCAATATATCTTCTAAGGTCACAATTCCACTTGTACCACCGAATTCATCTACAACAATAGCAATATGCACCTTATTCTCCTGGAATTCACGTAAAAGATCATCTATCTTTTTCGTTTCTGGAACAAAATAGGGAGGTCTAATAAGACTTTGCCATCTAAAGTTTGCTGGTTTCGATAGATGGGGCAATAAGTCCTTAATATAAAGAACTCCTCGAATATTATCCTGGTTATCTTGGAATATTGGAATACGAGAATAGTTATTATCAACTATACATTTCAAAACATCTTCATAGGGACAATGAATATCTAAATCAACGATGTCTTGCCGAGAAGTCATCACCTCTTTTGCTGTTTCATCGCCAAAGCGTATAATTCCCTGAAGCATCTTCCTCTCATCCTTTATATCACTCTTATCTGTCAGCTGCAAGGCCTGCTCAAGATCATCAACGGAAAGTTGTCGATTTTCTTTCTGCACCACCTTTTCTGCAAATGTTCCACTCTTTAATAAGATTGTTTCAATAGGCCAAAATAAGCGACGAAAAAATAAAACACCATTCGCGGCACGCCTACAAAATTGTAAAGGAGCTTTCCTACTATACACTTTCGGTGCTATCTCACCAAAAAGCAACAAAAGAAATGTCAACAGAATTGTTACACACAAGAACTGCAACCATTTTACGCCAAAAGTTAAAAGACTATCGAAAATATAATTGCAAAGCATAATAATAGCGACATTTACAAGGTTATTCGTTATCAGAATAGTTGCCAATGTTCGCTCATTATCATCTCTCAGTTCTTGAACCAGCTTATCTGAGGGACGTTTGTCAGGCTCTAATGCATCAACATCTACAGGAGACAAACTAAAAAAAGCTATCTCAGATGCACTTGCAAAAGCAGAAAGCAAAAGAAGAGCAATAGCAAAAAGGATTGCTATAGCAACATTAAGACTTATTGGATGTACACTTATATAAGAAGAAATGTCAAATAATGATGAATTCATCAGAACGGTAAATTTGAGTTATCTGAAGATGCTACACTATTACCTACACTACTTTCCTCACCAGTATTTTCTACCTTACGAGGAGTAGACAACCATTCAAGATTATCAGCATATATCTCAGTAACAAATCGACGCATCCCCTTCTTATCATCATAAGACCGATTGCGAATACGTCCTTCGATATAAATCTTGTCCCCTTTATGGATATACTTCTCTGCATATTTGGCAAGTCCCTTAAAAAGAACAATATTATGCCAATCTGTACGATCAGGAACGGACGTACCATTCGGCAGAACATATCCTCGTTCTGTTGTTGCCAAGGTAAAAGACGCAACACATTGGTCTGCCTCGAAATATCGAACTTCTGGATCGCGACCAACATTACCTATCAGCATTACCTTATTCATATCGGAAGAATCATAATAAAGTCATGTAGAATTACTTCCACATACCTAGATATTTAAATTTAAAATTCTTACCTTTAGCAGATGGGAATTGACTTCTACTATCAACTCTTTCTTTTAGATAGTCAATAATTCTGTTGTAACAATCCCAACCAGAAACAGCTTTACATCGTGCCACGAAATGAGTATCACGATATTCATGTTTACCAGAAGAAGGAATTAGTACAACACGCTTGAAGTCGAATTCACCTTCATACCACCCTTCACATTCTTCATTAAGATGCATAATTGCGGTATTGTCTTTACGCTGTATTACATCTCCACTTGGACGAAGCGCTTTTTTTTGTTTAAAATCCATCATAGTTGCAGCTTCAGTTTTTATAACAATAAAATAAACACGTGGGCGAACCTTATAACGTTTAGGATAGAAAACATCATTAGACGCATAATTTCTTATATCAGCTTCCAAGTCTGGCGTTAACTGAATATCTGGGATTGTACTTAAGAAATCTAAAGCTTCTTCAGCGTTATGAACTAATACTTCATTATCGAAATATCTAATATATAAATTCATAAGGATAATGTTCTGTATGTTTCTCTTTATAATGAGCGGCAAACGAGACTCGAACTCGCGACCCCGACCTTGGCAAGGTCGTGCT
>ERZ773061.121-NODE-121-length-32920-cov-14.033714_pt1 | contig 32920 bp, 49 predicted proteins | sample MGYA00580627_ERZ773061 | MGnify/ENA primary metagenome ERZ773061 (study PRJEB29015, sample SAMEA2738119) | human oral metagenome | biome: human oral; feature: human-associated habitat; material: saliva | place: China | collected 2223 ...
AAAATATGGAGGTAAATTTTTAGATGAAAAAAATGATGATGAAATTAAAAGAAGCGAAGGTGAAAGCTTTTACACTGGTCGAAATGAGGGATAGTAAAACTCTCTCTATATTTTCCACTTGATGACAATGCTATCAGCTGTGACTTGTACTTTCTTGACTAAGGCTCTAACTATGGTCTTTTGAGACTCATAGTCCATCTTGTAGATGTCTCCCTTGCTCAATTCTTGCTTGATAGTATTTTTGGTCTCCTCTTGTTTAAGAGATGGGTCATTATCTAGCTCTTTTTCTAACAAGGCTCTCATGTTTAGAAATTCGCTTGACTTGCTCTGTAATTCTTCTAGGGTAATTCTGTCATCTATGTATAGGTCGTTAAGTCTACTGATTTTTTTAGTCAATTCTTGTATCTGTTTCTGATAGCTCTCACGGTCTATGGACTCTTTGTGATTATCTGATAAGATTTTTTCTAAGTATTCGGAGTCATGCTGCAACTTATTGACCTCTTGCAAGACATAGGCCTCAAGGTCATCCTTGTAATAAAAGCCTGAGTCACATTTTTTGTTATCGTTGTATGTAGTGACCCCTCTCAACTTTCTAGGGTGTCTTTGATGACACTCATATTTTATAAACCTAGTGCCATCTTTTCTAATCACGCCCATCAAGATTTTTAGGGGCGCTAGACAGTAGCCACATTGAGCGATACCTGATAGCATGTACTTTGCTTGAAATGGCCGAGGATTGAAATTTTCAAGCGCTGTCCTTTGTCTGATTTTAAGTTCTTTTTGAGTCTTATCATAGGCCTCTTTTGAGATAATAGGCTCATGGTTGCCTTTGTAGATTTCTCCCATAAATTGATTATAGCCACAGTAGACAGGGTTATCTAATATCACTCTGACCGCTCTGTAATTCCAGGGCTTTTCTTTTGGAAATTTCTCATTAAGGTCATCCCTGAGCTTAGTGATAGACCTACCTGATAGATAGCTCTCAAAGATAAATTTGATAGCTAGTGACTGGACTGGGTTGATGGTCATGGTGCCTGTTTCTTTGTGGTAGTCATACCCATAAGATGTCTTAGCCCACATCATGGACTTTCCAGCCTTTGCACGCCCTAGCTTACCAAGTTGCATTCTTTCCTTGATTTGCTCCCTCTCCAGCTGAGCAAACACGCTCAAAAGTCCTATCATAGCCTTGCCAAAAGGCGTAGAGGTGTCAAAATTCTCTTGTAAGCTCAAAAATTCAATTCCATTCTTAATGAAAACATCCTCAATCAAGAATAGTGTATCTTTCTGACTACGGCTGAGGCGGTCTAGCTTATAGACTAGGACGGTATCAAATTTTTTCTTGTCAGCGTCTTTGATAAGCCTCTCTAGCGCTGGTCTTTCAGTATTAGAGCCTGAAAAACCTCCATCAGTATATACTTTGTAAACCGTCCAGTCCTTAATTTTACAGTAGGACTCTAATTTGTCTATCTGCTCCTCTATCGAGTACCCCTCCTCAGCCTGTGAGGTAGTGGATACCCTGACATAGATTGCCACTTTGTTTGTTGATTTCATTGCTTTTGTACCCCCTTTTGTGATAAAATAGGGTATAGAAAAGAGGGCTTTTTTAATGCCTATCTTTCTATACATCCCGCTCCACGCTCAGAGTCGCCAAACTTTGTGAGCGTGGGGCTTTTTTATTTGTTATATATTATCATCTACTCTCTCTTGTAAGATGTTCAATTTTTCTTTCAGGTCATTTACTCTTGCTAAATTACTATTCATTTCATTGATGTAGTAATTGATTTCATTGTGAATTTCTAAAGCGCTCGTTGGTGCATTTAGGGAGTTGAAATAATTAACTAATTCTTTGCAAAACCTAGCGTACTCACTATGATACCTTATTTGCATTTGGCACATCATTAAATCAAATTTATTTTTGTCCCATGTCGGAAAATCAATATCAAGATTTGTTGGATATTCTTTAGCTGAGTGTATCTCCCATAGTGATGAGTATTTGTCAGCAATAACCTTTCCTTCCTCAGTCAAAAGTGTTTTACCGTCATCATCATAAAGCAATGAGTTGTCTTTGAATTTTCTTGTTATTTTTTCAGCATTTAGATTGTAATCATGAAAAAAATATTTAGGGATTGATATAGTTGATTTTCTCCCGCTCTTTGTTTTCCCCCACCAAACCAAGAGTAGTAATTCTCTAAGAGGATAACCCTCTGGAGTTATAAAGTTATCGTTGTATTTTGGAAAATCAAAGCCTCTTCCATAAATTTCAAACATATTAGGTCTTGAGTTTATTATTTTGAAATACTCAGGCCGATAGTAGTCAAATTCTTTAGACGGAGAAACAGTAACGGAAATTTGTTGCGGTTCATTCTGTTTTTTACTTCCAAATAAAAAATTAAATATTCCCATATTAAAATCCTCTCTAATGTGATTCAGTTATTGCACGTATTTTTAAACCTTATAAATTTCTACTACCTCTCCAATAGTACGGATATCATCATTTTCTGACAGATGGATTTCCTCATAGGTATTATTGAGGCTTTGTAGATACCATGCCCCACTGTAGTCACGTTTCAACTTTTTGACAAAGTTTTTACCGTTTACCTGGAAAACACCAATAGAATTGACCTCAACCTGACTAGTGACCTTGATGAATAATAGGTCATTATCTTCTATAAGAGGCTCCATGGAGTCCCCTGCAACCTTAGCGATGGTGTCATAGTTATCAGGGACATCATCAGCTCTGAGCTTGACTTCCATGTGTAGATTATCCTCTTGGAAAGTTCCATGACCTGCAGCTACCAATCCCTCAACATAGGCAGTGACATAATCATCCTGAGATTTTTCAAAAATGGATAGAGGGGTAGCACTCTCTTGCTCCTCAAGTTGAGCCTGAGCATAATCCAAGACTTTTTCTTGTCTTTCCTTTGAGAGTTTGCTATAGATTGGTAAGATTTCAGCTTGTTCTAAATCAATGCCATTAAAATAATCTAATGGCACATCAAAGAAATCAGCAAGGATTTTGACAGATGAGAGCCGTGGCTCCTCTTTATTATTCTCCCATTTTGAAATTCTACCCTTGTTAAAATTGATAGTGTCAGGGTAGTTCTTGTTAAGTGTATCAGCTAACTCCTCAAGAGTTAGATTACAGCTCTTTCTGAGCTCTTTAATTCTGTTTCCTATCATTGTTGTTGCTCCTTTTCTATAGATAGAATACCATAAATGTTGCGAAAACACAAATTTTTTTAAAAAAATTAAAAAAAGTTGTTGACAACGAAAAATAAAGGAGTATAATAGACTTATCATCAAGTTGCGAAACCGCAACTAAAAAGAAAGGAGATGTCTATGGCAGGTGTGTTGGAACTAGATAAACCATACCATAATTTGAAAGGTATCATCGTTTCAAAAGGATTGAAACAAAATGATATTGCTGACAAGTTAGGGATGGATAAGTCTACTCTGAGCGTGAAACTCAACCGATACAAAGGGCGAGATTTTACATTCTCAGAGGCAAGCAAACTGGCAGAGTTGCTAGGTGTCAAAATGGAGGATTTCTAGCAATATTTTTTTACTTTAAAAGTTGCGAAAACAACAACAAAGAAAGGAGCACAGATGAACGAACTCATCGAGGTCACACTAAATGACAACCATGAGCCAGTGATTTCAGGTAGACAGCTGCATGAGGCACTTGAGGTAAAGACACCTTACTCAATGTGGTTTGAAAGAATGGTTGAGTATGGTTTCACTGAAAATCAAGATTTTTTGCTTAACAATTTTGTGAAGCAAACAGGGCGAGGAGGTCACAACAGAGTAGACCACATCATCAAGCTAGACATGGCCAAAGAAATTGCCATGATCCAGCGAACGGAACGAGGCAAGCAAGTCAGACAATACTTTATACAAGTAGAGAAAGACTTTAATAGCCCTGAGAAAATCATGGCAAGAGCCTTGCTTATGGCTGATCAGAAAGTCCACAAGCTGGAGGCTCAGATTGAGGCTGACCGTCCTAAAGTACTCTTTGCTGAGGCAGTCAGTGCTAGTCACACATCTATCCTGGTTGGAGAGCTTGCTAAGTTGCTCAAACAGAATGGGGTAGACATGGGAGCTAATCGCTTATTTAATTGGCTAAGAGCTCATGGCTATCTCATCAAACGCAATGGGCGTGACTGGAACATGCCTACACAGAAAAGCGTAGAAATGGGACTCATCAGGGTCAAAGAAACCAGTATCACACATGCTGACGGCCACATCACAGTTAGCAAGACACCACTTGTCACTGGCAAAGGTCAACAGTACTTTATCAACAAGTTTCTCAATCAGGAACGTTTGACAAGCTAAAAGAAAAGCCCTCAAAAGACGGCAAATCCATTTGAGAGCTAGAAAAATACTTTATGAGGTAATTATACCATGAAATCACAAAAAAAGAAATGGGAGCCACGGATAATCAACATCATGGCAGATGGCTCACAGGTTGACAATCTATCAGGGTACACAATCCCTGCAGGTCATTCATACTATGACATCATTTTAGGTGCACACAGCCAAGAATTTTAGAGAGAGGGGACGCAATATGAGGTATGCAGTACATAATCAGGAACACTCACGAAAACTACACATCACTCAATAACGCTTTCACTCAAGACAGCAGGCTTGAACCAGCAACAATAGGCATATTGACGGTAATTTTGACCAATAAGCCTGACTGGGTTGTATACCCTGAGGAAATCGCTAGGCGGTTGAATATTAGCAGGCGTACAGTGGATAGACATTTTAAGATACTAGAGCAATGTGGATACTTGCTATCTGTGAGAATTAGCCACGGCAGAGGGAATGGGACAGAATTTAGACGGTTTTTCTCAGACAGCCCTATGTCAGAAAGCTATAAAACTTACTTAAAGAGTAATCTGGCTGATGAGTTATCCACAGGTAACTAGAGAGAGTCATTTTACACTTGGAAGATTTTGCCATGTTAAAAATTGCCATGTTAAAAATTGCCATGTTAAAAATTGCCATGTTAAAAACTGCCGTCTAATAAGTACTAACTATATAACAAGTATTAACTATACAATAATCTAAGCCTACGGCACTAACTTAATAATAAATACTAACTTACAACAAACTACTAATACTAATAAATAAAAGAAAGAGAATAAAAATCATGACTTATAAAGAACTCATCAAACAACAACAGGAAAAAATTGAACGTATCGAACAACTACAAGAGGATTTACATAAATTATCTACATTTTCCTTACTAACTATTGATTTATTAAATTTACCTGATGGGCTAAGAGCTCCGACAAAGGCTATCCATGATGTCTCACATGTCATCAAGGATGTATTAGATGGTATGAGTCCAAGAGAGGCTATTGAGAAAAACATGACAGAGAAAGATGATGAGGAGTAATAAAAATGTGGAATAAATTAAAAAACTTTTTAGGGCTAGACGAAATCTTGGCAGATGAGCCAATTCAGGAACCAAAGCAAAAAAACAGCAATCTAATTGATGTAAGAGCCTTGCAGATTGAAAATCAACTACTTAAACAAGAAATCAAGCTCAAAAATGAGTTACTAAATGAGCTATCACAGGATAACATGGCTCTAGGTAGACAATGTCAGGGATATGCTGAGAAAGTATATGACCAACAAAAACTAATCAATATCTATCAAGAGATGGCTAATTAAGGAGGCAGAGCATGGACAGAGGACTTTTTGGGACTTTTGACTATGACAGAGATTATCTACAACCTACAGAGCCCCAGAATGAACTTGAGCCGTCTGATTATGTATTCAGTGCTGGTCAGTGGATTTATGTAGGAGATTGTTAGCCTATGGATAGAGAGCACTATGAGGACAGTGCCTACTGGAGACAGAGACACTTTGAGACTTGCTGTGAGCTAGGGTCTATTATCAATGAGCAACAGGACAAGATAGTCTCACTCATGAACGAAAACAACCGCTTAAAACACAATAGAGGTAAAAGGAAATGACAAACGATATTCAAACAGCAGAGAAAAATTTTTTAGAAGACCCACAGACTTTGACAAGTGGGATTGTTAGAAAATATCTTGACCCACAAGGGAAAGCTAGTGATGAAGAATTAGCTTATTTCATTGCTCAAGCAAGGGTGCAAAATTTAAACCCTTTTACGAGAGAGATTTATTTTATTAAGTACGGAAACCAACCAGCTCAAATAGTTGTAGCTCAAAAAGCATTTCAGAAAAAAGCTGACGCTCACCCTCAATATGACGGGATGGAGTCGGGGATAATTTATGAAAAAGATGGCGAAATCCAACGCTCTGAGGGTGCTTTCCTACCAAAAGGGGCAGAAATATTAGGAGCGTGGGCGGTAGTATACAGAAAAGACCGTACACACCCAACAAGAGCAGAGGTCACTTTTTCTGAGTACGATAACTCAAAGATTAGAAAAGAGGGAAAAATCAATCAATACGGCAAAGAAAACAAACCTAACACATGGGATGAAAAGCCAGCAGTTATGATACAAAAAGTAGCAACAGTAACAGCTCTTAGAAATGCTTTTCCTAATGAACTTGGTGGACTTTATGAGGCTGATGAGTTAAGAGAAGTTAAGGACATTACACCTCCAGCGCCTCAAGAAAGCCGTGAGGATGTAGTAGCACGCAAAATGGCTCAGATTGAGCAGTTTAACAGAGAGCAAGAGACAAGCTATGTAGCACCTGAGATGGAACCTGAGACACCTCATGAACCAATCCAGGGCGAGCTACTAGATGACAATGAGCTTGAATTTTAGAGAGGAACAACATGCAAGAATTACAGGTAAAAATCACACAGGCTCAGGTTGAAATCATTGACCGTGAGAAATTTGAGCAGAATATCAACGAGGTAGTGGCTAAGTATCAAAATTACACGGTCACAGCCTCAACTATCAAGGATGACAAGCAAGTACTTGCTAATTTACGTAAACTAGACAAGCAAGTCTCTGATGAACGTATCAGAAATAAAAAGCTACTATCTGAGCCTGCTGATGAGTTTGATAAATACATCAAGCAAGCTATCCAGCCGCTAAAAGACATCATTGAAAAAATTGATGTAGATGTCAAAGAGTTTGAGAACCATCAAAAAATGGTCAGACTAGATACGGTCAAGGCTTACATCTCAAACAAGTCAGCTGAGTACATGATAGACCCTAGAGTCTTTGATGAAAAGGCTGCAGAATACATCAAGGCTAGTGATTTTATGGCTGATGGGATGACCCTTAAAAAAGCAACTATGAAAAGCCTTGATGATATGGTCACATTTGAATTTCAGAAACAGCAAGAATTTGAAAAGGCTAAGTCAGCTATTTCAGGGTTATGTGCTGAGTATGGCATGACTGACTCACCTTACATCCGACAGCTGAAAGACTTGACGCTTGCTGAGGTCTTTGAACAAATCAAAGCTGACTATGAATTTGAAAAGCAAAAGGAAGAGCTCAGACAAGCTCAAGAACGAGCAGAGCGAGCTAGTCAGGAGCTTTTAGCAGCTCAACAATCCAAACAGCAAGAACAGGCTCCAAAATCAACAGAGACCCCAAATTTTGACCCAGAGACAGGCGAAATCTTGGACAGTGAGCAAATCCCTCAAAATGAGACAAAAGCTCTCAGAGAGGCTGAAAATAACTCTGATGACTACAACCTTAAAATGGGACTTACGGTATTTTTTAAAGATCTGGAAGAAAAAGAACGATTTAAAAAGGCTTTGTCTGACTCTGATTTTGAATATGGGAAAAACTACTGGATTAAAGGCTTTGGTTGGCTTATGCAACCGTTAAAACAGGAAGAGCTTGCAGATAATTTGGAGGCTATCACTGTCAAAAAAGCCACTGAAAGACAGGTGTAGCTATGGAAATTAGAAAAGTATCTGATAGCATTTCAATCTATTCAGACGGTAAGAGATTGCAGGTTATCCACAACCTAGGGGATGAGTTTATCTTAGATTTTGAAATTAAAAATTACAAAACTATAAATATTGATGATCTGAGCCCACGCATTGTAAGTGAGATTACTCCAATTTTTAAAGTGAGTGGGTACTGCTCACGAAGTGGAGAAGACACCCAACGCTTAAAATGGGCTATCCGTCAATTTGAGGACTTTGATGAGTATATTAAAGATAATGAGGATGATTTGATTAGATGGTGGAAAAATCCAGGGAGGAAAATAAATGATCAATAACGTCACATTGGTTGGGAGGCTTGTAGCGCCTCCTGATCTACGAAAAACGCCTAACAACGTATCTAGTTTGCAGGGCACACTTGCGGTCAATCGCAATTTCAAGAATGAGAATGGAGACCGTGAGGCTGATTTTATCAATTTCCAAGCGTGGAGAGGTACAGCTGACATCATTGCTCAGTATTGCAGCAAGGGCTCATTTATTGGGATCATTGGACGCATACAAGTGAGGTCTTACGAAAAAAATGGTCAGCGTAGATATGTGACTGAGGTAGTTGCTGAGAGTGCCTATCTGTTAGAGAGTCGCAATAAACAACAGGGACAAGGTAAAGCTCAAGCAAACAATGCTTACACAGGGAATAGCAACCTATTCAGTCAGCCTGACCCATTCAGTATCTCTGATGATGATTTACCATTTTAGGAGCTGCTAAATGAAATTGACACTTAACATTGAGCCTAAGCCACAATCAAGGCCACGGTTTGCAAGACGTGGGAGTTTTACCACAACTTACGAAGATAAGGGCATGAAAGCATGGCGCAATAGTTGCCAGTTACTCATTGCTAATCAGTACATGGGTCAGTCTATCCTTGAGGGAGCTTTGAGGGCACGGCTTAGATTTTACATCAAGCCTCCTCAGTACCTCTCCAAGGTCAAGAAATATCATCAAGCGCTACTAGATGAGGTTATCCCAGTAGACAAAAAGCCTGACATAGACAACTATGAAAAGGCTCTATATGACAGCATGTCAGGCATTGTCTTTAAAGATGATGGACAGATAGCTTTGCATGATGTAGGCAAATTTTACAGCCTAAATCCTAGGATAGAGATAGAAATTGAGGAGATGAAATGGAAAACTTAATAGATGTACTCAGAGAGGAGAGATACTCAGCTATAGCAGTCTTAGTGATTGGTCTCTTATCATTTGCTGGGGGATGGTTTGACCCATTCAAGGCTAGACCCACAAAAGCGCCTATAATCATTTATAAAGTTGACAATGCAGGGGCTGAAATTGATGGAAAAATCGTAGACAAGGAAATTATTGAGGGACGGCATACAGTCACTGTGGCCTCTTATGGCAAGTTTTTAGTAAGCAAGTCCCAATATGAGAGCCTAAAAGTAGGCGATGACATGCCTGAGTATTTGAAATAAAGGAGCAAAAAATGGACTATAAAAAAAGGTTGACAGAAAAACAACGTGAACGATTTGCTTTTATGCTAAGGTATAAACGACTAGAGAGAGATTTGACAATTACAGAATTAGCTAACAAGTTAGGTTACTCAACCGCAAGTATATCTTATTGGGAAAATAAGAAAACAAATCCCAACCTATACAAAGTACAGGATGTGGCTAGTTTCTTTGGGCTCCCACTAAATATCATGATAGGAGAGGGATAAGGAGGTAGAGTAATGAATAAACAAGAATTGATTAAGAAAATCAAAAATTTGCCATTTGTATTATTATCTGAACGATACATTAGTCAGAATTATGTACTAGAACTCTTGGAACAACTAGACGAACCGCAGAAACCAGTAGTACCGCAGTTTGTGGCGGAGTGGTATGAGGAACACAAGAAAGATTTAGGATATAGTATTTGGAATTATATATATTATTGGGATCAACAAGAAGGTTATGATTTCAAAGACTGGTTTGATTATGGTTGTTGTGGCACTATCCAAACCCTCTTCAACATGCACCAATTCGGCTACGAGGTCGAGGAAGAGAAGCGGTATATCGTGAGATTGAAAAATATTCGCGAAGACCGCGAAACTTTGAACTGCGAAAAACGTTTAAAAATATGGAATTTTTCAAGTGAAGAAGAAACCACACTTTTTAGAACAAAACACACCCGCAAACAACTAGAAGAAGCTGGTTTCGGTTGGGTGTTTGATTGTGAGGGAGTGGAAGTAGAGGAGGTTGAAGAATGAACCAGCTAACTTGTACTAACTGTTATTCAACATCTACAACGCACCATCACACTGATTGGAATCATATTGACAATACCACTGGTTTACAAAAAGCAGTTAGTGTAGTCCTATGTTTAGATTGTAAAACATTGTTTGTTGATGATAGAACATGGTAGTAGATATTTAAGGAAATGGAAGAATGATACCAAAATTTAGAGCGTGGGATAGCGTAGAAAAGAAATTCGTAGAACATTTTTTTATCACAGATAACGGCTTGATTTGCAACATGGAAAAACCAACATCAGGCTACAACTCTCCTATTCCTATCGAAAAGTCAGAATTGATCCTCATGCAATCAACAGGATTGTTTGACAAAAATAACAAAGAAATTTTTGAAGGGGATATAGTTCGGGTTCTTGATAGTCCTTATACTGTTTTTTACGATAACGAAAGAGGAAGTTATCGCTTGAAACCACACGATGACAGATGGAATGTTGATTATATGTCTAATTTTTCGCATGGTGGAAATTTCGAAGTTGTCGGAAATATTTATGAAAATAAGGAGCAATTATGATAATTATAAGCACGAATCCCAAAAATCAACTTTTGGAAAAAGTAGAAGAAGAGCTTGATTTTTTAGGAGTCAATTACGAAATTAAAAAATCATGGACAGATGAACTCATCAAACAATGTTTTGTCAATAATTTTGAATTCTGTTCAGGGCATTATATGAGCCAAATTAGAAAATTGAATTTTGAACAAGTATTAGAGATGATACACAAAAATCCTAAAATGTTAAGAAAATTCATTGTTATAAACGGGAATAAATCGATAGCTGATTTTCCTAAAATAAGTCTTGTTAGAAAACAGTTGAAAGGGTTATTAAAATGAGCAAAGAAGCAAGGATGTTTTACAATCACATTAAAAAACAACTGGTCTATGTTCCGAATACATCGATTGCTGAAAGGTTGAAAAAACATATTTTAGCACATCCTAATTTTAATAGCAGCAGAAGTTTTTTAGATGCTGTTGTTGCAAACTACTGCATTAACAGAAAGAAAGATAAGTTACCTAGTCGTGAAGTGCTTGATTGGTTAGGTAAATTTCTAGATTTAAACTACGAAAATCCAGAGCTTTTGGAGGTGGAAGGATGAAACCTAAAAAATATCCATATTCAGGAACTGCAAAAGCAAAGAAACCAGCTAAAGAAGATAAGCTAGAGCTTGTAGTTTTTCCTAATATATCATTAAGAAAAAGCTTGCTCAAGCACATTTACTCAGTTGTCAAACAACATGACAATACTACAATCATTTATTTCAGACTTCCAAAAGTTTTTGGATTAGACTATGAAGAACAAAGAGCTAAAGTAAATCTTAGCTATGAGAAAACTATAAAAATTTTAAATGAGGTAAACTAAAGGAGAGGCAGAGAGTGAGCAGAGCTAAAGAACTCTTGACAGAGCTACAGAGCTTGGACATGGATATCCAAAGCCGTATAGATGAAATCAATGAGCTTGAGGCTGGCCTACTCTCAAGCCCTAAGTGGACTGATGTAAAAGTCCAAAGTGGCCAAGTTAAAAAGATTGATGATGTATATGCTCAGTTGATTACTATGAAACAAGAGATAGAGCGTGACATCAAAGAAATTATAGATAGAAAGCTAGAACTGAGCAGGCTGATCAATAAGCTATCAAATCCGAAATATAGGACAGTATTAAGGATGACATACATAAATAAGATGTACGTAGATGATATTTGTGACAAAATGGAGATCAGTAGGACTACATTTTATACATGGAGAGGCTTGGCTATTAGTGAGTTAAATGATTTACTAAATCGGACTAAATCGGACTAATAAGGCTAAAAATTGTTAGCACGGTTTTTAAAATCTGATAAAATGATAGTGTCAAATGCTGAAAAGGTTTGATATTATCTCCTTATGTTTTGAGAGGCTACGGCCTCTTTGAGGTAGTGATACGGATGATAGGCTCTTTCTCTATGTTGTTGTTCCTTTGGAGACTGTCCCTGGTTCGAGTCCAGGCACTACCATTTTTAAAAGCTACAAAAAAATAAAAATGTAAAGGTAACAATATACTATTGGTTCTAATTGAGGTTAGTAGCTCCTCAGATTAAGTCACTCAATGAGTGGCTTTTTTATATTTCAAAACAAATAAACAGCAGGAGGTTTAGGCTTGGGTAGAGCAAGAGACCCCAACCGAGACAAAGCATTTGAAATCTATTCAGAGCACAATGGCAACATTGAACTGATTGAGATTGCTGAGCGTTTGGGTGTTTCATCTGGCACTGTCCGAGGTTGGAAAAGTAAAGACAAATGGGAACCTAAAATAAAAGGAACGCTCCAAAAGAAAAATAAGGAACGCTCCAAAAAACCAAGAGGCGCTCCCAAAGGTAGCAAAAACGCTCTAGGGCATGGAGCACCTAAGGGAAACACTAACGCCATTAAACATGGTTTATTTTCTAGGTATCTCCCTCAAGAGGTATATGAGATAGCTCAGGAACTGTCAGAGAAACAACCTATTGACATCCTATGGGAAAATATCACGCTGACTTATGCTAATCTTTTGCACGCTCAGCGTATTTTGTATGTGCAAGATGTTGATGATACTACAAGTATAATGATAGCTACTACAGCCAAAGGAGGCTCTAGCTATGAAATCCACACATCATGGGATAAGCAAGGCAAGGCGTTAGCTGCAATAGCAAGAGCTCAGGCTGAACTAAGAGGCATGATAAAGACCTATGATGAGCTTACACGCTCTCCACTGGTCACAGAGGAGCAACGTTTGAGGATTGATAACCTCAAGGCTCAACTAGGTTCTAATGATGAGGATGATACAGTCATAACTGGATTTACATTTGATAGGAGTGAGTACAATGGTAACACTGAACCTAGCCAAATTGATTAACCCAGTATTTGATGATGTCCTATACACAAACAAGAGCCATGTAGTGCTCAAGGGTGGCCGTGCCTCTACTAAGTCATCAGTAGTATCCATTGACCTTGTCAATGACTTTATCAATGACCCTAATGGTAATGTAGTAGTCTTACGCAAAGTAGGCAAATACTTGAGAATGTCAGTATATGAGCAGATTAGATGGGCTATCTATGAGATGGGCTTAGCTAATCAGTTCAAGTTTGGGAAATCTCCCTTACAGATAACTCATATCAAGACAGGAACGGCTTTTTATTTTTATGGGGTTGATGATCCCATGAAACTCAAATCACAAAAGATAGCTAAAGGTTATGTCATGGCTGTATGGTTTGAGGAACTTGCTGAGTTTGCAGGCCGTGAAGATATTGACATAGTTGAGGATACTTTCATCCGTCAAGAATTGCCAAATGGTAAAGAGGTCAAAGTCTATTTCACTTACAACCCTCCACGCAATCCCTATGACTGGATAAATGAGTGGGTGGCTGAGAAAGCTAGTGACCCTACATACATGATACATCATAGCACCTATCTTGATGATAGACTAGGCTTTCTGTCCAGGCAGATGATTGAGAAGATAGAACGCTATAAGGAGACTGACCCTGACTATTACAGATGGATGTATTTGGGTGAGGTTATTGGTTTAGGTAATCATGTCTATAACATGAGCTATTTTAAACCACTAGAGAGCCTCCCTACTGATGATAAGCTAATAGGCATATCATTTGCTATGGATACTGGACACCAACAGTCAGCTACAACCTGTGGAGCTTATGGGCTTACAGCAAAAGGCAAGGTCATCCTATTAGATACTTTCTACTATAGTCCAGCTGGCAAGACCATCAAAAAGGCACCTAGTGAGTTATCTGTCATGATACATGATTTTATAGACAAGGTCATGAAACAGTACAGAGTACCTAAATTAAAAATGACCATTGATAGTGCGGAGGGAGCTTTGAGAAACCAATATTTCAGAGATTATGGAGAACGCTGGCACCCAGTTGCTAAGAAGAAAAACCAGACCATGATTGACATGGTTATCAGTTTATTAGCTGAGGGGCGTTTTTATTACCTTGATACTGAAAATAACAGGGTATTCATTGAGGAGCATAAGATGTACCGATATGATGACAAGACCATCAACACAGATGACCCTAAAGTCATCAAGGAAGATGACCACACGGTAGATGGTTTCAAGTATTTTGTCCTAGATAACGCTAGAGAGTTAAATCTAAAAGCCTAAAGGAGCTAGTAATGGGAATAGTCCAAAAAATTAAAGATATTTTTAAAAGGAGTAAATATGTGATGACTAGTCAAAATCTAACATACATCACTGACCATCCGAAAATAGCGGTGTCATCAGCAGAGTATGACCGTATTAGAGAGAATATTAAGTATTTCTCAGGTCATTATCCACAAATTGAATACACGGACAGCAACGGTACTAAAAATAAAAGAGATTTCAACCATTTGCCTATTGGCCGTACAGCTGCTAAGAAAATTGCAAGCCTTGTATTTAATGAACAGGCTGAAATCAAACTAGATGATGGGCAAGCTAATAAGTTTATCCAACAACAGCTACAAGATGACCGATTTACCAAGAACTTTGAGCGATACCTTGAGAGCTGTCTGGCTCTTGGTGGTCTTGCTATGAGGCCTTATATTTATGGTGACCGTGTAAGAGTGTCATTTATTCAAGCACCTGTTTTTTTGCCATTGCAGAGTAACACTCAAGATGTGTCTAGTGCTGCAATCGTGACCAAGACCATCAAAGCTGATGGTAACAAGCAGAGATATTACACGCTGATTGAATTTCATGAGTGGTCAAATGATAAATACACGGTGTCAAACGAGCTATACAGGTCTGATAATCAGAATGCAATAGGCTCAAGAGTGCCACTGTCAGAGATTTATGAGGATTTAGAGGAAGTGGTGGAGTTAAATGGCTTGAGTCGTCCACTATTCACTTATCTAAAGCCACCAGGAATGAACAACAAAGACATCAATAGTCCTCTTGGTCTATCTATCTTTGATAACGCCAAGACTACAATAGACTTTCTTAATACCACATATGATGAATTTATGTGGGAGGTCAAGATGGGTCAGCGTAGAGTGGCAGTACCTAGCCAAATGATTAAAGCAGAATATAATCAAGATGGCGAGAATGTAGTGGTCAAGCGTGAGTTTGAGGCTGGCCACAATGTTTATGAGCAGTTTGACTCTGGTGATATTGATAAGGGCATAGGTATCACAGACCTTACTACACCTATTAGATCAGATGACTACATCAAGGCTATTAACGAGGGCTTGGCTCTCTTTGAAATGCAGATAGGTGTATCAGCTGGGATGTTTGGTTTTGATGGTAAGTCAATGAAAACAGCCACAGAGATTGTCTCTGAAAATAGCGATACATACCAAATGAGAAACAGTATTGTCAGTCTAGTAGAGCAATCACTAAAAGAGCTTATTATCTCAATGCTAGAGTTAGGCAAAGCCTACAAACTCTATAAGGGAAACATCCCTGAGATGGACAAAATCAGCGTCAATCTTGATGACGGTGTCTTTACTGACAGAAATGCAGAATTGGACTACTGGATAAAAGTAGTAAATGCTGGCTTTGGTACTGACACCATGGCTATTGAGAAAGTCCTAAATGTGACACCTGAAAAAGCTAAAAAGATTAAGGCTGAGATTGATGGCAATGTCATTGATGATGTAAATGATGAGCGTAGCTCTGAGGATGTAGGAGTCTATGGAGAATGAAAGTATTAAAACAAATTTTAAGAAGATTTAAGCAAAAAATAATGTCATCTGTAGGTATTGAAAGCCCCTCACTAGAACAAGCAAAGCTAGTAAAGGAGATAGTGGAGGCTGTCCATGAAAGACAAAAAGAAACCAATCAAGCTAAATGATCAGCAACTAATGCTTGACGCTAGTAGAGTAGCTGACATTTACCATCAGCTAACTCTTGACCTTTTTGATCAGGTTATAGACCGTATCAAAGAGCGTGGCTCTGCTAGTCTTAATGATAACCCTTATATCTGGCAACTTGAGAAGATGAATGAGATGGGGCTACTCAATGATGACAATGTCAGTCTTATCTCAGAGCGCTCAGGAATTGCTGAGGAACAGCTCAGGTATGTCATACAAAATGAGGGCTACAAGGTCTATAAAGACACAAAAGAGCAACTACTGGAGTCCATGGGTGGACAATTTACTGATAACTCACTCATTCAGACCAATTTAGCTGCTTATGTCAATCAGACCATGGGAGACATAGATAACCTTATCAATACAACTTTACCACTGAGTGTCAGAAAGGTTTATCAGTCTATTGTTGAGGAGAGTGTAGCCAAAGTAGTCACAGGCCTTACAACATCAGATAAAGCCATCTCTGATACAGTCATGAAATGGGCTGAAAAGGGTTTTTATGGCTTTACTGATAGCCAAGGCAAGCGCTGGAAAGCTGACACTTATGCTAGGCAGGTTATTAAATCCACAGCTTGGAGGGTCTACCGTGAGGTCAGAATGGCTCCAGCTGATGAGATGGGTATAGATACCTTTTACTATCACAAAAAGGCCACAGCAAGAGAAATGTGCGCTCCTCTACAACATCAGATAGTAACTACTGGAGTTGCTAGAGAAGTAAATGGAGAGCGTGTCTTAGCTCTAGCTGACTATGGCTACGGTCATCCTGCTGGATGTCAGGGTATAAATTGCACCCATGAGATGACACCATACATCCCAGGAGTCAACTACAAGCCTGATTTGCCTGATCATTTGAAAGACTTAACGCCTGAGGAGGCTATAGCAAATGCAAACGTACAGGCTAAACAGAGAGCTCTGGAGAGGTCTATCAGGAAGTCTAAGGAGCTTTTGCATGTTGCAGAAAAACTAGGAGACAGTGAGCTAATCTCTAATTATAAGAGTAAGGTCAGGATGAAACAGGGAGCTATGAGAGGCTTTTTGAGTCAACACCCTTACCTACATAGAGATTATGCCAGAGAGAAATACTATGATGATCCATTTTCTCAAGCTCAAAAAGAAGTAAAGCTCAGGAAGAAGATGGCAGAACATCATTACATCAAAGAGGATGAAATACCTGCATTTAAGAAAGTGGGCGGGAAAATCACTAAAGCAGAGCGTAAAGTTATCTATGCTCCAGACTTTGACAGTATGGGGTATATAGCAACAAATAGGAGCTTTGATATTAACAAAGCTCTCAGAAGTAATGGCACTATCCCACTTAGCAAAGAAGAAAGTAAAGTAGTTTTAACTCTTGATGGTGTTATTGAAAGAAATAGAGCGTTAAAAAATATAAAAGTTAGTCGCTTTGATGATGGTGGTTACTTTAAATCAATCATTACTAGCAATGCTGACTTGCTGAAAAAATATGATAGTGTATCTGATATGCTGAACTCTGGAGAGGCTGTTTTCAGTAACGCTGCTTACACATCAACTAGTTATATACCAAAATATAACTTTTTCAAAACTAGAAAAGTCAAAACCATCATCAATATTTCAAAAGATAGTAAAATATACTTTACAGATAATGACGCTGAGTCTGAAATTATCATACCAAGAAATGCAAAATATGATATAATTAGTATGAAAGAAAACAAAGGCGGCATTGTCTTAGAAATGAATTTAAGAGAGGAGTGATATTATGGAATTGTCAGAGGCTCTAAACTTTGTTGACTCTTTAAATCTGGATGAAAAACCTTTAGATTTTTCAGAGTTTACTGATGAACAATTACTGAGTATAAGTATTACACTTGACTTGCTTTCATTAGATGAGGCTAAAGCATTTGAATTAGAATTAAATAAGCGACAGCTTACAGAGAGATATTTTTCTATGAGAAAACCTAAAACTAGCGCTTAGTTTGATCTAGGCGCTTTTTTAATACCATAAACCACTATAAACCTATGGGAGCCCATCAGGTTTTTTATTTTGCCCTGGAGCATGGCGTAAAACTGTCTTAATTTGTCCATGTGACGTAAAAAGGAGGATTAAGACATGAGTCTTAAACGTGAAATGTTAGTTGAGGCAGGTATTGAGGATAAGTCAGTGATTGACAATATCATGCAAGCGTACGGTGCAGGTATTGAGAATGCAAAATCACAGGCTAAATCTGAGCTACAAGCTGAAAATGATACATTAAAGCAACAACTTGAGCAACAGACTCAAGCTATCCAAGACTTGCAAGCCAAAGAGGGTGCTAGTGAGGAAAGCAAGCAACAACTTGAACAACTCAAGGCACAATTTGAGCAGTATAAGCTGGATAGTGAGGCAAACCTTGCTCAGGTAACCAAAACCAATGCTATTGCCCTTGCTTTGAAAGATGTAGGTGCATACAACTCTGATGATTTGATGAAATTCATTGACCTAGACAGTATTGAGCTAGGAGAAGATGGCAAGCCTCAGCTTGAGGACACAATCAACTCACTCAGAGAGTCAAGCCCTTACCTTTTCCAAACGGTGCAAGAGCAACCAAACCCTAACATCTCTGTCCCAGGCAACCCATCAGCAAGTAATGCAGATGACGGCTTGAGCGCAGAGGACAAAGCCCTTTTTGCAGGCTTTGACAGCGTATAATACTAAAAAAGAAAAGAGGAAAATATAAATGGCAGTAAACTACGCAGAAAAATTCAGTCAGAAAGTAGATGAGCGTTTTGCAAGAGAGGCTCTTACTACTAATACTATTAACCAGGATTTTGATTTCATTGACGCCGAGACAGTCAAGGTCTACACTGTAGCTACATCAGGAATGAATGACTACCAAACCACTGGTCAAAATCGCTACGGTACAGCTGACGAGCTTGGAAATTCAGTGCAAACTTTGACGCTTACTAAAGACCGTTCATTTACATTCACGATTGACAAGAAATCAGAGCAAGGCTCAAACGGTGTCATGGAGGCTGGTAAGTCTCTAGCTCGTCAAATTTCAGAGGTAGTCATCCCTGAGGTTGACAAATACCGTCTGTCAGCAATGGTTTCAGGTGCTGACACTGAGCATGTTGCAACAGGTGCAGTTACTAAAACTAATGCTTATGAGCTTGTACTTGAGGGACAATCTAAGTTGTCAGACGCTCTAATCCCTGTGGCTGGCCGTATCTTGCATGTGTCTCCTAAATTCTACAAGTTGATTAAACTTGATGATACTTTCATCAAAAACTCAGACCTTGCTCAAGAAATCACTGTCAAGGGTCAAGTAGGGATGATTGATGGTATGCCAGTAGTATTGACACCATCAACATATATGCCTACAGGCGTTGAGTTTATTATCGCTCACCCAGCAGCTACTACATCACCTGTTAAGTTGGAAGATTACAAAATCCATGACAACCCACCAGGCATTAACGGTAAATTAGTTGAGGGTCGTATCCGTTATGACGCTTTCGTCCTAGACGCTAAGAAAAAGGCTATTTATGTCCACAAAAAAGCCTAAGGAGGTAATCAATGGCTAATGATAACACAGTAGAGGAAGTAGTAGAGGTTAAAACTGATGTCACTTTGACTAAGGATGGGGTATCATTTACCCTGTCTGACCCTATCATGATTTCAGCTTTTGAAAACAATGGCTATAAAGTGGAGGAATAAACTAAATGGCTCAGTTTAAAGCAACAAGTAATGTTGTTTTTTATGTCAATGGCAAAGAGCAAAGTTATAACAAGGATGTAGTGTATGACATGGATGTCAAAGTAGCTGAGAGCTTAAATGCTCAAGGCAAACAGTCACATCCTGAGTTGAGCCCATTCTTTGAACCAGTTGACGAAAAAGAAGAAACCAAAGAGGCAGGTAAGTAGTGCCGCCTCTTTTTATTGGAGGTGGTTACTATCGCTTATTTGACTAAAGATGAGTTTAAAAATTTAGGATTTGATGAAGTAGATGGCTTTGAAAAATTATTGACAAAGGCAGAGGTGGCTATCAATCTCTTTCTTGATGGCTTTTATGGCACCAAGGATTTTGAGACTGATTTCAAGACTAGAAAGAAAGCTGTCAAACTTGCTACGGCTTACCAAGTGGCTTACTTAGACGCTAGTGGGTTCACTACAGCCGAGGATAAGCAAGCAGTCTCTACTGTGATACTTGGTAGGACTCATGTGAGCTATCATAACGGCACTGGGAGGCCGTTTGAAAGTGACAGATATAATCTATCACTTGACGCCTTAAACGTGCTAAAAGCAGCAGGCTTTGGCTATAGAGGGGTTGGTTATGATAGATAAACGGCTATTGATTGATACTGTAACAATTCAGAAAATCACAGGAGAAAAAGACGGATGGGGAAAAGATATGATGGAAAGCTCAGTGACCCTTAAACCTGTTAGATTTGATAGACAGTATCAAGTGCAAGGCACTCAAAACAACCGTAAAGAGTCTAAACCTAGCACCTTATTTGTGTACCCTAAACATTGTCCAGTCACTTTAGATGATACTTACATCAATGCCGTTATAAATGATGGTCGGCATGACTACAGAGTGCTCTCAGTCACACCTGTCAGTTATCCACATAACAGCAAAGTATTTTGCTATGAGCTGGAGTGTATCTGATGGGGACTAGCGTATCTTTGAAAGTTGACCTAAAAGGCATAGAGAAGAAAGTATCCCCACAAGCACTAGCCAAGGGCAAGTTAGCTATTGCAAACCAAATGCTGACTGACTTTACACCCTTTGTCCCTCGTAAGAGTGGAGACCTAAGCGGTAGTGGTCAGGCTACAAAGGATGGGGTGCGATACCCTGGCCCTTATGCAAGAGCTCAATTTTACGGCTCCAGCTATAACAAAGCAAGGACATTTGTATTTTCAAAATATACCACACCAGGAACTGGTAAACGCTGGGATTTAAAAGCTGAGGCTTTGCATGCTAGTGAGTGGGCTAAAGTAGGATTGACCGCAATGGGAGTAAAAACATGAATAATAACGATTTTTCAGAAGTATTAAGAGATTTCATCAATACACTAAATCTCTCTCTGACTTGTAGGCTTGACTATTTGTCGGAGAAAGAGGATTTAGTCCTATATCCTTTGCCAGGTGGCAAGATTTTAAAAGAGTACATGGACGGAAAGCAAGACATCAGCCTTGTTTTTGAGGTGGCTATCAAGACACTTGACCATCAAAGAACAAGCTCTATTTTGTGGAATATCAATCATGCTCTTGCTAATTTTGATTTAGAGCTACCTAGCAAAAATAACTCATATCAATTCAGAGGCCTTGAAGTCTCACAGCCATTCCTTAATGACCGTGATGACCAGGGCTTTTATATTTACATGTTAGATGTAACGGCAGAAATTGAAGTAAATGGAGGAAATTAAATGCCAAAATTAAAAAACGCCAAGCGTAAACACTATGTGGCGCCTTGGTCAGCAGAAAACGCAGCAACAGAGCCAACAGGTGACGCTTGGAAATGGCTTGCAGATGGAGTGACGACCGCTGAGGTTGAGAATGACGAGGAGACAGATGACACAGCTTACTACAATGGTGATGGAACACCCGAAACAGTAGTAAAATCTGTAAAATACGGTTTCTCATTTGAGGGGGACTACATCAAAGAGGATGAGGCACAGGCTATCATTGCTGGCATGCGCTTTAAAATTGGTGATGGGCGTAAATTGTGGTTTAAAGTTGTTGACGCTGATGGCAAAAAACAATATGTGGGCGTAGCTACAGCCTCTGGCATTAAAATTGGAGGCGGTGAGGCGGCTGAGTTTGAGGGCTTTGAGTGTACTATTAGCTGGAACTCAGCACCTAAGGAGTCCGCTGTAGTCGGATAATGTGTTTTAGGGGGGTGGCAATACTCCCCTTTTTATTTTTGATTAAAAAATTGATTAAAAATTAGTAGGAGAAAAAAATAATGGTAGTAATTAAAAAGCGTGACAATGTCATCCCTGTAGAATTTGGAGAGTTTACTCTTGAATTTATCGGAAATGACCAAAATATCCACAAAATGGAAAAAACTGGCAAAATCCTCAAAGAAGAGGGTGAGAAAGTAGCCAATGCAGATGATGAACAAGCATTTGAGGCTCTACAAGACATGGTTAAAAACTCATGGACAGAGCTATTTGACGCTGAGGCTTATCAAAAAGTCTACGATTTCTCAAATGGGTCTACTATTGACACAATGGCCTACTTACTTGAAACCATCAATGGTGTCATCTCAGAATGGGAGAGCCGTAACAACACAGACGCTCTCAAGAAATATTTAGGAGACTAACATGCTAGATTTATCAAGGAAATTGACTGATGAGTTAGTCCTTGGTGATGATGTGTACCCTATGAACATCTCTTTTAACAAGGTTTTGAAAGTAATTGAGCTTATCAATGATGATGAAATTGATGAGATTTACAAGCCCTATCTTGCTTTACAGATATTCACAGATGTAGATTTCACTCAGGCATTAACACCTGAGGAGGCCACTGGTATCTTCAAGATGGTATTTGAGGAGCACATCAGACTTATTCCAGCTAGAGATACGGCACCAGTGCTAGACCTAGCAGGCAATCCGATTAAGAGCAAGATACGCTCTAGGAGCCAATCAGAGACCAGTGCTAGATTATTTAGCTTGAAATATGACGCTGAGTATATCTACTCATCATTCATGCAAGCATACGGGATTGATCTTATTGACTCTCAGAATAGTTTGCACTGGAAAAAGTTTAATGCTCTATTAAATGGCCTGCCAAGTGATACAAAATTCTCTGAGGTTATCAAGATAAGAGCTTATAAACCTCAAAAGGGAGATAGTAAGAAGTACAGAGAGAGCATGAAAGAACTCAAAAAAGAGTACGCTCTACCTAAAGATTTTGACTACTAATTAGAAAGGAGGGAATAAATGGCAGATGGTTCAGTAACTATCAAGGTTGACATGGATGGCTCAGGTGCTCAAGCTGGAGTCAGCAAGCTCAAGTCTCTTTTTGGAGGCCTTGAGAGTACAGGGCAAAAAGTAGGCTCTGTGTTTAAATCTGTACTGGGAGCTAATTTGATTGGCTCAGCCTTATCAAGTGGGGTCAGTGCAGTTACTGGAGGCATTCGTGAGATGGCCTCTGAGCTCAATAGCTCACAAAAAGCCTGGAAAACATTTGAGGGGAACCTCCAAGCATTCGGGCGCTCATCTGAGGAAATCAAGGCAGCTAAGACCGAAATGCAGGATTTTGCAACCAAGACCATCTACTCAGCCTCTGACATGGCTAATACTTACTCACAGCTTGACGCTGTAGGTACTAAAAATGTAGGTAGCTTAGTTAAGGCTTTTGGTGGACTTGCCGCCTCAGCAGAGAACCCAGCTCAAGCCATGAAATCATTAAGTACACAGGCGACACAGATGGCAAGCAAGCCTAAAGTGGCCTGGATGGACTTTAAAATTATGATGGAGCAAGCTCCTGCTGGTATGGCTGCAGTAGCAAAAGAGATGGGAATGTCTACGGCTGACCTTGTAAAAGCTGTGCAAGATGGGAAAGTTAAGACTGAGGATTTCTTTGACGCTATGAATAAAGCAGGTAACTCAGACGCTTTCCAAAAGATGGCCACAGAATTTAAAACGGTTGACCAAGCCATAGACGGGGCAAAAGAGAGCCTCTCTAATAAGTTAATGCCAGCCTTTGACAAACTCAATTCATTTGGAATTAAGGCAGTCAATGCAGTTTCAGACGCTTTGGAGAAAATCAATTTTGATAGTTTAGCCGATAAATTAGGAGGATTTTTAGAGGGTATCAACATTGATGGCATTATTTCAAATATCAGTACATCAATCTCTAATTTTGTTGGTAAAATTAAAACTTTCTGGCAAGCATTCTCAAACACTGGGGCAGTCAGTGCATTTACTAGCGCCATTAAGAGTATAGCTGGAGCTCTGAAAAATGTCTGGGATAGTTTAACTACATCAGAAGTCTTGTCAACTCTAGGAAGTGTATTAGGCAATATTGTCAAATGGCTTTCACAGGCTGCTACAGTAGCTGGTAACTTTATCAGCTCATTGCCTACTGGAGTCATTCAAGCAATCACTGTAGGTTTACTTGGTTTAGTAACAGGTTTCAAAGCGTTTAACTTTTTAAAATCATTCAATCCTTTTGGGGTATTTAAGAGTAACGCTACATCAGCACTAAGTGGCACCACATCAACAGTCACATCAATAGGTTCACAAATCGTGGCAGTTGTCCGTAGTTTAGGGCAAAGCATTGCTACAGTAGCTAAAGGGATTGGCGAGGGCGTGGGGGCTGCTTTTCGTGGAATTGCTCAAGGTTTGTCAATGGTAAATCCGTTAACTATTGCAGCATTAGCTGTACCTATTTTAGCTCTAGGGGCAGCATTCGCTTTGATGGGAACTCAAGGCCAAGGCTTAGCAACTATCTTACAAGCTATCGGTGATGTTGTGGTCAGCGTAGGTACAGCCATAGGCACTATCCTAAACATGGCTATACAAGGATTAGCTCAAGCTCTTGTAATTGTAGCACCTGTGCTCCCTACTATAGCCTCATCATTTGCAATGATGTCCCCAGTGATTTTAGCTGTGGGGGCAGCAGTTAGCTCCATCATCAGCTCATTTAGTGGGTTAGCGCCTGTGATTACAGCACTAGGCTCAGCTATCAGTGAGGTAGTAACATCTATCAGCTCAGGCATTGCCAATGTAGCTACAGCCATAACCCCTATTGTTGAAATTATTTCAAATACTTTTGTCCAAGTTGTTAGCATTGTCACAGAGGCAGTTGTCCAAATTGTCCAAGCTATCGCTCCATTTGTGCCAGCGATTACTGAGATGGTGGTCTCAACAGCTCCTATTATCCAGTCACTTATTGAGTCATTTAATAACCTTGTCAATCAAATTAGCCCTATTATTGATAGTTTGACCAATTTGATTAAGACATTTGGTGAACAAGTTAAATCTATCCTGGATAGCGCAAAAGGCGTAGTAGAGTCATTTGGTTCAGTTATTAGGAGCGTGCTTGATGGTGTCGCTGGTATTTTTGAAAGCATGGGTAATGCTGCTAAAAATGCTGGAGCAGGCGTGAAGTTGATGGCTCAAGGCATAAAAATTCTAGTTGACCTTAACCTTGGCGATTTAGTCGGAACTCTAACAGCAACAGCCGTAGGATTGGCAGCAATCGCTAACTCAGGTATCGCTACAGCTGGGACTGGATTGCAACAAGCAGGGACAGGGCTAATGATGATTGCTACATCTGCTCAACTTGCAAGCGTAGCTATACAGAGCCTGCCAACAGCATTAAGTGCATTAAGTACAAGCATTAACCAATTACCAAGCGCTTTGACAACAGCAGGGACAGCCATGAGCACATTTGCTACATCAGCAGTGGCCTCATTTGGTGGCTTGTCTGGTGCTGTTTCAGGCATTACTGTCTTACAAAGTGCCCTTGTTGGTTTATCAAGTGCCTTAATGGCTACTATGTCAGCTACATCAGCAATGACATCAGGATTTTCTGCAGTGACTGGAGTTATCAGCTCACTAGGTGGGGTACTAGGTACAATTCCTAGCCTATTCTCAGCGATTTCAACCTCAGCTATGACAGCTAACACATCTATCATGCAATTAGCGTCATCAGCTCCTGCAGTGGCCTCTAGCTTTGCTAACATCTCTAGCTCTGCTGTGTCAGCTATGTCTCAGCTTAATTCAGTGATTATGTCAGCAATGACGCAAGCTGTCTCACAAATGAGCTCAAGTATGCAACAGATGACTAATGTGGTGAGACAATCAGCAACTCAAATGACTCAAGCAGGTCAACAAGCAGGGCGTGGAGTTTCAACAGGTATTACAAACGGCATACGCTCAGGAATTGGCTCAGCTACATCAGCAATGGCATCAATGGTCAACTCAATACGCTCAGCAGGGATGAGAGGTGTATCTACTATGCAATATGTAGGCTCAATGATTGGCCAAGGTCTAGCAAACGGGCTCTATTCTGCTTTGTGGACTGTAACAGCTGCAGCTAATGCCCTTGTCGCTCAAGCTGAAAGAGCTGCAAGAGCTAAGGCTAGAATACACTCACCATCAAGGCTATTTAGAGATAATGTAGGGCGCTACATTGCTCAAGGTATCGCGGTAGGTATTGAGAAAAACACCTCAGATGTTACTGATAGCTTGGCCTATGTCCAAAAAGAGATGTCAGCCTTTAAATTCGGTGCTGAGGACTTGCTTGGGCTTGGCAATAGCACATTAAGTCAATCATTAAAAATGAGTCTTGGACTTGCACAAGCTCAGTCTGAGAAAGCTGAGTCAGGCACTAATGCAGAAATTAACAACCAGTATACCTTTAATTACAATGGCAATAAGGTAGATGAAACTGAGAAACATGACATACAGCGTCTCATGAAAGAGATGGCATGGTACACAAATAGAGAACAAGAGAGACTAGGAGGTGTTTAATGAGCACATTTATTAAATTTGATGGCAAGAAATCTAGTGATTTTGGGTTAAAAATTATAAATGATATTGAGTTTAGCTCTACCTCCTATGATATTGAGACTATTGAGGTGCCAGGTCGTGATGGGGTGCTTTTGAAAGACAATCAAAGGCTTACCCCCGTCAAGCGTGAGTTTCCTATGAAAATCAGCACGGTTGAGAGATTATCTACATCAGAGGTAGCTATAAGTGACTGGCTCAATGTCAAAGGATGGAAAGAGTTGGAGCTCTCATGGGAACCTGATTATATCTATCTTGCCACTTTCATTGAGTCATTTAACGTCAAGGAATTACTTAGGAATTTTGGTGAGGTGAAATTAAACTTTTTAATTCACCCTATCAAATTTTTAAAGACTGGGCGCAATGAAATTCCTTTGACAAATGGGATGGCACTTAAAAATCTTGGTAACGTACAATCTAAGCCGCTGATTAAGATTAGAGGCAATGGTAATGGTATTTTGACCATCAACGGCTACCAGTTATCACTTGAGAGCGTCCAAGATGAGCTCGTAATAGATATGCAAAAACATTTAGTATATAGTGGCAATCTGTCAGCCTGGGATAAAATCACAAGAAATGGCAAGCACAGAATGCCTCTTTTTGATGTTGGAGATAATAGGATTTCATGGACTGGTAATTTTACCATGACAGCCGTGCCTAATTGGGGGGTTAAACTATGAACCCAGTATTATATAAAGCTGATGAACGCTCATTTAGAACATTTGGGCTGGGTGAGATTTCAGACGCTTATAAGGTCACTGTTACCAGAGAGAGAAATGGTAATTATGACTTATACATTAAATATCCAGTAAATGGGCACTTTGCCTCTGTGTTTAAAGAGGAGATGAAAATCAAGTCAGACGCTGGCAAGAGGACTAAATGGCAAACCTTTGAGATTAACCGTATTGTCAAGAATAGCAGTGAGCACATTGAAATTTATGCCCGTCATATCTCTATGAGAACCTCAGACCTTGCTCTGGAACCTATTGTAAGAGCCTCAAAGGTTAACGCTGAAACGGCTCTTAGGCTTTGGAAAGAGAGCCTAGTGGGTGATGATGTATTTGATGTTAGCTCAGACATCCAAACTCTAGGTAATATTTCATGGGATGTAGACAAAATAGGGAATGCTAGGAAAGCATTAGGTGGCGCCTCAGGCTCCATCCTTGATGTTTTCGGTGGTGAGTATGAGTTTGATAATAACCTCATCATCTTGCATAAACAAATGGGGCGTAAGGCTCCAACCGTACTAGAATATGGGCGTAATTTGCTTAGTGTAGAGGAGGAGAGACTCCTAGACGGCAACTACACCTCTATCTATCCATTTGCACGTTACACACCAAGCGGAGAGGAGTCACATGAGGTCTTAGTCACATTGCCTGAGCACATCCTAGATAGTCCTTATTTGAGATTATACGCTCAGAGAAGAATATCTCTAGTAGATTTCTCAGGCAAATTTGATGACAAGCACCCTCCAACAGCTGAAAAATTGAGGTCACTAGGCCAGTCTTACATCAAGAGCAATAACATTGGAGCTCCTAAAATCTCTACAGAGGTTTCTTATGTAGATTTGTCACAAACTTTGGACTATCAAGACTTTGGCGTCATGGAGGAAGTTGAGCTCTGTGACATCATCCCTCTCTACTATCCACAATTTGACATCACTACAACCACTGAGAAAGTAGTCAAGGTGGTCTATGATGTCTACACTGACTCTAATGAGGAGATAACGCTGGGCGCTATCGGCCAGTCACTGTCATCTAGCATGACTGCAGGGATTGCTGACCGTTTATCAGTAATTGAGGAGAGACAGGCCTCTATTGAGAGTGCTCTACCTCAATATCTCATCAGTGGCACTGGAAATAAAATTTGGTATGAAACACCAGCCAAAAATATTGAGCACAAAATAGGTGATACCTGGTTTGAAAAAAATGGCCAGTATCAACGGATGTATATTTGGAATGGTAGTATGTGGGAAAAGGTTCTTGACACTGAGGATGTTGACCGTGTCAAGAAAGAGGTAGATAAGCAATTTGAGGCAGTCAATACTAAGATGGCTGGGTTTGAGGCTAAGCATGACCAGACAGTTTCTGATTTACTCAAAAAGTCAAATGCTACTCAAGAATTAGTTGAGGCCTCTAATAGACTTGCTCAAGAGGCTAAAAACGCCTCTAATTCAACAGGTCAAGAGCTATCACGATACAAGCAAGACAATGAGCAAAATTTGTCTATTTTGAGAACTCAGGCCACTCAAATTGACGGGAAGGCAGTACAGGCTCTAAACAAGGCAAATCAAACAGCCACAGAGACCACTAACTTAATTGCTGATTTGAGGACTGACTTGAATGGTAAGGTATCTCTTGCTGACTTTCAGGAAGTCAGAGAAACATCTAAGCTCTATGAGCGTATCTTAGGTGGTGCTGAGAACGACGTATCAAGAAATGTTTCTCGCATGGTTATGAGTAATCAAGTATTTCAGGCTGAGGTCGGGAAATACGTTACAGATGATAACAACTTGATTGTCAATTCCATGACAATGGATAAACATACACTTATCAACGCTAATAGAAACGGTGTGAACGTATCCGTAAACGATGGTGTTTTCACAATCAAGGCGCAGGGATTAACTAACTATAACTGGTCTGGGTTTACACTCCCGATTTACGTTAAAAAAATCTATCGTGGCGAAACCTATACGCTAGGTTTCAAATATCGCATTCGTGAGAAAGTTGATACTACCTTCGTTTTCACAGTCAAAAATCACGTTGCTAATAAAGCATTACTAGCAGCTGACATTCCAAAAACACAAAACGACAACCCGCTGGACTGGTTTGAATTTCAAAAGACTTTCACGGTTCAAGAGGATTTTGCTTTTCGAGAAGACCCGCAAGGACGATACCCGTTTTACATTTTCATCGCCAAAAACGGTTGGATTGAGTTCAAAGAGCCTATCTTGGTTCGTGGTTCAAAGACTGGACCATACAAACCAAGCCAGTTTGATGATGCTTATAAACAGACAAAAGAAGCTAAAGAACTAGCAGAAAATGCTCAGACACAGGCAATTAAAGTGGCTGAAAAGGCTGAGGAGGCAAAAAAAACCTTAGAGGCTACACGGGCGCAAATGACGCTGCTATCTAACTCATGGTCTGTTAAAACTCTGAATAGCGCTAGTGATGTGCTGGGAGCTATCAACCTTAACCCTGATGGCTCGGTTAAAATCAATGAGGGATTGATTTCAGTCGGAGAAAAAACTTACATCAAAGACGGTGTGATTAAAAAATCAATGATTGGTAACGCTCAAATCGAGACGGCACACATCGGAGAGATTGATGCAAGCAAGGCAAATATCATCAATATTTCTGCTAAAAACATTGTCGCAGACGGTTTGACGGCTAACATTATCCGAGGCGGAAAGCTATCATCATTAAACAGCGTTACTGATTTTGATTTACAAACTGGTTGGATTGATATGAACAAGGAAGCAGTCGGAATTAGAAACAGATTTGACGGTATGCCTATGCAATTCTTAATTTTTGGTCAAGGTTCAATTAACGGTGTTCCAAGTGCATATACTCAATTAATGAGTAACCGTAACGGCGTTACAGGGATTGAGCATACGTCCGCAGGTATTCAAATCTGGAATGGACGTGCAGGAAGCAACGTTCAAACCGCTATAACATTTTACGGTAAGTCAATGGACTTTATGCCTAACTCACAAGGTGGTGGGGTATCAATTAATACAGAAAATAGAACCTTTAATGGTTTAAATGACATTGTAATCCGCGGGCGCTCTTTGGTTCAGTTGCTTGACTTAATAGATAAGAATTTTATAGGTATTGAAAATCATTTTAAATATAACAACCTCGGCGCTCCTGGACGTTATACTATTAGAATTTAGAAAGGTAAACAATGAACACACAAGAAAAGGTTATCAATAATTTAGGCATTCAACTAGCTAATAAAATTATCGCAGAGTCTTTCAGTCTTGCTGAACGTGATGAGGCACTTGCTGAGTTGCAACAAGTTAAAGATGAGCGTGATGAGGCGCTGAGGAACTTAGAAAATATCAAGTTAGGTTTTGAGGGAATGAATAAGATTTTACAATCTGATGAACGTCTTAAAAATCTCTATGAGGAAGTAAAAGCAAAACAAATTGAGAAAGGGTAATATATATGGAATTTAAAGTAATTAGTAAGTATCTACAAGATAGTAATAGGACTTTTGTTGCTATCCGTCAAGAAAATCCATATACGGCTTTTGACCGTGTACTGGTTGGAGACCGTACAAATGAGCCTGATAATGTATTGATTGAGGCTGTACTTGGTTTAGTTGCCACAGAGTTCAATCCTGCTGAGGGTGTCAAACAGTTGCAAGAGGATTTAAAAATCCAAGAGCAAAGTTATGACAAGAAACTTGAGGAGAAAGAAAATGCTATCAATGCTGTCAAAGCCATTGCTAACTGGGCTGTACTTGCAAGGGTGACAGATGTGGACAATCCACTAAACCCTATAGTATTCAAGCGTGGTCTTGAACTGGTAGACCTTGGCCAAGTTGGTAAAGTTTACCAATCTCAAGACATTTTCACGATTGAAACCCCTGAACATAATGAACTCTATCAAGAGGGCAAGCGTGTCATGGTACAAGTAAATGAGGCGTTTACTTATCAAGGTCAGACATTGAAAGAACTAGCAGACCTTGAAAAAAATGGTAAGTTAGGTATTTGGAAATGGGAACCACCAAAAGAAAACACCCCAACATCAAGCACAGAGCTGAATACTGAGGCAGTGCCACAATAAGAAAGGGGGGCAAACGTGACTATATCAGATTTAATAGCACATCTAGCTCCTACTGTGGGTGTAATTGCTACTGGATGGTTTGGACTTACAGCAAGTAAGTCAGCTAACTTGAATAAACAGCAATTTCATGAGCTCAAAGATGAACTAGGAACCATCCAGTCATCAGTCAATGATATCAGAGTTGTTGGAGAGGATAACAACAAAAAAATAAGTGAGGTTAATGATAAGCTAGTAGTACATGATGAGGCTCATCTGGTCACAATGTATCTGAGACTTGAGAGAGACATGACTACGGCAATCAATCGTGGATATACAACGGTTCATGAGTCTGACATTGTGCATAAAATGCACTCAAGCTATAAGAAATTAGGAGGCAATGGATATATCGATAGCCTCTACAATAAATATGTAAATTTAGAAGTGAGGAATTAACATGAAAATTAACTGGTTAGTACGTTTTAAAAATAGAGCTTTTGTCATCCGCCTTTTACTAGCTATCATCCTACCTATTTTGACCTACTTTGGGTTAAAATTTGAGGATTTAACTAGCTGGGGTGGAATTTATGAGCTGTTCTTGAAATTCTTAGGAAACCCTTACCTTATCGGGCTCTCAATCGTGAGCGCTCTAAACATTGTGCCTGACCCTACCACTGCAGGGTTGTCAGACAGCTCAAGAGCTCTATCATATACAGAGCCTAGCGAAGATTAAACAGTGAGAGCCTAATAGGCTCTCTTTTTATTAGAAAGGACAATCAAAAATGCCAATCAATATTGAAAATGCCATTGCTTGGATGAAAGCTAGAGAGGGCAAAGTATCCTATAGTATGGAATACAGGGACGGCTCAGACTCTTATGATTGCTCTAGCTCAGTCTATTATGCTTTGAGGAGCGCTGGTGCAGTATCAGCTGGATGGGCTGTAAATACAGAGTATGAGCATGACTGGCTTATTAAAAATGGTTATGAGCTTATCGCTGAAAACACAGAGTGTGACGCTCAGCGTGGAGATGTCTTTATTTGGGGACGCAAAGGAGCCTCAGCTGGGGCTGGTGGACATACTGGAATTTTTGTAGACTCTGACAACATCATCCATTGCAACTATCGCTATGACGGTATCACGGTCAACAGTCATGACTATATCTGGGCTCTTGCTGGACAACCATACTTTTATATCTACCGCTTGACAAACCCAGACGCTCAACCTGAGGCGCCTAAAAAAGGCTGGCAAAAAGATGATAAAGGGTACTGGTACGCTAGAGCAAATGGCTCTTATCCTAAGGCAGAATTTGAGTACATTGAGGAAAATAAATCATGGTTCTATTTTGACGAGTCAGGCTATGCTTATGCTGACAAATGGCTCAAGCACACAGATGGCCACTGGTACTATTTTGACAAGGATGGCTACATGGCCACATCCTGGAAAAAAATTAATGAAAAATGGTACTATTTCAACCGAGATGGTGCAATGTCTACAGGATGGGTCAAATGGTATGAGAAATGGTATTATCTTGACTCAGAAAACGGGGAAATGAAATCTGACTGTTTCATTAAATACAATGACGGTTGGTACTTACTACTCCCTGATGGTCGTATGACTGATAAACCTGAGTTCACTGTAGAGCCTGATGGGCTCATTACAGCAAAATAAAAATAAAGCATAGAAAGGCTTTCAGAATTTAATT
>ERZ773061.124-NODE-124-length-32642-cov-5.586154_pt1 | contig 32642 bp, 44 predicted proteins | sample MGYA00580627_ERZ773061 | MGnify/ENA primary metagenome ERZ773061 (study PRJEB29015, sample SAMEA2738119) | human oral metagenome | biome: human oral; feature: human-associated habitat; material: saliva | place: China | collected 2223 ...
TGTTGAGATCGCCTACGACAACTCCTACACGTACCGCGGCTTCGACGAGAGCGTGGTCGGCGGCTGGCATCACTCCCCCACCCACCTGGGGACCAGCCCGCGCTACCACCGCAAGTAATCCGATAGGGTTGTTGGGCGTGGGCGCACACATCAATCGGATCGGACTGCCACGCTCCCAACAAGCAAGGCTCCGAATCCTTCAACTCCGGCTCCCACAACTCCTAACCCCTACAGAGCCGACGATTCATTCACCAAAGCGCTCGGAATTGGCTAAGACCGGTTTTGAATCAGAAGTACTCATCGCGGCGAGCTTAGCCGCAACCGCTGGCGCAGCCACTTTCACAGCACGAAAGCACCGCGGCTCAAAGAGTAGGTAGGCTAGACACATGGCGACAGATACGACAACACAGTTCGTGCTCGACGCAATCGAAGCGCTTGACGCGATTGGCGCGCAAGAAGCGGTCGCGTTTTTACGTATGATGCTCGATTGTGACGGCCCCGATGTCGACGGAGTCGTGACGTCACTCATCGAGTGTGGCATCGTCTCCCCAGAGTGGGTAGAGCGGCTGCAGGAAGTCAACCGCAACGCAGCGGGACTTTACGACGAAGAACTCGCTGAGCTTCGCGAAGGCCTCGCGCTCAAGAAAAAACCGGTAGCGTAGCCCCGCGTCCACCACGTTGCGAACCTGCAGAGTGCGTTGTCATGCAGCCACACTAGCTGAAGCCGTTGGATTTTTGTTGTCCTTTTGTTGTCCTTAATAACACGAATAGCGGAATAGAAACGAAAAGACGAGCTTGCTTCCTCGCCATGAACCGTGACTTTTCTCCACCCTCACAATGAAAAACCCCGGAACTTCAACAAAGTTCCGAGGTAAGTTGTGGAGGATGGGGGGAAACACACCGCCACCCCGCCTGACCTGCATAAACGCGCTCGCGTAAAAATTTGGGGCATTAATGGGGCCTATCTTTACGCCCTAGTCGGTTCGTTTCCTGAGCGCACAAAAAACGCCCTCTACCCCCGATTTCTCGGAGATAGAGGGCACTATTTATCACTCAGAGCGTTTTTTCAGTTTCTCCAGCTCTTTCCAAATCCGCTCATGCTCATCATGGGCATGCGCGTCGAGCGCTATCCGCTCGGCTCGATCCTGCTGCTGTGCGGCCTGCAACTGGTCAAGAATCATCCCGTGTGCTTTGAGTTCTTGGGCTTGCAACTGTTGCCTGTGAGCGACGGCTGCTACCTGCTTTGCGACCACGCCAAGACGCGGCGGCGGACAGAAGTCCAGTAGGGCTTATCCAGGGCCGCCTGGATGAGAGGCCGGGCGAAGCCCACCAAACCGCACGTAACAAGCGGATCAACATTTAAACCAAGCATCAGAGTCTTCCTTTCATTTTTGGGCACGCAAAACCCGCCTGCCGGGGGCGGCAGACGGATCGAGCATGCGTAAATTATTCGTTATGTTTGCGGGGGAGCAGGCATACGGACGGGATAGCCAGCCCCTCGGCAGGTTTGCGCTAGGCGCGCAACCGCACCCTCAACGCGGTCTGTTTTTTCCGCTGCGCCAACCACGGAGAGGACATCGTTCAAAGCCTCTTTGGCCTCGTGCGATACATCCAGCCGAAGCGCCCACGAAGCCTTCTGGCCCAGCTCATTGCGCGCCTCTTCCAATTCCCGCGTATACGCCTCGCTCGGCAGGCCAGAAGCCGGGGAGCGGTAAACGACAGTCGCATACTTTTCGTAGGCGCTGCCGACCTCCTGGCACGCGCGCTGCGTGGGAAACAAAAAACCATAGCGCCACGCGACAAACGAGGCCCCCAACACGAGGACAAGCACACATGCGAACAGTTTCTTCTTCACCCCAACCTCCTAACCGCAGCGGAAAATGCTACAAGGCTAGCCTAGAGCGGCCTTCGCATCGATCAAAGTGTCGAAGCGCCCAAGACGATACCTCTTGCCTGACTCGTAGATGCTCGCTCGGTACTTTCCGCGCGATTCGTCCCACTCGATACCGGGGGGGCAGTTTCTTTGGCATGAGCGAACCTCGAAATTGATGGGGGCTTATTGGGGGCTTTTTACCGCCCCCAGTGATACCTATCGGTATATATCGGTTTCGATACCATCAGCCAAAAACGTTGGAAACAAAAGAAAAACCCCGGAACTTCAACAAAGTTCCGAGGCTAGTTGCGGAGGATGGGGGATTCGATTTGCTATATGCCTTGACATGCAGGAATGAAAACTTGTTCCACCCCGTATCTAACTAATACCTAAAACCCTTTCACAATATTGCACCCCCAGGCAGGCAGTGAGTAAACAAGGAAAGCGCCCCCACACCCAGCCTTGGCTGATAGTGTGGGGGCGCTTTATACAGACCAGGGGGTTATGCCTGGTCTTTGAGTTTGTCGATTGCTTTCCAGATGCGCTCATGGTCGGTTTTTGAGGATTCCACGAGGACGGTGTGAGCGCGTTCCTCGTTAGACTGTCGATCCCGCATCGCTGTCAGATCGTTGCGTATCCCCGCGATCTCGCTGCCTAGCTGGCGCACGAGTCCGTTGGTACTGGTGGCGAGCTCTGAAATCTGGTCGACTTTCGTGCGGGTCTCGTCCAAGTCCTCACGCAGGTTCGAAGAATGGTCATTGTTCGTCTGGGTCTTGATCGCCGCACTATCCCGCTCGGCGGCCTGTGCGGCGGCCTTGATCTCCTTGCTGTGGGCGTTCAAGGCCTCCAGTTGCACGGCCAATTTCTTTTGCACGAGACGCAGGTACGCGCCTAGCGTACCGACAGCACCAAGGACCACCGCGACGATGATCGAAGCCGCTTCCGGAGTGTTGAGTGCGTCAGTAATTGGGTGCAACGGTGTCACGCGTTCCCCTCCTTGTGCTTGCCCTCGTAGGTGGCGGTAGCGGTGTCCGTACGATGGGGGTCAGCCAGCGAAGTCAGAAGCGAGGCAAGGACGGCGGTCGCCGTTACAGCCAGAATGCTTCGAGCGTCCAGGTCAGTGATCGCGGTGCCGACCGTGACCAGGGCAAGGGCGGTTTGCGCAGCGGTTTTGATGCACCGCTCACAGACACCAGCCCAAAAAGACGCCGACATATAGGTATTCATCAGAATTCACCTCGATTCAGGCTTTGCTGGAGCGCTGCGACGGTCGGAGAGGGCGCGTCAAGGTGTCCGTCTGCTTCGAACCCCAGATGGGTTTCGAGGGCGTTAATGGTGTCCGGCCCCATGAGGCCGTCCATATCCACACCCAGGCGTCGCTGCATTTCCTCAATCACGGCAGATCCGTCCGTGGGGCTATCAGTCCATTCCCAGCCGGATGTGAATGCTGAGTTCGCCTCCTGCCATTCTTCGTCCTGGTCGGAGACGATGCCGTCGACGGGAGTTGCAAGGACCTCCTGTAGGCGGCGTGTGGTCGCTTCCCCCCAGTAGCCGTCAGCATCCAACACCCCGCCTGCCGGGGCCTGGGCGTATGCGTGTTCGTATTCGGGCCTGATTACCGCACACACGTCGTCCCAGTCGCGGGCGCGACGGTACACGCCGCCACCGTTAGACTGCGACCCCGCCTGGCCGCTGCTCGTGTTGCCCTCAATCGTCTGCACCCACGAGCCTCGATTGGCCTCGACGAAGCCCACATGGTCCGCGATCCCGTCACCATCCCAGTCGAAGCACAGGTAATCGCCAGGAATAGCTGCGTGTTTTTCAACGAGGCGACCGGCCTTCGCTGCCGCGTTAATCCCATAAGGGACATATGCGAAGTCCCCGCCTACCGGCTCCATGCCGGCTGCGCGTAGAACCCAGGTGACGAACATGGCGCAATACGGTACCCCGCTGGCCCCGTAGTAAGCACCATGTCGCGTGGCGTAATCACGCCCGTACTTGGAACCGGCTTCCGGGTCATCCCAGCGAGAATAGCCGATCTCGGCTGCAGCGATACGCAGCACATCAGTTGCTGTACTCATAGGTGATTTCCTCCAGTTCGTGAACGTCAGCGGGTGTATTGGTTGCGGGCGGCATGGAAGCCACCAATTCCTCAACATCGGGTGTCATTTCGTTTTCTCCTCCCTTTTGGGTATGGGAAAGCCCCCACACAAGGAGGTGCAGGGGCTAGTGCTAGGAAGTGCTACTTACTGCTGAATTAGCAGAAACGTGGTCAGGATCCGGGGGTCGTGTCGCTGAGCGCTGCCGGGTCCCCTCCCGCCTGCAGGTACTTTGAGAGCAGGTCTACGACCTGAGCCTGCGTGGTGGCCAGGATGTGGCGGCGCTCGCTTTCAGCGGCGATATCCTGGGTGAGTTTTGTGAACTCTTCTTCCGTGAGAGAGCGCAGATCAATGGGGTCCATGGCGGTCTCCTTTCTTTCAGAATTTGATGATGTAGTTCAAAACGAGGTAGGGGGGCATATTGTTGTGCGGCGCGCTTTGTCCAGTAGCGCCGGTGGCGATATCAGAGAAGCTCAGGTTGTCGTGGCGTTTGTTGGTGAACCACCGGCTTCCGGTCGTGTCGCTCACATAGGGTTGCCAACCTGAACGTGTCTGCACATCCACATACGTGTTTTCATTCATGGGGTGCTGGTGCGAGGGCATTTCAGCGATGCTCAGTGTGTGTGTTTCTTCGCCGCCGATGCGGCCTAGGGCGCTGAATGTCCCCTGGTTTTTACCGACAGGCGTCCTGCCGCGCAGGTCAGGGACCCTGAAGGAGCCGTTCCCTCCGCCGTAGGTGGTTCCAATGACTGCGTACAGCGTCGAATACGAGGAGGTGGAATACTGGCCGCCGTCGCACAAAAGCCAGCCCGTGGGGGCGCTAGAGCCCGCGAATGGGACGATTGTTCCTGTTGGAACCCCGCCACCTGCTCCGGCTGGGCCGGGCGGCCCTTGGAGGCCTTGTGAGCCTTGCGGACCTTGGGGTCCTCGCTCACCCTGCTGGCCCCGCTCCCCTTTAGGTCCCTGCGGACCGGCGGGGCCTCGTTCTCCGGGGTCACCTTTGGGGCCTGGTGCCCCGCCGCCACCGGCGTTGCCGGTGATGATGGTGACGCGGCGGTTCCATAGGATCGCGAGGACTCGCAGGCCTCTTTGCGGACTGCCAATGCAGTCAATTCCAGAAAGGTGGGCATCTGAGCCGTCGAGGCGTATTTGCAGGGGGCTGATGTTGGTGACGGTGGCCCATTGCAGGGTTGGTGCTAGGGCCACTTTTTCACTGATGGTGGCGATGCGGCGCGCAAGCTCTTCCAGGATGCTCATTGCTGCACCTCCCTGAGAGTCGTTTTGCACAGCCCGTCAGGGCTGAGCGTGTACTTAATGGACTGGACGGTGGCCCTTGTGCGCACGCCTTGACTGGAAAACTCCACGAGATCGTTTGTCCAGATCGGAACGGGCAAGTGCTCGAGCTCGATTTTCGCGATAGCCGTCTGGGCCTCGAGCAGTTTCTTTTGCGCCAGTTGGGTGATGACTTCTTGGCTGGCTGCTTCCACGCCTGTTTCCGTCTTTGTCACCCATCTGCCCCGGCTGGGGTAGGAGGCGGGCGATGAGGGGTCTGTGTTGCTGGCGACCCCCACGAGCGCGGGCTTATCATTCCCGCCTTGAGAGACGAGGACGACCTTGTTCGGGATGCCCGCAAGGTCTTGCTCCCGGCTCCACTCCGGCAGGTGTATCGCGGCCTCGCCCTCGGTAAACCCCCAGGACAGGGGGCGCTGAGCGGGTGGGACGTAGGGGCGGATCTGGAAAGCTCCCGCTCCGCTCACGTTCATGCTCCAATAGCCAATCGCTTCGAGCACGTCGTTAAAGATCGTCAGGCGCGGGGTTCCGGCGTCCCAGGTCATTGTTGAAGCGAGACGTGCGGGTGAGTCGGTGATGTCGGCTTTCCCCACGTCTACCAACGCGGACTGGAGTAGGGAGAGCGCGGGGGAGGCGGTTCCCACCTGCGTTGGAACTTCCACGCAGTCCTCGTCCAAGAGGGAGAGCTTGGAAAGAAGCTCAACTTTCCACGAGGCACCCCCATCCGTATAGGTCTTGGTGGGAGCAGACAGGAGGAACACGCCGAGCGGCCAGGACGCGCCTCCCCGAATCCGGTAGGTGATTCGTACGCGGTCGCTCGTCCAGTCGATCTCTTGGCCTAGGTCGATGAGTTCGAGGCTGCCGGAGGCTTTGAGCCTGGTTGAGGCCGAGAGGGTGACGTCCCCGCCCACCACGCCACGCAGCAGGCCTTTTTCCTGCTCTGCGCGGTCAAGGAGCATCACCTCGATGGAGACCTGCCGGTGTGCGGTGAAAGAAGAGTTGAAGGGGGTGGTCATTTCTCCACCTCCTCCAACTCCACATTGATCTTCCACATGCCCCCCACTGCGCGGGGCGCGCTCATCGAGGACATCGAACAATAGATCCTTCTGCCCAGCGGGTCCCGGTACAAGAACGGGGCCGGTGTAACGGCCAGGGTTTCTAGGACCTGAATGAGGCGGTAGTCCCTGTCATGTAGGGAAGCACCAAGGGTGATGGTGCGTACCTGGTGGGTTCCGGTTACTTCCACGCCTCGGGTGCGTCCCGCGAAGTAATGCACCTTCCGCGTTAAAAGCGAGGGTTTGATGCTGGTTTCAGGGTCATACCTGAGCGGGACAGAGGTGGCGAAGCCTGTGCCGCCGCTAACCCACAGGGCCTGAGAGTCAGCTTCGAGCGCCACCGATGTCGTCGCAGTCGACGGCGTCGCAGACGTCGCGCTCACACGGTAGATTGTCTTCCCGTTCGAGAGAGCCTCGCCGTCTTGCAGCGTGGTGTTTACCGGCAGGTGGTCGGCGATCTTCTCCCAGGTCTTCCCATCGTCAATGCTGCGCTCGACGGCGTTCGAGACAGCTGGGACCGTGTTTGCAGCCCCCACGGGGTTGGTGATCCCAATGGAGGCGGCTCCAGCTGTGTCGTCCCAGCGCACGAGAACTTGGGGTGCTGCGGGCGGCAGGTAGGAGACCGTGAAACGGGAAGTTGCTTCAGCAGATGAAAGTCCATCCCCAGAAGTCGCAGACACGCGCACGAGGTATGCTCGTCGATCTTCCAAGCGCACGCCCGGATCCCACGATGAGGCCGCTCCTTCTAGGAGGGTGGAGGCGATTGCCTGGCCGGTGGCCTCGTCGATGACCTGGATTGAGGCGCTGCGTTGGCTGCTGCCTTCGGCCTGCGAGTACGACCAGCGGATACGCGTGGAACTCGAGCGGACAACGCTCCCGCCGGAGGGCTCAGCCAGAGAGACAATTGGTGCGTGAGCTACTTTGAAGCCCGTGACAGGAGACCAGGGGGAGGCCCCGGCTTCCTGCCCGGTCTTGTATGCGCCCCAGGTGCGTACCTGCCACTCGTACTCCCCGACATCGCTGAAGGCGAGGGAGTATGTGTTGCGGTCCCCGTTGATGGTTGTCCCACTCCAGTTCGCGGAGCCGCGCTTGCGCCACCTCACATCGGCCCTGGTCTGAACGGTGGTGTCAATGCTGGTGTGAGTCCACGACAGGATCACGGTGCCTGGGGTCTGAGGGACCCCAGCAGGCACCAAAGACCCGGGCACGCCCGGGTTTGTCAGCAGCTGGACCGTGTTCGACCGCTCAGACAGGGGCGAAAGGAGTCCGCCGGGGCCTTTCTGCCTCACCTGGTAGACATGCGAGACCGCAGCGTTGGGCGAAGCGTGAGTCCACGCGCGAGCGTCACCCGCAACGTCGGAGACCTTAGTTCCGTTGTCATAGATCTCAGCGCCCCACCCCCAATCCGGATAGCGAGAACCCCGCTCCCAAGAAACGTTGATCGCGCCACTGGCCTGCTTGACCGCACGCACATTCACGGGCGCGCCCGGTGCCATCGCAATATTCCCAGGAGCCACGAACTGCGGGGATGAAGTAGAATTCTCCACCCGCGCGGATTCTGCGCCATCCCTACGCCAGGCGTGAATACGCCACCGGTAGTAGTCGTCTGTGGGGAGGTTCGTGTCCGTCCACGAGCGGGCCGAGGGCGGCAGCTGCGCGACCAGCCTGTATTCGTTAGTGGTGTATGACCACCGCCAAATGTCCAGCATGTCTACTGGCCGGTCACTCGTGACATTCAGGTCCCAGGTGCATTCCACGCTGCCTTCGGACAGGTAGCGTGCTTGGAAATTCGCCGGGGTGGCCGGGGGAAGATAGGCGCGAGCGGGAACCGTCCACCACCGGGTGGTACTTGGGTTACCGCCGTTCCAGATAGGACCAATGGAGGCCGCAAATTCTAAATCTTGACTGCGCCCATACTCCGTGTTAACCGTAATGGTCTCGCGTCGAATCTCAGCCTCGTTATAGCCGCCCCTCGGCGAGGAGAAGTGGAACCCGACATCGCCACCGATACGCCCCCACCGGTGCAAGGTGGAATTGAAATTATGCCCGTACCCGTCAGCCTTCACACTGTAAATAATTTCAAGCTGGACGCTCCCAGAATTGGGATCCCCATGCTGGTAAATGTCGAGGCCAACCATCAGGTAGCCAGATGAGCCGCTCCACCACGCCATAACCCACTCCTATTTTCCTTGTTAGATTCCTGCAAGCTCACGAAGACGTGAACGTGAGACTGGATCAAGCGCGCCGCTTACCTCGCCAGCAGCCTCCACGCGCATACGGCCCACGAGTTGGTCATTAACGTCGCGAACGACAAGTTCACGGGCCGTGTTTCCATAAAAGCCGGGGCCGCCAAGAGAACCCGCTCGGTACGCGTATGAGCCGGTCTTAAAGCCAGTGAGCGTGCTGTTCCCGGCGTCCATGGTTCCTGCCAGAGCATCGACGAACAGGCCGCTCTTCTCATTCACACCCTGGGCCAGGTTCTCAACGATGGAGCGGCCTGAATACAGCGTCCATCCCTTGCCGGAGAAGGCGCCGCGCTTAGCGGGCGAGAAGGGCAGGTATTCGCGGGCCTTGGACATGACTGTGTCGAAAGCATCTGTGATCCAGGAGATCGCGGACATGATGCCGTCCTTCAGGCCCTGAAGGATCGCTTTACCAGAGTTGTACAGCCAGGATCCTGCGCCAGAGAAAAAACCGGTGATTTTGTCGCGGATCGATGTCACCGTGTTGTAGACCGCGTCGATGCCGGCTTGGGCGCTTCCACGCATGGAGTCCCAGATTTGGGAGAAGAAACCGGAGACGGCGCTCCACACGCTGTTCCACACTCCACTGATGGTCGCCAAGGTCCACGAAATCACCGCAGACACGGCAGCGAGCACGCTTGAAACGCAAGAGCTGATCGCATCCCAGATGGTGGTGAAGAAACTGCTGATCCCACCCCACACTGCCTGCCATATTCCGGTCAGCCAGCCTGAAAACGCTGTCCACGCGGCGCTGATCGTGTCCCACATGACCTGCCATCCGGCTGTCAGGGTGTCCCACACGGCGGTGACGTAGGGGCCGATCCATCCCCACAGCCCCTCCCAGAGGGCTGTGAAGACCCCGACAAAAAACGTGAGGACAGTATTCCATATCTCGAATTGGGCCTGGAAGAACCAGGTGAGGCCGTCCCATATGGCTGTGAAGACAGCCTTCACACCGTCCCAGAATCCGTTCCAGGCGGCGGCAAAACCTTCAGAGAACGCCGTCCATACGTCGGTGATTGCCTGCCAGGTGTCGCTGAGGAACTGGGTGAAGGCCGCCCAGATTTGTCGGCCTGTTTCCGTTTGGGTGAAGAACCAGGTCAGCCCAGCCGCCAGAGCTGCGATAGCCGTGACAACCAGCATGATGGGGTTGGCGGCCATGACTGCGTTGAACGCCGCTTGGATCGCGGTGCCCACCTTGACGATAGCCTGCCAGGCCTGCACGGCCATCCCCCACGCTCTGATGGCTCCCGTCCACAGCTGATAGGCGCCGTAAGCTCCGGCTACCCCTACCACGATGGCGCTAATCCAGTCCCAGTTTTGACGCAGCCACCCCACCGTCTCACCCAAAGCCGAAGCCAGGTACTTAGTGACGGTGAACAGCTGCTGGAATGCTGTTGCCAGTCCTTGGCCTGCGACGGCGGCCAGGGTCTTGAACGGTTCCAGCGGGGACTCTCCAGTGTCCGCGATGTAGTCGAAGAAGCTCTCAACATAGGGCCGTACGGTTGACACCATGTCCCAGAAAGCATCGCGCGCACCCTGGATCGCTGACACCAATCCCGGGGGTAGGGAAAGTTCACGCAGCTTCGAAGTGTCGCCGCCGGAGATGATCGTCCACAGGTCCACGATGGCGTCGCGGACGGTAAGCAAGAAATCAACGATGACACTGGACTCTGAGATGTTGAACGCCTGAGCGAAAGCCTCGTTGAAATCGTGATCGACGAAAATTCCCCGCAGACCCTCAACCGCGTTTTTAACCCACCCGAAAAAATTATGTAGGCTATCTGTCACCCAGTTGATCGCCCCGGTCACGTAGGGCTTGATCGCGTTCGCAATATCCATTGCGCCGCCAAGAATCTCAGCCTGGAAGTTCCCCCACGCGCCCTCAAGAGTCTTCGTGGACTTCGCAGCCTCAACAGCCACATCTTCAAAGCCAAGCTCTAAGAGGGCTTGGTTGAATTCCTCGGCGGTGATCTGCCCCTTGGCCATCGCATCTTTGAAGTCCCCAACGAATGCACCGTTTTTACGCATCGCTTCCTGGAGGCGGCCAGACGCACCAGGGATCGCGTTCGTGATCTGCATCCAGTCCTGAGCCTGAAGGCGACCGGCGGCATTAACCTGCACGAGAGCGTTACCGAAAGCAGAGAATTCATTAGCTCCCGCGCCAGCTGCCGCCGTGAGGTTACCCGCAGCCTCAGCCATCTTGTCGAAGTTCTGCACGCCGTTAGCAGCAAGTTTGGAGGTGATCGACTGAATATCCGTCAGGTCATAGATGGTTTCGTCGGCGTACTTTCGCGCGCCTTTAACCAGGCTATCGATCTGTTCTTGCCCGGTGATCCCCGCGAACTTTAAGGTGGAGCGGAACTTATCCGTCGCGTCCGAGGCTGCGAAAGCTTCTTTGGCGAGGTCACCAAACCCAACGACTGCGGCAATGGTGCCGCCAATGGCCGCAGCCTGCATCAGCCCGCCTTTGAATCGCGAACCGACTTCGCTACCAGCATCGCGTCCAACACCGGCAAGCTCATCACCAATGGACTTTTTCACGCCCTTAAATGAGGGCACAACCTGGATCCAGGCTTTCCCCAGCTCAGTTCCACCAGCCACAGTAGGGTCTCCGTTCTATTGAGTTCTCAACATGGTTATTCGCGTTCCCGGTCAAGGAGTGCGTCAAGGTCGTCAACGTTCATTGCTTCACCTACGCGCTCGCCTTGAGGGACAGCCACGCCTGGGCGAGGCAGGGGTTTTGGTCGGTTCGCTCCCTTTTCCGCATCCTTCGTCTTCGCCCACCAAAGGAGTCGGAGAGTATCCACAGCCTCAGCCGAAAGGAACTCCGCAAGACCCCACCGCCATTCAGGATTCGCCGCGCGATATAAAGCCGATTCGGGCTGCGCGCGGATCACCACCGCCCAGTCGGCTACCTTCCTAGCAGGGTGGGCCCGCATGTCCGTCACGTGCAGGTAGCGGCGCAAATCGAATTCCAGCTCACACGGATACTCTCTGAGCAGCTGGACGAAAGTCAGGATTTTGGGGCCAAGGCTTCCATGAGTTCTTGCATGAAAGGCGCGACCTTGGAGGCAGGCACGCGCCCAGAAGCGGGATCACGCAAATGCTCAAGCACTGTCTTGTACTGGTCTCCCAGGACCTTCCGAAGCAACGCCGGACTCTTCAGCGCGTTCCCTTCCTGAATTTCGTTAAGGGTATCGAGCAATTCAAAGTCGTCGAACACATTGGGATCGAGGGTGAGTGGGATCCCCTGGATTTCGACGCTACGCACCTCAGAAACAGGGGCGGCATTTACCTGGGCGTTGGTGGCGTCAAGTGCTGCAAGCTGGGCGTCAAGTGCTGCAAACTGTGCTTCCAGCTCTGCGCGGGACAAAGATTCAGACATGGAAAGGTCTCCTCAAAAAAGGGGAAGGGAATTAAAAGGGAGGATTGATAGGGGGCGAGGCTGTCCGTGGTATCAGCCCCGCCCCCTGTGCGGGTTACTTCGCGGCCGAAATGTACTCGTACACGTTGTTCCCAGCCGCATCCGGATAGGTCGTCATCGTCACCTCATAACCGGTGACCTCACCATCCTTGTAGGACACGGCAGACAGCTCGGTGATCTGCCCCTCGGGGATGACTAGGCGCTTGATCTTTCCACCACTGAGAGCAATCTCGAGCACGAAAACAGCGCGAGGAAGATCCTTGCCATTGTGCAGAATCGAGATGACACCGGACTTCTCGCTGACGTTCTCAGCTCCATACACGGCCTTGAGCACGTCAACGTCCAGGCTCTGAAGGAACTTCCACTTGAAAGTCTCCTTGTAGCCTGTGTTCAGGATCATTACGGTGTCACCGCCGAATGCCTTCTGTTCACTGGTTTCACGTTCAGGCGCGTTTTCCACGCCGTCTTCGCCGATGTAGCCGGTCTTTGCGAACGCTGCGTCGAGCGCAGTTTTCGCATCCGTCGGCAGAGCAGTTCCAATCGGGGCAATACGGACAACGCCGGTTGCTGTGGGCTTCGCAGCGGAAACCAAAGAAGTGTTCTTGTCAGCCATTTTTGTGGCTCCTTCCAAAAAAGGTGGGTATGGAAAAGCCCCACACCCGCAAGCACGGGGTGGGGACAAAGAAGAAGCTCTAATTTTTAGAGCATGATGACCGCGCTCACCGTCAACTGATAGCGAGCCTGGCGAGAATCAGGATCCGGGAAATTGTAGAGAGCATCCACACTGATGGACGCCACCTGCGGATAAGAGACGAGAGACTGCAACGCTTGCGTTGCACGCGAGGCCAAAGCCGCAGCCTCAGCCCGACTCTCACCCCAACACTGCACCGCAAACGATGGGTAGTCCACCAGCCCAGTCACCTGTCCGCCGGTACGCTCAACCGTCACAAACCGTTCTGGGCGCGTTCCCGGGATACTCCCGTAAACTCCGACCCCCACCAACTCCGCACAGTCCGCGAGCGCGCGTATGAGAAAAGCTTCAGACACTGCCCGCTCCCATACTCTTCAGCAGGGTGTTTTCCTTGGCGTTGCGACGCCTGGCTTGATACGAGTCAGCTCGGACAACTCCAACGGGACGCCCTTTCTTTCCGATTCGCACGTCCCCTACGAAGCCGGTTCCGGCGGCGGAGGCGATCTTCTCTACGGACTGTTCGACCAGTGGTTTGGCCAGGGCTGCCATGGCGGCGAAATCTAGTTCGATTTTTATGTCGGACATGATGAGGTGTTCACCCCTCGATCTTTCGCGCGTGGACCACGCGGTTCCACCTGGTTGGGGTGTTCTCTTCGGGGTAGGGCTGTGGGTCGCCGATTACCTCGTAGATGTTGCCTTGATGGTGGATTTGTCGGCCTCGAAGCGAGGCTGTGTAGGTCTTTGGGATGTAGAAATCCATGGTGATCTCATCCCCGTTGGGACGGATCGTGCCTTCCACGTCCTGCGTTGAAGCAGGGGCTACGAGTACGTCACCTAGGACGGCTTCTAACCCCCATTTTGTGGTGGGAATGTTGAACGTGTCCGTGCCTGTTTCGATGGGGTTGTGGATTTCGATCCGGCTGCCTTTAATCATCGCCGCCTCCTTTGAGGAGATTGACCTCAAACGCCGCGCCCCTGCGTCCGTTGACGCTGCGCTTTTCCGCCTTAGTCAAGTAGAGGTCTCCGCCGGGGTTTGAGAAGGACACTTGCTGTGTGAAGGGTCCTGCGGTCATGCTGGTACTGGAGGCTCCTGCGAGGGCGTCGTCCCCCAGAGGGGAGTTCATGGCGCGTTTGACGATGGAGCACACCACGCGTCGCAGAGTTTCGGCACTGGCTTGTTCCCACTGTGCGCACTCGTCTTTGATGAGGCTTTGAGCGTCCTCAATGAGGACGGTGGCGCGTTCTTGCTCGACGGCTGTTAGACCTCGCCAGCGCTGTTCTAGATCCCGGTATGTCGCCCAGGGTGTAGGTATCGGACTCACCTTTTTCCTCCCTCCTTGCTTGTGCCTGGACAGGGGGCTTACCCTGCTTTCCTCAACCATGAGGTTAGAGGGCCCAACCGTTCGGAAATTCCGTATAGTTCATACTGCTTTCCTCAACCATGAGGTTAGAGGTCTGCTGGGTAAGCCCCTATGACTCCGCTACGGGGAGTGGTCAGGCGGTCTTTTCCTTGACCACGGCGAAGCGGTCCACGAATACGTACCATCCGTAGACGATTTCCAGGCGCAGAGCTACCTGGTTCTTACGCTTCAGATCACCCTGGCCGTCGGGGTCGCCGAACTGGATGAGTTCGACGGGGAGGTCGCGTTGAACGCCCCAGCGAATGCCGTTCTGGAAGTCACCGACAATCGCACGGATCTTCGTGTCGGTAGCCTCGGGCGTACCGGAAACGGTGTTGCCCATGGCCACGGGAATACCCATGAAGTTCTCGATGTCGGTGCCAAACCCAAGGTTCGGGTAGCGCAGCTGGGAAGTTTCACCGGCCCCGTCCTTGGCCTTCAGGTCAGATAGCGCCCACCCGAACTTCGGATCGAAAGCAGCTCCGGTGACCTGCACGCCCATCGGGGACTCGATGACCTTGCCGACGGCGGCGCGGAACGCAACATCAGGATCAGCGGTCTTTCCCGTCATTTCCACGGCGAGCGTGGTCGCGGAGATGTAGTTGGTCCATGTGGTGATCGCGGTACCGTTCAATGGGTTGATGCGGTGGTAGATGCCCAGGTCAAGGGCGCGAGAAAGCGCGCTCTGACCAGCCTCAGCAAGGGTGTTGAGGATTTCCAGCTGGTAATCCTCATCAGCCCACACGACCTCCTGGTTGAAACGCATCGTGACCTGCGCCTTGTGGGGGACCGCGGTAACAGAGCGGAAAGTGCCGGTGGTGGAACCCTTATCGGCTCCTTCTTCAACGAACTGTGCCTTAGGCAGGTCGTCGAAGACGAGGATGTCGGTCTTGCCGAAACGCATGGGGGAGGCTCCGGAGAGCTTGGCGACGGTGGAAAGAGACTGGGTCTTCTTCACCATTCCGTCTGCGATCTCACGGGGCATGAGCACCTGCGCGTTGGTGGAATTGAAAATAGCCATGATTCAAGGCTCCTTTCATCAAGGGGGGTATAAGAAAACCGCGACCGGTTAGTCGCGGTTAAACAGCTGGCGAGCTGCCTTTTGTAGCTCGCTGAGAGAACTGTCAGGTGCCTTGCCCTGATCGGGCAAAACGGGGACCTTCGGAGCGGCCTTGTTCAACGCCGCCTGCAAGGAGGCGGCATGGGCTTTGAGGTCCTCCAGGGTGTCTCCTCGCAGGAGGTTTTCAGGCACCTCGTATTCCAAGGCCGCTTCACGCACCCACGTATCGTGTTGGGCTTTAGCCTCGTAATCCGCGATCTTCTCACGAGCCTTGGCGAGTTCAGCAGCGTCCTTATCGGCCTTAGCTGCCTTCTCGCGAAGCGTCTCATAGTCCGCGTACTTTTGCTTTTCCCGTGCCAGGCGAGCGCCCACGATCTTGTCCAGGTCCGCCTGGCTGGTGATCGGAGTAAAGTCCTCGCTGCCGGTGTTTTCCTTGGCGGCATCTGCGGCCGCGTTGGTGCTTTCGGACACGTGTGTCCCTCCTTCCCCCACAGGTGGGGTAGTGATGGTGTTTTCCGCGAAACCCTCGCGTAAGGGGAACACCCCCACAACAGGGGGCATGAGAAAACCCCGCAACCCACAGGGGGCGGCGGGGTAAAACTAAATGCGACAAACAGACGAGGGGCTAGGCCGCTGTCCTTGCGCGAATAGCTTCCTGAGACTTCAGAAGAGCCTCATACTCTTCCAAGAGTTCTTCATACACGCTAACGCCGGATTGCTCCCAAGCGACACGCGTACTCTCGTAGCCAGACAAAACCTCTTGCATAATCTCATCGGGAAGTAGACGATCACCATAGAGACCGAAGTAATAGACACATTCCCCAAAAGGAACACCCGGTCCGTCATATTGCAGAACGTCATACAAGCCGGTCAGCTGCTCACGTTCCGAAGAAGGAAGTGTCGGCAACGCTAAAAGAAGATCAATGAAACTACGCGTGATAGCTTCTGCTTCACGCTGCTCTTTCTGATGATCTTTCGCTTCCATGATGCCAATTTTACTCCACTTTCTCTATCGGATAAAGAGTAGATACACGATATCGGTCACCACGTTTAGAAAGGCGCAAACTAATAGGAACCGAACGGTATTCACCCTGAACAGACAGCGAAAAACCATCCCACATGCGAAGCATGTGCTCAACAGCTTTGAGCACATCTTCGTCCTTCCAATCCGCAGGGAATTCTGAACGGTTGTGCACCCACCCATAACCTGATAAATGGCCTCCACCCTCTTGCCCCCCAGGGCTTCTGTACCCGTAGAGCACGTGATTGTAAGTCAGATCATTAAAGCGGACGTCCTCACGTTTACGCCAAGCTGCCGGAAGCCTCGCGGGATCACGAGGCGGAACCGCCGCCCCCGACTTACGTAACGCCGAGTCAGCGTTCCAGCGTTCTATCACCTGATTACAGTACGAATCCCACAGGGAAAGAGAAACCGTTCCATCACCCACGCGGCCGTCTCGCACTCGACGCAATTTCAGGCGACGCCCACCCTTATCTCTGGCTCCTAGCGTTCGCCCACGCCCACCCCCAGAACTGCGACCCCCCTCTCCGATTCCGTCCTTGTAATACGACGGGAACATGAGACGAGCCCGGGCCGTGACCTGATTAATGTCGTTAGGATCCCCGCCCTCAGATTCAACCTTCGCCCTAGCAGCACGGTACCGCTCATAATCGGCATCAGGATCAAAACCCCGCACATGAGCAGCTTTATGCTCCCAAGAAGGCACGATCTGGCAATCACAATGATCGTGAAACTTCGACACGGCACCAGCAGTTTCTTCACTGTGGTACACCCAGCCGCGTGAGGCAAGCATGGAACAAAACGCACACGTCTTACCAGACGGAACACGAGCAAACCTAGGCTTAGCCGGATCCAGCTTCACGTTCCGAGCAATCGTGTCACGCCCCGAATACTTCACCCACGTATCCACGCCCTTCTTCACAGCCTCCAACGCACCCTTGAGGTCGCCCTCCCAAAAGGCTCCTGCGTGAGCGCGCACCACAGACCTCACATCTTCTTCAGGAACACCCGGAGAAATCGTCGGCGTGTACTCAGGAAGCTTGCGCGAAGCCTTAGCACGCAGCTCCTCATACCACTGCAAAGCAGCCGCACCAGCCACATCCCCATACACAGACACCAACTTGGGTACAAAGTCCAACACAGCTTCGCGAGCCTGCGCCGGAGTATCAAAGTCCAGCAGCCACCAGAACTTCTCCAAATCCCGAACCGCGAGCGCGGTGGCTTTATCTACTCCAGTGGAAAAGCGGGTGATTTCGTCCCTAAGATCCATCGGGCAATGTCACCCGCCTCTCCCGTTTTGTGTCAGTTAGTTTTCGGCCCGTTCGACTGTTTCAGACTCCGGAACTTCACTGAGCTTTTCCAACACGTCAACAGCGGTAGAGCGCTTGCTTTCAGCTTGGATTTGGTCGATTTCGGCTTGGCTGAACCCTGCCCTACGCAGCCCGACGCTCGTATTGGCAATGTCTGGGCGTACACTCGCAATCTTCGTGATGAAGTCAGAGGCCGCCTGCGGGGAAACATAACGGGCAGGGGTCCAGTTGATCGCGAGCTTCCACGCCTCAGCGGGCGGTTCAGACAGGCCGTCGCGTACCATCACCACGTCCTCGACAAGGCGACGCAGTGAGGGGGTGAAAATCCTCCACTGGTATTCGGCCTCGTCAGAAAGCGCGTACTCCGCAGCCTGCATGGCCTCAGCTGACGCCGGATTGTCAGCGAACAAGCCGACGGCGCTCATCGGCAGGTTCGTTGCCGCGCAGAAATTCTGCGCCAGCTGTCGGTACATCGACAGGTGGGGATCCATGCCCATTTGAGCGAACTGCCCAACCTCGGGGAGCTTCCCGTCCTCATCCGGCGCCAAAGCCAAGACCCGGCCAATGATCGCGCTCCACCGATCCATGTCCTTAAACGCGTCCTCGGACGCTCCCAGGACGTAGCGCTGCGGGGATGAGAAGAACTCCGCGCTGGTTTCCGTACGCACCAGGGTACGAATCGCCGCATCCGTCAAATACCGAACCTCACGGCTGATCCGCGAGCGCCCAAAAGGCCGCCCCAACTGCGGATCATAAACAATGGGTTCAACAAGGACCCGGCCTGTAGGGTTGGGAAAGCGTTGCATCATCCAACGGCTGGGAGCCTGAGCGTTGTCAGGTTCGATCTGAATGATGGAATCGCGCAGGTAAAGGGTTGCGCTGCCGATCTCTCGTCGCCCCAGCACTTCGGGGTTCTTCCACGACGAGCTCACCGCGAGCGCAGCCTGCAACGTGCGAGTGCGGTCATCCCACAGGGCACTACACCACAAGGCATCGCGCGCCTGGATCATCACCTCAGGCTCACCCTTAGCGGTGTCTCCCGCAGCTACGGTGAGGAATGCGCACGAATGCTTGTATGCACTCGTGATCGCTTGGGCGAGTTCGGTCTCGAAAGCGTTGCGCGCGAGAATTTCGCCTACCTCGAAGGGATCGAGGCTCCCGGCCAGTGAATAACCTTCGAAAACGTGCTTACGTGCCAGAGCTGAGACCGCTTTTTGCGGCCACCCGAGGGCTGCGCGGGTATTACGCAGTTCAGGGGGAATGGAGATCCCCAGATCGCGAAATGCCCGGTGCCCGTCATAGTAGACATTCAGAGTCTCATTCTTGCTGGCTTTGTCTGCGATAAGTTTCCACAAACGGTTGAGCTGGTCTTGTTCGACTGCTGTGAGTTCTTTGAATGTGGGTGCTAGGGTCACAAGACCACCACCTTCCTACTGCGCGCAGCCTTCGGCTTACGCTTACTCGTCTTCGCTGCCCAATGGGCGTATGTGGCCGCATCCAAAAGCGCGACCGTCTGACCTTCGGGAGCCTGCCAGCCGAACCCGCCGGCGTTCCCGATCTTGCGGAACGCCGCCCAAGAAACCTCACGGTCAAGCTCGTCGGTTCCCCTGTGGACAATGCCACCGGCTTTCACGGCTTCGAGGAACATCGAGTGCGCGCCGATGACCTGTTCAACCGTGGGCGTGATGAGGACCTTCGCGGGGACTTTCGCTGCCCGCAGGCGGTCCACCAGGTACGCGGCCCCGCCCTTGCCTTCGATCACGATCTGCTGGGTTCGAGCAAGCCGTTCAGGATCGGCGAGGAAATCCACAAGCCAATCCACGCCGTCCGACGCTGAGGCAACACGCACCCCATCAACTAGCACCGCCTCATCGTCGATCTTGGAGGCAGCCGCCAAAGCCACATGCGACCCATCCACGCTGAAACGAACCGCGAACGACTGCGTCTGCCCGCTCTTAATCTTCGTCTTGCGCGCCTTCTTCCACACCTCAAACGGGATCGCCGCCAGGCTTTCAGCCTCGGGGTCCCACATTCCCAGCGCTTCGCGCTTGAAGTTCTCATCGGACCCAAGCAGCTTGCGCATACGCATAATCGCGTTCTTGTTCGTCCGATGCGGATACGAGGGGTTCGCCCTCCTGATCTGCTTCCAATCCAGCCGGCCCTTCTTCCACGAAGAAGGCTCCGTGCCAGGATCAGCAGAAAACTCCACATACAACGTGTCAGCGTCGCCTTGCAAAGCGTCTTTGCGACGCGATGCAAACACCTCCCCCGGATCCTTAGGCCGCGGCGGCGTACCCATCAAAAACACGAGCCCATTAGGGGCGGCGTTGGTGGCGGGCACCATGTCACTCATCGCGTTCTCGGTCAGGATCTGCGCCTCGTCCAAGACCAAAACGTCCACCTTGGCGAAACCACGTCCAAACCCCGACTCGCGAGCACCAAACAAAATGCGCGACCCGTTACGAAACAAGATCGCTTCTTGCCCGTTTGCCTGGCGCGAGGTGCGAATAAAAGGCGCGACCTTGGGTTTTTCACTCATCGCCCGCATAGACGCAAACGTCTCAGCACTCGTCCTAGTTCGGTGAGCCGTCCAAATCACCAACATGTTCGGGAACAGCAAACATAGACCGAAAATCAGCCAGCCAATCGTGTAGGTCTTACCTGTCTGGCGAGGAATAGAGACCACGACGCCGCCAACAGAAGCCGCATACGACCCATCTTCACGTTTAGCCAAAGCAAGAGAACCAAGGCCGCGCTGCCACTCATCAAAGCTGATACCCAGCTTCCCCATCTTCGCTTCAACCGCGCCCCACCCCGTGGAGACAATCCCCTTGGGGATACACACGTGGCGAGCGACCTTAGACAGTCGCGGGGTCGAACGGGATGTCTTCACGGGAGTCAAAGCCACCCCCATGTTCTTCTTCCTCAGCCGCCTGCAGTTTCTCAATCTCCCGGCTAATCTCCATCAGTCGCTTGGAAAGGGAGGCGAGATCACGGGCAGGGGTTTCAGGATTATCCAGCGTGACGGCAATACGGTCACGGGTCGCGATTAGCATTGCTTCCTGGTTGCCGCTCTGTGCGGCAGCAAAAATCGTTCCAGCAGACTCCAACGGGGAATGCACCTCCCCTCAGCGCCTTCGCATATGGTCACGTGGAAAAAAATTCGGGGAGATATTTCGCTATCACGTCGGGGTGCGCCGACTTGGGAGGGGGAGGGGCATGGGCCCCTACCTCTCCCAGGCGGATCGTCTTCAGGTTGCTCGTCAGGCCTGTTTTAGAGGCCTTTGAACATGCTTCTATGTTACCAGTTTTTGGTGTTGTCTAGCGTGGTGTAGTGGGTTTGTTTCGCGTGTTTTCTGGCTGTGTTGTGTCCGGTTAGTGCGCCTCGGCGTTGGTTGCAGCGCCTGCAGATGGTGCGTCCGTTTTCTAGGGTGTTGGTGCCGCCGTTGGCGTGGGGGATGATGTGGTCGGGTTCGGCACTGTTGGGTTGTCGGCTGGTGGTGTAGTCGAGGGGGGTGTTGCATAGGGGGCAGTGGGTGATGCCTTGGTTGCGGTCTCGGTTGAGGATTTGGGTTCGCCAGTGTTTGTGGCTGGTGGTGCCGGTGCGGGAGGTTGCCACGGTGGGTGCCCCCCTCCCGGGTATAGGAGAAGCCCCCGGGGGTTTGGTCCTCCCCAGGGGGCTTCTTACAGTCTTTACCACTGGTATCACAATACACCGTTGCACCGTGAAAATCACGTCATTGGCTTCACGAGTTTTAACAGGTCCGACGGCAAATACAAGGGCCTACCTCCTTCATATCCAACCGGTTTTATTTTGCCCCGGTGAACATGGGAACGAAACGTTGTTTCCTTCACTTGTACTTTGCTGATTGCCTCGACAATTGTCCTGGCTCGGGACGCAGAGACGGGGATGTCTAGTGCGCGGGTTAGCATGAGGTTTCTTGAGGCTTCGACCTCGATTTCTTCCCCGCACTCGCGGCATTCGGCTACTTCGGCTCCTGGCCGGGCTTCGACGTCGTTCCCGCAGGCCGGGCATTTGCCCGCGTAGATGCGTGTCTCGTGTTTGGGGGAAGCCAGTGTTTCGAGTCGGTGTATGGCATAGCAGACTTCGTCGACCATGGTGGGGGCTTCGATCCACCCTGTGGCTTTGGGCGCGTGGGAGGTGAAGGCTTGTCTTACGCTTCGCCACCCGGAGGGTATCCGGAGGCCGGGCTGGGTGTGGGCTAGGAGCGCCGTAGCCCATATGAGGAGGGCGTCTTTCATTTCGTCGATGTCGTTGAGGAGTTGGAGGTTGATGGGGTCGCGCAGTGCGCTGGTGTGTGTGGTGTTGCCGTTTTTGAGGCCGCTAAGGGCGTAGTCGACTTCGCTCATGAGGCTGGGGAGGTCGGAGACACTGGTGGTGAGGCGGCGTATGGCGCTGGTGCTGATGGTGGCTCCTGGGGGGAGGAGTTCGCCGGTGATGGGGCACGTGTTGTGGGTGTCGTTCATTCGTCGTCTTCCTCTCGGTAGCCATTGAGTAGGGCGGTGAGTTCCCTGAGGGTGGTGGTGACCCATTGGTCGGCGGGGTTGGCTTTTCCGTGGCGTTTGTGGATGATGAGGCCGGCTAAGGCGTCGTCGTTTCCGCGTTCGGTTTCGGCTTGGTTCATCCAGTCGGCGAGGTTTAGGCGGGTGGTGTTTTTGCATTCAAGGACGAGGCGTTGTCCCCAGATGCGTACTCCTGCGATGTCGCCTCGGTCTTTACTACCGGTTTTTGCTCGCCTGTCGATCCGGTCGTCGACGTGTTGGGCGAGGTAGTCGGCGACTTGTCGTTCGAATGTGGTGCCGGCTTTTTTAGCACTGGCGCGGTTTCGGGTCATTTATCTAGGCCTTTCTTGAGTTGGGTGTGGAAGCTTTCGGCGATGACCTCGAGGAGGTCTGTTACTCGCCGGTTGGCGTGCTGGTCGGTGACGTGGTGGTCGCTTCCGGGGGTGAGCTGGTCGAGGACCTTGATTTTTTCTTGGAGGACTCGGTGGATGGGTTCGTCGAGGGTGTTTTCGGCGAGGAGGGTGGTGATGGTGACGGGGTGGGTTTGGCTGATGCGGTGGATGCGGTCTTCGGCTTGGACGACGGCTGCGGGTGTCCATTCGGTTTCGACGAAGAGCGCCTCGCTGGCTCTGGTGAGGGTGAGGCCTACTCCTGCTGCGGTGATTTGGGCGATGAGGATGTCGATGTGGCCGTTTTGGAAGTCGCGGGTGATGTTGTCTCGTTCTTCTGCGGTGGTTTGTCCGTTGTAGATGGCTGTGCGCAGGTTGGGGTTGGCTTGTTGGAGGGCTTGTTGGAGGCCGTTGAGGACGCTTGTGTGGATTGCCCAGGCGATGAGGGGGCGGCGGGTTCCTTCTTGGTGTTCGAGGATCCAGCGGGTGGCTTCGGGGATTTTTGCGAGTCCTGTGAGGCGGCGTAGAGCTGAGATGAGGCCACGGGGGTCGTCTTCTTGTGTGGTGAGGAGTTGGGGGCGGACTTCTTCGTAGGCTGTGGCGAGTTCTTTTGGTTGGAGGCTGATGTGGTGGGTGTGGCGGGCTTTTGCTGGGAGCTGGGGGAGGACGTCGGCTTTGGTGCGTCTAATCCAGGCGTGGTCGGTGAGTCGCATGTAGAGGTCTGGGAGGGTTTTGGGGTTGGGAATGTAGTTGCCGAAGTAGTTTTGTTCGCAGTAGGTGTGGGTGAAGTTGTGGGGGAAGTGGTGGGTGGTTTTGGTTAGGCGGAGGAGGGGGAGGATGTCGAGGGGGCTGCTGGTGATGGGGGTTCCGGTGAGGGCGATGACGGTGGGGGTGTTTTTGGCGAGGTTGAGGAGTGTGCGGGTGCGTTTGGTGGTGGGGTTTTTGTAGCGGTGGGCTTCGTCGGCGATGAGCATTTGGGGGTTCCATGCGTGGATTTTTTGTGCGAGGGTGGGGCGTGCTGTGAGGAGGGTGTCGCTGGTGATGATGATTCCGGTGTTGGGGAGGGTGGGGTTTCGTGTTTGTGGGGTGATGGTGGTGAGGGTGCTGTTGTGTGGGAGTGCGTGGGTGAGGATGCCGCTGCGTTTGGTTTCATAGGTCCAGTTGGTGGTGAGGGCGGGTGGGCAGGTGATGAGGGTGCGTGTGGGTTGTTTGATGGCGATTGCGAGGAGTGCTTGGATGGTTTTTCCGAGTCCTGGTTCGTCGGCGATGATGGGGTGGCCGGTGAGGGCGGCGAGGGCGCCTTGGGTTTGGTAGGGGAAGGGTTGGGGGGTGAACCAGGGGCTGCTGGGATTGGGTGTTGGGGGCATTTTTCGTGTGGGGTCTTTCTGGGCGGGTGGCCTGTGGATAACTTTTCCACAGGCTGTGGATAAGCGAGGAGGGGGGAACACTAGGAACACTTTTTTGGCATTTAATTCTGAAGTTGTTCCTTATGCCCTTTTTTGGCTTATTTCCTATGTTTTTATTTCTAGAAAATTAGATAAGAAAAAAGTGTTCTAAGTGTTCTTTTCCTTGATTTTGCAGCGTTTAATCGGTGACACTTCCATTTTTGAAAGTGTTCTGAAGTGTGCTGAAGTGTGCTGAAGTGTGCTGAATGGGGTTCACGGTAGAACGCTTTTGTAGAAGAAGTGTTCTGAGGCTTAACCTGTGGATAACTCATGTTCTGAGGCCTCCTCCAAGGTCGCTCCATGGGTCTTTTTCGTCCTCATCTTCAACCTGTGTGAGGGTGACGTTCGCGTACCAGCGACTCCCGTTAGACATCTCCTTACCCACGTTGAATCGGGTGGTGAGCTCACGAGTAAAAGCATTCTGAGACGCAGGATTAATCCCCTCTTGCTTGCACCACTGGGTGTAAGCAGAACGCATCTCCGTGTACTTCACCCGCGCGTATTCCCCGCCGCCGATGATCAGCCTGTCTTCAACAAAGCGCTTGAGGGTGTCCTCGCTGGCCTCATAATCGTTGGTCGCTTCGCGTACCTTTTCAGGGGTTTGTAGTCCTTCCTGGAAAAAGCGGAGGGATCCTTGGATGATCCAGTGGAGGATCCCCGCCCCCTCCTCGTCGACGAGTTTTTGGGCGAGGTTGTCGACCCGTTCTTCTTCGGGGACGGTGTTGGTGAAGGGGATGAGACGCACGCGCCGCCAAAACGAGTAGCCGCCGGCCTGTACTTTCGGCTGGTGGTTTCCTAGCAGGGTGAGGCTGTGGGTGGGGGTGAATTCGAAGAAGTCGCTGTGCATCCACCTGGCTGCGATCCGATCCCCGCCGGTGAGCTGCTTGACTTTCACCTCGTCGAAAACAGCGTTTTCTGGGACTTCGCTGGCGAAGATGAGGCGTTTACCGTGGAGGCGGGCAAGCTCCGTGGGGTGCTGGCTGGTGGTGGAGATGAGGAAGTTGGCGGGGGCTGTGCCCGCGTAGTCGGCGAGGAGGGTTTGGAGGACGTCTGCGAGGACGCTCTTACCGTTCGCTCCGCTGCCGTAGTAGAAGGGCAGGATCTGCTCACCTACCAGGCCGGTTGCCTGGTAGCCGATGAGGGTCTGCATGTAGTCGATGAGGTCTTCTCTGCCTTGGAAGGTGGTTTTCAAGAACCGGTCCCACATGGGGGTTGGCGTCTGTTGTGGGGTGAGAAGGGTTGTTTTGGAGTGGAGGTGTGTGGGGTCGGATTCTGTGAGGAGGCCGGTTTTGAGATCGACGATCCCGCCGGGGGTGTTGAGTTCGGTGGGGCGGTTGTCGAAGTCATTTTGCGCAACGGCGATGCGGGCGTCAGTGCTGGCCAGGGTGAGGGTGTTGGTGATGCCCGCGCTGGAGAGGCTGCGTTTGCGCCACTTTTCGATGCTCTCGTTTTCGATGGGGAGTTGACGGAAAATGGCTTTTGCGAGTTCTTTGATGACGCCTCCGCCTGCGGGTTGGATTTGCCAGGTTGAGCCGGTCCACCACGCCCACTTTTGTCTGTCGGTGATGTAGCGGAGGTCTGGGAGGTGCGTGTCGATGAGGAGGAGGGCGTTGGCGTCTTCGGTGAAGTCCCGGAGGTGTGCTTTCTCAGCTATCGCCACCGCCTGACTGCCGGCTGCTGCTGCTTCCTCTACTTCTCCATCCTGGCGGGTGGGGGTGAGGCGCGTGGGGGCAAGGTCGAAGGAGAGGCCGCCGTCAAGGTCTCCGATCCCCTGGTTTTTCAACTCGAGGGCGGCTTTTTTCATGTCGCCCCCGTGGTTGAGCATGGCGTATGCGGCGAATTTCGTGTAGGGGGTGTCGGTGGTGAAGACGGTGCTGGATGAGAAGACGTAGAGGCGGTCGCGGTCATTCTTATAGCCTGTTGAGGCTGATACGCTGCCTCGTGGTTTTCCTGGGCGCGTCCAGTACTGTTCCCCGCGTTCGCCCTGGTGGGCTTTTGTCCACCCGTGGGGGGTGAGGATGTCGTCCCACGTCATCGCCTGGTCGATCGCTGCCCCTGGCCTCGTGTCCTCAGCCGAGCTGGTGTAGGGGCGAGAAGGGGAAATAGAGGTGGTACCTGTGAGGGTGGGCGTGTTGATTGGCTCGTCCAGGAGACGGAAGAGATCAAGAATTTGGTCGAGTTCTTCTCCTGTGAGGGTGGGGATGGTGTGGGGGCCTCCTGCGAGGAGTGTCCACGCGTGTCCTGTGTGGTGGAAGCGCCCGGAGGTGGGGGCGATGACGCTGTACCCACCGTTTTCACGGGTCTCGGCCAGGGTGTGGATTTTCCCGTCTGCGGTTTGGGTGCGGGCGAGTTTCCTGTTGCCGCTGGTGTTGCTGGGGGCTTTCACGTACCAGTGGAAGCCTCCGGATGGGCTTTTTTCGAGCCAGCCGCTCATGAATCGTTGCCATAGTGGGGTGATGGTGTGGTCGGCGGCGGCTTGGGTGAGGTCAGCGATTTTCGATGCGCCTTCGGCTTCGAGTTCGATCATGACGAGGCCGTCGGACACGGCTCCGCAGCAGGCCGCGAGCCCGTAGGCGCCTTCTTCAGCGAACCAGGTTTCTACTTGTTCGCGTGTGGCTGCCTGCTGTTGGTATTGCTTCCAGGCGACGGCGGGGCGCTTATCCCCGCGAGTGTCTGCGGGGAGGATTGGGATGACGCTGATGCCTGCTTGGTGGCAGGCGAGAGCCATTTCTAGGATGGTTGTTGGTGTCACGATCTGTTACCTCAAAGAGTGTTTGCGTATGTTTTGCGAGGGGGGTTAGAAGAGTGGGGTGTCCAAGATGGGGGTCTCCTGCGGTTCGTCTGGTTCCCAGCGTTCGACCTTGGTGACGTTTGTTGGCGTGTGGAGGTTGCCGTTGAGGGTTTGTAGGAGGATGGGGGTGCCGTTGGTTTGGGCGGGGGCTTCGATCTTGTAGTGGGGGGTGGTGATGCGGAGCCAGTCGCCTTTGACTACTTGGTGGGGGCTGATTTGTTGCCACATGTCGGGGTCCTGCCTTTCTTTTTGCTGGGGTGGGTGTGTTGTTGGTGCCCGCCGGGGACTTGAACCCCGGGTGTGTTCCGCTCGGGCTAAAAATGGGTTAGAGGCTTGCTCGGATTTGGGCGACGACGGAGGCGTCGAGGCCTGCTGCTGAGGCGATTGACTGGTCGTCGAGTCCTGCGCGGATGAGGGCAGGCACGTCCACCTGCTGCGGAGCCTGCGCGGCAGGTGCTGTGGGCTGAGATGCCGGGGCGGGAGCAGCGGCGGGGGCCACAGGCGCGGCGGGGGTCATCGCCTCGTTCAACGCCGCGGTAGATGCCGCCTGGATCGCGTACTCGTAGATCTTTTCCGTGTAGGAACCGGTCTGTCCGTGCTTGCGTTCCTCGCCGACGAACCGTGCGGTGAACGTGTTTCCCAGGGCGAGAGCAGTGCTGGCTTCCTTCATTCCGGCTGCGCGCATGGCCTCACCGAGCGCAGCCTTCTTCCCGCCCCACAAGGGGATGTAGACGCTGCGCTTCCCGTCATCGTCAGCGTCCTCACGCAGGCTGGTCTGCAAGGTGAGGATGACCTGCTTCTTCGGATCCCCGCTGGGAAAGAACTCCAGTTCACCCGTCTTATAGTTCGTCGCCTGCTTCACGTCCACCTTGGCGATGGTGCCGGTGATGGTGTCCCCAGGTTCGGAGTACTTGTTGAAAAAGGACTTGCTGCCACCATGTAGGGCGGAGTCGATGTCGGCGAAGGGGTTAGGGGTGGTGAATGTGTCGGTCATGATCGTTTCTTCTTTCTTGTTGATGTAAAAACAGGGTGTGTGTAAAAAATTGGTGTGAGTGGGATGGTCTTTTTACAGGTCGAAGCTCACTCCTCCTTCTGTCTGCGGGGGTGGCGTGTAGTCGGGGTATTTGCGGCAGTCAAAACAGCCGTCCGCTCGGTCGAGGCCGCTGATCCACTGGGTGACGGCTTCCTCGCCTGCGAAAGCTCGCAGGGTACGGATTTGCTTATCCAAATGGTTGGCGCGTTCTAACGCTGCTAGGGCGATTTGCTCGTCGTAGGGCTCGCTCCACCAGAAGTGATCCCCCCACGCGGCTGATTGGGCTGGGAGGAACAGGATGGACACTGTGTTGACTTTGCAGCCTCTACGTTCCCAGCCCCTGCCGTATAGGTGGGCTTGGACCCGGTAGGTGTCGGAGGGGCCTTTAGCTCGGTATTTTTTGAGGCTGTTTTGGCCGACGAATTTCCAGTCGACGGTTTGTCCGGCGTGGAGGTCGAAGAGGTCGGTGCTGCCTGTGATCGGGGTGTCGCCGATGTCGCCGACCCACACGGTTTCCTCGCACACCCAGCGTTTCTTGTGTCCTCTAGTCACGTAGTCTGGGCGGCGAGTATCCGCGTCCATGAAAAGGTGCTCGAGCCAAAAATGGATCGCTGTCCCTTTGGTGGTTGTCCACGGGACACCCAGTTCTGTTTTCTCCCAGCCGGCTAGGCGGGCTGCGAGGCAGTGTGTGCAGGGGTTGCCGATTTCGCTGGGGCCGATCCTTTTTTGCAAGCTGCGAGGGTGGTTGGTGATCGCGTCTAGGATCTGCCCTGTGATGTCTCGTTTGGCTTGCTCCGGGTCTACGCCTTGGTAGGTGTCCCACCAGTCGGGTGTGGTGATGAGGTCGCTCAGTGGCTCACTCATCTTCTTCACTTCACCTTCACGGTGGGTGTACCTTCGGTGTAGAAGCCGCCATCTTCAAGGGTCTTTTCGGACAAGTGCTTCTTCACCGCCGCCGTGTTCAACGTGGGGGTGTAGAGGTCAGGCCAGGAAATCACCGGGTAGGCGGATGCGATGGCGGAGGTGTTGAGCCTGCGGGCTGGGCGGCTGATCGTGATCTGGTGGTCGCCGGCTTCGATGGTCTGTCCTGGCTGGAACTGGTCGCGTAGCCAGCCTTCGATCTGTACTTTTTCTCCTGCGAGGGCGTCGATCTGCTGCTTGATGTCGACGAGGCGGGCGGCGGCGTTTTCGATCTGAGAGCCGATGTTGTCAGTTGTGTTTGGCGTGGTCATTTGTTCTTCTCCATCAGTAGGAATGAGAAAAGGGCGAGGGCGTGCAGGGCGGCGAAGTAGGTGAAGTGTGGCCAGCTCATCCGCCACTCGGGATACGTCATCGAGATCATGAAGATGGTGACGTAGGCGAGGGTGAGGAAGCCGAACGAAATGAGGGTGAAGAGGCTGAAGAGGGTGTAGAGGTTTTCTCGTCTCTCCTTGCGTTCCTGCTTTTGGAGGGCTTCGTGAAAATCAAGCTGCAGGGACATCGTTCACCTCTACTCCGTGGTCGGTAAGAAAGCGCTGCTGTAGGTGTGCGGGGAGTGTGGCCGCAATCTTGCGCAGGCGTTTTTCGTATTGGAAATTCAGAAGATGGATTATCCGGATGGTTCTCGTCAGGGGACTGGTATTCTTGTTCATGAATGTTTTCCTTCCTTTCGGGGAGGGGGTGATGGCGGCTCCGCAGGCTTGGTCGTGTGCGGGGCTGCCGATTTTTATTTCTTGTAGACGCGGATCGGGGTTCCGGCTTTGTCGATTGCCAAGACTGGGATGCGGATTGAGCCGTTCATCTTCTTGGCTTTGAGTTCGCCGCGTGAAATCAATCGGCGCACGCTTCTCACGCTCAAGCCAAGAGCCTGACCAGCCTGCTCGAGGCTGTAGTAAGCGGGCGGGACCGGGATCGTAGGAGCGGGGATGTTCACTGTTCTTCTCCTTCCTTGGTAGAAGCCGCGAGCGCAGCCTCAGCGCGGGCAGTGAGCATGGCTTCTTCGGAGTTAGGCTCCTCCCCGGTAGGCTGAGACCTACCACAGTCACCAGGCGGCGTAGCTGAATCGCCGTCACCTACCGGGGAGGAAGACTCATGGGGGTTTTGCATTTTGGAAATGATGTTTTCACCGTCGAAGATGCGGATTTGATCCCGCTCCTCGGGGCGCTCACGAAAGCTCAAAGACGTGGGGAGATCGGCTCCATTTTCGCTATGAGCCTCTCGGGAGGTGACAGGGTCTTCGTTGTCAACCCCTCCGTCCCCATTTCGGCTAGTTTTGACCGCGCTCTCACTCACGATGAGCAACAGGTTGCTAGAGGTTTTTACACTAGTAACGACGACGGTTACACCGTCCCCGTCTGGGATGACTAAACGCGTCTCGCTCACGGTTCAGGAGGCTTTCTTCTCTGCGGCTTCTTCGGCGCGGCGTACCAGCTCCCAAGCGGGAACATTGAGAGCTTGGCTAAAGCTCTCTAGATCGACTCCCGTGATCTTCCGTTCTCCGATGATCTTTTTGTTCACGGTTGTGCGGGGTGCGCCCATCAGCTCCGCGAGTTTGCGCTGGCTTAGGTGCTGGCGTGCGGCTTCTGCTCGGATTTCTGAGGCGATATCCACGTGCCCTCCTTTCTCGGTCATGGTTCTTTTTAGAACCGTTATGTATACATAGTGGCTCTAAATAGATCCGATGTCAAGTCTATTGACCCATAGTGTCTACGTATGGAACTATTTAGAACATGGGACGTAAACCTTTGGAACCCGGACTCACTTCTATGGCGGTAGTAGACCTGTACATCGAGGCCAAAGAAGCACAGGGGATCAGCTTCAGAACGCTATCCGAGCGTAGTGGCGTTAACCGCATTCGGCTCCAGCGTTGCTTTAACCTCGAACAGCCGTTTTATGTAGACGAGCTAGTTGCTGTAGCGCGCGCTCTTAATTTAGTGGCCTGGATAGTACTTAGGGATGCAGAGGCTTTAGTCGAGAGCGGGACGTACCAGAGAAAGCTAGTGCCCGCCCTTTGCGATGAAGACGACCTCCCCGAAGATGCTGAGTTCGTCCTCGCGGCCCGGCGCGCTGATCCAGACAGCCCTGAAGAGCGCGAGGCAGCGGCCCTCGACTCTCTGGGTGAAGAATCACAAGACAGCTAAACCTGTACGCAGGTGCCGGTGTCTGGGTTTAGCCTCGGTAGATGCTGGATTTACTCAAGAAAGGTAATGGCGCAGCCCACCTGCGTGGGCCGGTGGATCCCTACCAGCTCGCCGAAGCGCTGGGGGTTCCCGTCCTGTACACCCGTAGACTCGCCGGTTCGCTCGGCGTGACCGACGGTAAGCGGATCTGGCTACGGCGTGGGCTGACTAGGACAGTTGAACGCTCTACGCTTGCCCATGAGCTGGCCCACGTCCTGCTCGGGCACACATCATGCCAGGACGGGCGGGGAGAGGCCAGGGCAGACCGCCTGGCGGCGCGCCTGCTTGTGAGCCTTGGGGAGGTAGAGCGGGAGCTGCGGCGCTGCGACTCTATAGAAGACCTGGCCGACTCACTCGGGGTGGACGTACGCATGGCGAGGACAGCTGTTGAAATACTCTGCCACAGATCATATTTAGCGCACTAACCGCGCTCGCGGTCTAAGGTCACACCTGCACGGGTAGCGCATCCGCAAGCGCGCGAGCACGCTCGGAAGCAGCGTGTTGGTAGCGGAGGGCGACTTCGATATCTTTGTGGCCGCCGCGCTCCATAATTTCCTTCACGGTCGCGCCCTGTTGAGCGTAGAGGGTGAGGCCGGTGTGGCGTAGGTCGTGGAAGTGGAGCGTGGTAAGGCCTGTTGCTTCACGTGCGGTTTTCCAGGCTTTGTTGTGGGCTGTTTGCGAGGCGGGGCGGCCCCGATGGATCGAGGATCCAAAAACTGGGGCGTCGGGGTCTTCTCCGACGTATTGGTCGAGGTGGGTGAGGATGAGTGGGGCGAGGCTAGTGGGAATTGAGATCGTGCGCGCGTCTTTGCCCTTGGTAATGGTGTAGCCGGGTGGGTTGGTTTTCTGATTCCACTGGCGTTCCACGCGAAGCATAGGCTGAGGGGTGTCGAGGCCAATGAAATCACGGCGCTGCAAGCCGAGCGCTTCACCCTGTCTGAGGGCACACCAGGCGGCCAGGTAAACGCTTAGAGCGAGACGCGAGGGCATGGCGTCGGCGAGGGCTTTCACCTGTTCGGGTGTGGCGGTGGTACGTTCGTCGACCACTGCTTTTAGCGGCTTGGATTTCACAGGAGATTTATCCAGGCCCCCAGCGCCTTGTTCGACTGCGGCGTTGAAGAGGGGGCGGATAGTGCGCAGAACTTTGTTGCGGTTTTTCGTGCCTTTCCTTGCCAAGATGGAGGCGAGGAGCTTTTCCACGTCTGCGGGTGTGATGTGCGAGAGCGGGGTTTTTGCCCATGCGGGGAGGACGTAGAGGCTGAGGACGCTTTCGTACTCGCGGTAGGTGGCTTTGGATCGTTGGCCGATTTCCACGAGGCTTGCGAATGTGGCGAGCCATTCGTGCGCCCATTGTCCGAGGGTGAGTGTGCGGGCTGCTTCTGCGGCTGCTTTTTCGCGGGCTGCGCGGCGCTTTTCAGCCGGAGGAATGAACATGCCTTTGACTGCGTCTGCTTTTGCGAGTGTGAGGGCGACTTTCGCATCGGTGAGTGTGTCGAAGAGTCCTACGGAGACTTGTCTGCCCTCGTAGCTGATTCTCACCCAGTATTTGCCGTTTGGGCGCTGGCTAATGCCGGGTGGAAGGGAAGATTTTTTGGGCATGATCTGCTCCTGGCGGGGGGTGGGTACGACAGGAGCGTACCTAACCTGTACCTAAATATCTAGGTACAGTTGTCCATTTCTGTCCATTCTTGTCCACTTTAAGAGGACCGGGAACCTCAAGGAAAACTAGTTATTGCAACGAAAAACCCCGGAATCTCAACAGATCCCGGGGGCATATCGCGGAGGATGGGGGATTCGAACCCCCGAGGGCTTGCACCCAACACGCTTTCCAAG
>ERZ773061.126-NODE-126-length-32403-cov-18.614227_pt1 | contig 32403 bp, 40 predicted proteins | sample MGYA00580627_ERZ773061 | MGnify/ENA primary metagenome ERZ773061 (study PRJEB29015, sample SAMEA2738119) | human oral metagenome | biome: human oral; feature: human-associated habitat; material: saliva | place: China | collected 2223 ...
TTATTCCAACACAGTGATACATTCGATATGATGTGTTTGAGGAAACATATCAACAGGAACTAGAAATTTATTTTTAGTGTTCCTGATAACGATGTAATTATATTTAGATCTAATATAAAATCAAGTCTTTTTTGCTTTATTAAAAAAAACTAGGTCTAACCTAGCTTGTCAAATTCCCCTCTGAGTCGATTGTTGTTAAGGTGGTAATATCTTTCAGTAGTTTTAGGATCACGATGTCTCATCAGTTTTGTGGTAGCTTGTTGTGATATACCAGCAAATACGCAGTTCGTAGCAAAGGCGTGTCTCTCCATATGAGGTTTAATAGATCTTGTTATTTTTCATGCTTCCATCAGTTTTTTAGAGTATTTAGAGAAAAGGAGATTAACATATTTGGGAGTAAGTGGTTTTCCTCGATTCTTATTGTCTAAGCCAACAAAGAGTAAATCATTTTTAATGGGTTTGTGTTTTGTAAATTCTGCTAGCTTCTCTTTATAATAAGCTACTTTTTTCCTCAATTCTTCAGTAAAAAAGACTGCATCTATATATCCTCCTTTCCCTAAAATATCAAATTGCCTGTTAGGTGAGGAAAATCCCTCAAAGGTACATCTGAGGACTTCACTTCTACGAAGTCATGTAGTATAAGGAATCTCTATCAAGAGTTGATTACGGAGCTTGAGAATTTCTTTGTCCTCATAGAATAAAGGAGCTTGATGAAATGTTTGATATTCAGGTGCTTTCACCATATCAATAGTATCTCTTGTTTTTTTGAGTTTAGGGATAGCTTGTCGATTGAGTGTAGAGAGACCAATGATATTAAGGTATTCAAAGAAAATTCTCAGACTTTTTGTTTTTTCGCAAAGGGTATTTTGTGAAGGAAGTTTCCCTTTATTTGGTCAGCTTTGGATTGGAGTCGTACGATAATAGGCGATGAAATCTAAGCAATCTTTAACTTCAATAGTATCTAGACTTAGAGCAAATCCCTTACGGAGTGATACGTATTCATAAAATTGATTGAGATTGTAATAGTGGTGAATCACTACATCTTCACTTCTTCAAAGTGTGTTTTTTGCATAATTACAATAGTCTTTGATTAGGTTTTTCATCTTTTTTTGCATTACAAAAGGTAAAAAAACGATTTGTAATACTTATATCTGCTTGTAAAAATTATACTTTTAAAAGAAAAAAAAGTCAATAAATCAGGATTTTTTCTTTTTCCCCCTTGAAATATAGGATAAAACTGATATAATTTCACTGCAGATATAAGTTATAGAAGACAAACCTCTATTTTAAATAGAGGTATTTTCCGTTATGAAAAAAACTCCAATAAAGAAAATCTGAAGAAAGAGAAGAGAAAGGATCGCTAATGGTGGATCTGAATCTTCTCTTTTTTTGCAAATATTGCAAAAGAGAGGGAAAACTGATCTCACAGGTCGCCCCATCACGGTTGAGGACGCTAGAAGCTACCAGTTTGCCCATATTCTCCCCAAGGGAATGTTCCCTGAGTATAGGCTTAACCCAGATAATATTGTTCTCGTGGACTCTATCGAGCAACATGAGTGGGTAGATAGGACAGTAGCAGGGAGCAAAGAATTTTTCCGCTCTTGCATTGAAAAATGAACGGCAAGAAAAAATCTCGCTCAAATCTGGAATCACCCAATCCTTTATCCCTTAAGGGAACAGTGACTAATTTAGTTTTATATATAAAGAAAAAACAATGCACAATACAAAGCCCAAAGTGTGAATCTGCCCTCAGTGCGGAACAGGACTCCCCCCACGGTATAAGGGTAAGCTATGCCTAGACTGTATGGACGCAGAGGCGAAGAAGATGAAGGTCAAGAGAATCAACATTTCTCAAAAGAAAAAGCCGAAATCTAAAGGTAAAACAAGATCGTAGTTCAGATTTATTTATTTTTTTCAAAGCAATGCTCCAAAACATTCCACTAGACCAACTCATTCCCTATGAGAGGAATAACAAGATACATAATGCAGAGCAAGTAAAACAAATAGCGAAAAGTATCAAAGAACTCTGATTTAGATCACCGATTATCGTAGATGAAAATCGAGTGATTCTTGCAGGACATTGAAGACTTGCAGCTGCACAAAAACTGAAGCTGAAAGAAGTTCCTGTAATTCAATACACTGATCTTACTGAGGATCAAAAAAAGAAATACAGACTCCTCGATAATAGACTCGCAGACCTTAGCGAGTATGATTTGGATAATCTGAAACTAGAACTCCAAGAGCTGAACGATGGGTGGATGAATGATCTCTTTTCTGAATTTGATCTCAAACTAGAGGAAGAAGAATGGAACGAGGAGATAGAAGATGAAGCACCGCTCCCACCAGAAATTACGGAAATACAAGAATGAGATATTTTCGTAATGGAATGAAAAGCAGGTCATCACTACCTTATTTGTGGTGATTCTACGAAATCAGAAACTTATGAAAAACTCGTAACACTCGCAGGTAAAAAAGCTGACCTTCTCTTCACTGATCCCCCTTACAACGTGAATTACAAAGGACAAGGTAAAAAGACCAGCAATGGAATCCTGAACGACCGTATGAGTGATCAGAATTTTTTATTTTTTTTACAAGATACTTTTCATGCACTCACAACAGCACTCAACTCGACTGCTCCAATGTATATCTTCCATGCAAGTAAAACTCAAAGAGAGTTTCAGAACGCTATGGAGGAAAATGGTATCGAGATCATCAGCCAACTCATCTGGAACAAACCAAGCATCAACCATGTCTGAGCAAGCTACAAAAGTAAGCACGAACCCTTCTTCTACGCAAAGATGAAAGGTGCTGACATACCATGGTATGGTAGCGAATTATTCGAAGAAACGGTACGAACTCTGCCCAGCCGAGCAGAGAAGAGCGATAAGGAAATTTTACAAATGATCAAGAAGGTTAAGGAAGCAGAAAAGGAGGGCTTAACTACGATACGAACTCAAAAACGCCATCCAGTCCAAGACTACGAACACCCTACACAGAAGCCAGTAGAGCTGGTAGAACGTGCAATCCTCAATTCTAGCAGAGAATGAGAACTTGTCCTAGAACCATTTGCTGGTAGTGGTACAACGCTGATCGCGTCAGAAAAAGCAGGAAGAATAAGTCTGAACATTGAGCTGGATCCAAAGTATGTAGAGGTAATAATTAAGAGATTTAAGAGGATCACAAAAGGAAAAGTGACCTGTATAAATAGAGATGACCTCGATCTAAATCAGATTTTTTAACTTTTTTATAAACAAAATCATGATAAACACACCAACAGAAACCTCATTCAAAAAATGAGATACCGTAACCATTACTTCAGGAGTCCATCAAGGAGAGACTTGAGAGATCTTTGACGAAGTTGTTACTGCAGGCAGACAGTCTTATGAGATTATCCTTTGAGGATGCTTTCCTGTGTTTATTAGTGAAGAATTTTTAGCTCCAACACCTACCAAAAATGAGTCAAAAAAAGAAAAATCAGAAGTCATCGAGAGATGTAAGTCAAGAAGTGGGAAAACAAGAGAAAAATAAATGAGGGCGTCCGAGTAAATTCACAGAGGAGGTTGTAAGAAAACTCGAGGATGCTTTTCGTTGTGCGTGAAGCGATACTGATGCCTGTGCTTATGCTGGAATTAGCAGAGAGACCTTCTATGACTGGATGGACGAAAATAGGAGGTTTTCTGACAATTTTACCAAGGAAATGCAGGAGGACTTTATCAGGAGGATTAATTCAGCAAAGGTGTATCCAAAAATCTGATGCAAAAAGACCCTGGTACAATCAGGGATAAGGGGTGACTGGAGAGCTGCACTTGAGTACCTTAAAAGAACAGACACCGACTATAAAGACAAGTCAGAAACTACCGTAACGAGTTTTGCTTTTACTTGAATAGAGATTGGAGATGCAACAGGAGAGACTTCTAAAGCCTAAGTTTACTCAAAAGCAAAGAGAGCTTTGGCAAAAATTCAACGATAGCATCATCACAGAAATCCTCTACTGAGGAGGTGCAAGATGAGGAAAATCACGAGGAGTCTGTGAGATTATCAATCTTACCTGTATCGCTAAGCCGTGAATTGTCTGGTTAGTGGGGCGTAGTGAGTGGGACGATCTTAGGAAAACTACACTTGCAACACTCATAAAAGTAATGAACAAGCATGGTATGCAACAAGGGAGAGAATATAACCTCAATTTGCAGACCAAAGAACTTACTTATTACAATGGATCAAAAATACTTTTTGTTCCACTCAAGCAGCAACCAAGTGATCCTGAATTCAACTGGCTTGGATCGTATGAGATTACTTATGGGTTTGTAGATGAAGCTCAGCAGGTCAGCAGAAAAGCAATTGATATTATCCTGAGTAGATGTACGGAAAAGATCAAAGAATATAATCTCGTAGGAAAAGTGATCATGACCTGCAATCCTATGAAGTGTCACCTGTACAACGACTTCATCAAGCCACAAAAAGAGGGAACGCTTCCAGAGGATAGAGTTTTTATTCCATCGCTTTACAAAGATAATCCCTTTATTGACCACGAAAAATACGAGAATTCGCTTAAAAGAGCAGATAAGATCACAAAAGAGAGACTCTTGAATGGAAATCGAGACTATGACGACGATCCAACTAAGCTCTATGAGTATGATGATATTTGTGATCTGTTCACCAATCACGGAGAAAGTGGTCAGCATTATATTACTTGTGATATCGCAAGGCTTGGAAATGATAGCACTGTAGCAATAGTATGGGACTGATGGATATGAAGAGTATTTACTCGTAAAAAGAATAGAACCACAGAAACCGTTAACTTTCTCCACTGATTACAAAGGCAGTATCAGGTAAAAAACTCTGATACTATCTGCGATGAAGACTGAGTCGGTGGTGGTGTCGTAGATCAGATGGAATGCAAGGGATTTGTAAACAACTCTAGTCCTATTCTCTCTCCTGAGGAGAAACAGATTAGAAACTATAAGAATCTGAAAGATCAGTGTTATTTTGAATTACAACAAATTATAGAAAGCTGAAAAATGCAACTGATCGTAATGGATAGTGATGATAAAGATCTAATCATTGAAGAACTTGATGTGATCAAGCAGAAAAATCCTGACAAGTGAGGGAAACTGCAAATTCTAAGTAAAGATGAAATCAAATCTCTTATTGGTCGTAGCCCTGATCGTTCGGATGCAATAGCGATGAGGATGCGATTTGAACTCAATAAAACTCCTGAATTAGATATTTATTTCATATAGTAAGAGCAATGCTTAGTAATCCACTCTATCGAGAACCAAAACCACCTGAGTGACGACCTATAGGGAAATGGGAGGCTTTTTATAGGCTCGATTTTAGAACACAATGTTTTATTTTTCTCAAATATAGAGAAAAATGGAATAAAAGGCTGATTATGAAGTTTCTTTTTATCGGATCAAAGACAACCTATCGTAAGTATGAAAAACAAATAGCGACAATAGTAAAAAAAATCTTTGAAAAATAGGTCAAAATTGACCCTTTATGGAGTCAGAATTTTGACTTTTTTTGATAAAAATAGATAACAGAACTATCACTTTATATTTTATGAGAAAGAGAATGAATATCGGAAATTTTAATATCAATTTTATAGAAAAGCTCACTGTAAGAGACTATCAGCAGATCAGTAGACTTAATACAAAATTTGAGAATAAAGAAATAGATGAAATCGAACTTGGAAATCAGCTTGCCCTTTTTGTTATTGCTGATATTAATGGTGAAAAAGATAAAGAAAAAATCTTAAATCTGATTTTGGATATTGATAGCATTGAAGACTACAGTCTCCTCAATGAAACAGTAGCAAAAAAGATTGATGAACTCGTAAATCCTACAAAAAAAAAGAGCTAGAGTATGAATACTCTAAGCTTTTTAAGTGACTTGGAGGAACAAATCTTGAGGAGATCAAAGCAGTAGAAGTGATGAAGTATATGTGCTGGAGCTATGAAAACTATCTTGATTGTCCAATAGAAATTTTGGAAGCAATTGTGGTTAGAATGGGGTTAGAACAATTAAAGTAAGCTATTAAAAGAATACTTTTCGAAAAAGTGTACCAAAAAATCGAAAGAATAATCAGAAAATAAAAAATACAAAAAGGAAGAAAATAATAGCTCACAAAAGACTTCACTTATCTTCTGTTTCTTTAGTTTGTTCAACTTTAGTATGGTTATCGCTTTTAAGTAGAGAGTATAATCAATATCCCATCAAAAAATCTTTTAGTGTCATAGCTTTATACTATCAAGATAAACTATAGAAATTATACCTCTTTTATAAAAAAAAGCAAGCGAAATGAGCATCAAAAATACTATTGAAATTATAATTAGTGCAACAAATAAAGCAGGAGATGCTCTGAAGCAAGCTAGGAGTGATATTGCCCAAGTGGCAAGGGAACACAAAGAAACACTTCAAGGGATGGCAACATGGGGTGGGGCTGCATTAGGGCTCCTCACAAAAGGAGTAAAGGATTTGACAAGTTCTGCGGCAAATACAAAAGAAGCTCATCAAGCTATGGATAGGCTTGCAAAAACAATGAATATGGATTGAGAAAAAATCCTTTCATGACTTCAAAAGGCATCAAAAGGAACAGTTGCAAATTATGATCTCATCCTTGCTGCAAATAAGGCGATGTCACTAGGAGTTACAAAGAATACGAGTGATTTTTCTACTCTGATGGAAATTGCTAGAGTCAAGGCAAAGAATATGTGATCCACAACTACTCAAGCCTTTAATGATATTGTAACTGGTCTAGGTCGTGGATCTGCACCAATTCTTGATAATCTAGGGATTATTGTCAATGCAACGGAAGCGAATGAAGAATATGCAAAATCTATAGGAAAAACAGCTAAAGAATTGACTGATGCAGAAAAAAAACAGGCACTGATCAATAAGGTTGTTGCTGATGGGAAAAAGCAAATGCAGGAAATGGGAGATGTAGCACTCTCTGAAGCTGAGTGAAGTGCTAAACTGGAAGCTCAATTGAAAAATCTCTCTGATACAATAGGAACAGCACTTATCCCTATTGTAAATACAGCAACTGATATGATTGCACCATTGATTGAATCCTTTTCGAAATGGGCAGAAAAAAATCCAGGTCTTCTGAAAGGCATTGTTCTATTAACTGGAGGTGTTCTTGCTTTTATTACTGCTGTTTGAACAATAGGAACGGTAATGAATGCATTTATGAGTGTAAAAGCTGCACTTGTAGCTATACAGGCAGTATGAGGGGCTTTGGTTAGTGGGCTCGGTGGGGCATTATCCTCGCTCTGACCAATTTTTACAGCTCTTGCTTGACCGATAGGTATTGTTGTGGGAGTTTTGACGGCATTATGAGTCGCTTATGCAACCAACCTTTTTGGATTTAGAGATGCAGTAAATGGAGTGTTCGCAAAGATTAAACCTGTTTTAACAGAGCTTTGGAAAAACTTTAAGGAAGTGTTTGCTGGAATATGGACATCGATCAAAGAAACTCGAGATCAAGTTGCACCAATACTTCTGCCAATATGGAATGAATTTGGAACAGCTCTTAGTCAACTCCTTAATCAAGTAGTTATTCCTATTGTAAAGGTTTTTGCCGTTGTATTTGGAGAAACGTGGAATGCTAGTATAAAAACATTAGGAGAGGTAATAAGTTTTGTAAGGAATATTTTTACTGGGAATCGGCAAGGAGCTTGGCAGAATATACAAAATATTGTAACATTATGGAAAAATGTGGTGGAGAATATTTTTGGAGCATTTAATGAGAATTTAGGAGCGATATTTGGAGCAATCAAAAATAGGATACAAGGTATATGGAACGGACTCCGAGAGGGCATGAAAAATATCTGTAGCAGTGCAGTAAATTGGATCAAAGATAAGATTAATGCTGTCTTGAATGCAATATCCTCTGCTAAAGAAAAAGTGAGCAATTTCGGTACTAATGCTTGGCAAGGAGCGAAAAATATGGCAAACGGTGCATTGAGAGCGATAGGGGCTCGTGCAAGTGGAGGAAGTGTAATTGCAGGACAACTCTATAAAATCAATGAAATCTGATCTGAATATTTTCGTCCTAGTGTCAATGGGACAATAGAACACAAAAATCAGTCTTCATCTTCTATTTCAATCAATTTTGGAAGTGTGGTAATCAATAATGGAATGGATTTGAATCAATTTGAGGAGAGAATAAAAAGCGTCATTTATAAAGAATATCAAAATGCAAATCTAGGATACTTTTAGTCATAAAGAGGAAATATGTTTAATCAACTGGTCTATAATGCTCTCGTCCCTAAAAAAGAATGGGGAGAAAGAGAAGTGAGTATCAAATATGGCGAGCTCTTTTTGCACGATGGGGAGCAAAAAACAGCAACGATAGAATATCTCAATTGAAAAACTACAAGTCGAGAGCAAGAACAAATTAGCAAGGATGAAGGGGTCTTTTATGGGTATCAGAAATGAGTCAAAACTATTCTTATCAAATGAAGAATTACTTGAGAAACAAGAACAGAACTTTTGGGAAAAATAGAAGAAATGAAAGCAAAGCTCGCAAAAGACAAGAAAGAGGTATTGCAAGTAAAAGAGTGAGACTGGATAAGAGAGCGAGACTGTGTTGTGGACAAATTTAGGCTCAATGAACATCACTGGAATGTAAATCGAATGGAACGAGAATTACAATTATTGAGCTATAGTTATGCAAGAGAGAGTATGCCTAGAGTGATCGAGATCAGTATTGATAAAGACGAAACAATTGTCCCTATCGAAAGAGGATGAACCGCACCTACTCAGCTTGGATGGATCTATAGTATCACTCAAGCAGGAGAGAATTTCAAAATCGAAGTAGGAAATCAAGAACTCTTGGTTAAAAAAGCTTTTACCTCAGGAGATATGATGCAATTAAAAAATAAAAACCTGACACTTAATGGTGATCGCATCTGATTTGTCGGAGTGTATCCAAAACTGGAACAAGAGCATGAATCCCTTAAAATTATAACGAAAACGAGGGGAAAATTTCAGATTTTTTACTTTTTAAGTTATGAGTAGATGGTATTCAAAAAATACAAAGTAGCGGATAATGCAATAGCAAAACTTGCACTACCACTTACTGAAACAACAAAAACCATCAGTATAAAAGATGCAATCAATATCCCTGATGGCTGAGAGCGGATTGCGACTTTGGTAAAGGTCGCAGGAAATGAGGTCATAAAAATGGAGAAAGTTATTGTAAAAAGCAGAACGGAGAATGTCTTACAAGTAGAAAGAGGTTTTGAATCAAATCCTTTGCAACGAGAGACAAACGACCTTCTTTGTCTGAATGTAACCGCTGAAGTGATAAGAGATTTGCAAAATGCAGTCGCTGAAATCGATGTCAACAACAAAGAATCACTCAGTAACAAAAAGGCGAAAATAGTCTGAAATCATACTTCAAATCTCTTTTATCCTACGGTCAAGGCAGTATGGGATTGGGTAACAGGACTCTTGAGTAAGAAAGCAGACCTAGTAGGGGGAAAAGTACCATCCTCTCAGCTCCCAGAAGCTAGCCAGATCGATGAAAACAATCTGGTGCATAAGAGCTGAGATGAGGAAATAGGTTGACATAAAATATTCAATAGCACAGATCCAATTGCTTTTAAAGTCAAACCTTGAGATTATAGTGCAGTTAGATTCAAAGAGAATAACAATGAAATAGGGAGTATTCAAGCTTTTAGTCCTACTCGATTCCAAGATTTCAGAAAAGGGAGCTTAGAAATTACAGGGCAAGGTAATAATAAGATTACCATAAGACCGTGAGATAGGGATTGTATGACTTTTACTTCTCAAGGGGAAGTCGAATGGAAATGACAAAACCGAACTGGCTGACGAGAACGTTATACACCAACCTTATCTTGAGATACATGATGAGGTGCGACATTCTCAGATACTCAAGGGCGATATAAAGTTATAGGGAAATTTTGCTTTGTGCAAGTTAGAGGAATTATTTGAAATAAAGGTACTTGCGGTTGATCCTTTAAGGTCTCTTTACCAAAATTAGCAATAGAAAGGTTTTCGATTCCTCTTGCTTGATGAATCCAATCAATTTGAGGTAATATATGAACACCAAAGGCTGTTCCGCTTCTCTATCGTGATCAAATCAGGTTAGCTGGGGTTTTATGGGGACATAGAGATACGACCCGATCTGAAATATCGGTCAACGACTTCTTTGTGTTCAATTGATGCTATGAAACAGAATAAAAATCAGACTTTTTACCTTATTTACAATCAAAAAATATGATACTAAAAAGAAATCATCCAGAACACGGAGAGATTCAATGCAGTTTAGCAGAGATCTCTCACGGATTCATCGCCGTCAACGGATTCAAGGACTGAGTGCAGGTGGATAGAATCACTTACTCTGTCTCAGATCAACCTGAGATCGAAGAAACGATCCAAGTAGAAAAAAAGAGACTGGTACTCAGTAAGCAACCGTGACTGCAAGCCTGAGACCCTCCAATCGAGACAACGGTTGAAGAAGTCTACTACGAAGAAGAAAAAACCTGAAAGATGGTAAAGAATCCAAACTATGTAGATACGAGTGATCTCGGGGAGGTGTATAAATGGCTGAAAAAGAGGTCAGAATTTATTTCTTAAGTTATAAAAAGAAAGATGATAGCAAGATATACCTCAGAGATTCCTCGATGGAAAAACAATATGGCACTAGTGATAACGATAATTACCAATAGCATAGCCTTGATAGTCTTTTTTGTAAGGGTAGATTCTAGACTTTCGGCTCTTGAGGATTGGAAAAATGAGATACTCCCCACAAGAGTAACAATTAAAGATATACAAATTATCGAGGAAAAGATAAGGAATATTGATTCTAAGGTAACCGACATTAAGGATATGGTAAAAAAATAGTTTTATATTCTAAATAAGAATACGGATGAAAGAATTATGGCAAAACAAAGCATTTAGGACACTCTGCTGGCAGGTTTTTAATGCTGGTGTGGCGTTTTTGGTTAGCTCACTTGGTGGGCTGGAGTGAGATAAACAGGTTATTGTAGTAGGACTTGCGATACCTGTGCTTAATATCCTTACCAAGTGGATCAACACTAATCTCTTTGAAGATATTGGGGTAAAAAAAGAAGAAAAGTCAGACTTTATCCCTGATACTCAAAAAGATGGAGAGTAAGAACGTAGTAGAAAAGCAGATTGAAGAAATCTGCGAACAGATAGACAAGATAAAAGCTCAAGGAAGCGAAAACTTGAGACTTCTTGAGCATCTCTGTAAAGAGAAGGACAGATTGGTTGCTTTATATAACTACCTTAACAAGTAAATGAAGAAGAAAAAGTTCAAAAAACTAGCTCCTCCTGCTGGTGCTAAGATTCTGAGAGATGAGCGAGCATTTGGAGAAGAGACCTTGGATTTTACGATTCCAGAACTGGAGAATCCAGTAGATCCGAAATCTAATCAAGACAAAGATCCAAGCACAAGAATGGCGTGTACAATCTTCTGACCAGTCAATCAAATTATTAGACTCCTTAAACTGGATCTGACTGAGGAAGAGGCGAACAAACTTGCTAAATCTGCAATGGAGTACTGCAAGAGGGAATGAGGATTCACAGGGAATGGACGATTTAGCTCGCTTGGGACAATTTTTACCGTGAAACGATGGAATAACGAGGGAAGAAAGCAGTTTGACAAGCCTGAAGTCGTTTATTTTGTACTTAATCGAGGGTCTGAGAAGCTCAAGGAAGCACTCAGCAAAGGGCATCTGATTGGTTTTACCTATAATGATGATCGATTTAGTGATGCTTACGCAGATGCGGTAGTCGATGAAGATGTGCACCTGAAGTTCTGAGGGCATAGGACAAACCTTAGTAAACCTGTTCCTTTTGTACCTCATTATAGTACCTGGAATAAAGGATATGAGGTATCAGTCTATGATAACTACTATAACTACTTCAACGAGTACTATATAAAAAGCATAGAAAAGTACTTGGCAAAGGGTATCGATACCAGCTTTTATCTAATCTTGCCTAAAGACTCACTCGGCAATCAAGCTGACAAAAAGATCGAGGAGGCTAAAACCTCTATCGAACAAGAAAAGTCAGCGAATGCACTGCTTGGAGTACTGAGCTCTACACGGTCATCACTTCCGAATCAGCAGAAAGCGATGGCAGATCTCGCAAAAAGCCTCAGAAATGACTATCAGAATGCAAGACCGCTAGAGCAGAACCCTAACAAGAAGGTAATGCAAGCGGTAGCTGACTTCCTCAGTTATGGATACAAATATGCAGATGAGGAAAGCAAGGTAGACTTTGCAGAGCTAGCGAAAAAGCTCAGGAAAAAACGAGGGGTGAAGTAAAGGGGTGGAAATGCACCCCTTTGGAGAAAAAACAGTTTTTATTTGAATTTTAAGCAAAAATGGCAAACAGACCTTACAAAAACTTTGCAAAAAAGCGACTCGGAAAGAGAGTCGACTATGATAAACAATATGATTATCAATGTACGGATTTGGCTAAGCAGTATATTAGCGAAGGGTTAGAATTCGGGAAGATTGGAGCGTTGGGGAACGCTAAAGATATGCCAAAATCTCCCTTCTTTACGAATCGAGAGAAAATAAAAGGAATGAAAAACCTGATGCAAGGTGACATTATCATAAGGAGTCAGGGTAAGTACTGACATGTTGCCGTAGTTGATCATATTCTCAATGGCAAAGTCTATGTCTTGGAGCAGAACGGATCTGGGAAAGACTCAGGCTCAGGTTTAGGGGCGAATGCTATAAGAATTCAGGCTTATAGGCTTGATTTTTATGACACGGTGCTTAGATGCAAAAAGATCTTTGATAACTTAGTCTTGGAAAGGGAATTTGTAGCCGAAAAGCTAAAAAAGCTCAAAGGCGTTGAAGGGCAAGAGAACGAGATCAAGATTACTAAGGAATATCTTGCTACTACGAGATATATTGCAGAGTAAAAGAGTTTTTTATCTACTAAATAGGAATGCTCCAAATAAACAATAGAAATGGAGAAGTATATACCAATATAGAAGAAATTCATTGGGATTCTCGAACTTATGGAGGGAAAAATCAAATTCAAATTGCAGGATTTCATAAAGAGTTATTGGGGAAAATAGCACTCTTACGAGATGAAGCAAAACTGATTGATTCAGGGATTATTGAGGGATATCAGTATAATAAGAATAAAAATAAAACGACACTGGAAATTTCTCCACTCATCTATGATCTGAGAAGAGATTTTGTAAGGGCTGAAAATGGTGACTATATCAGGTATTATGATGACAAACTGGAAAATGTTCTTAGAGATATTATTGAACAATACAGAAGATCAACAGAAAATCCCCTTTTGTATCTCAAAAAACTTCCAGCAACATGAATTACGGTAAAATATAGCTTTGAATACAAAGATTGGCTCAGTGCCTTTAATGTCTTGTTGTATAAATTTTTGCCTATAGAAAAAAATATAAAAGTCTGACCAGATGGTGGCATTGAAATTATTCTAGAGGGGAAAGAATATCAACTCATCTACGGAGAAGATGTTTACAAAATTGCATACAAAGAAAATGCAGATGGTATCATTAACTCAATCATCTTTGACAATAAAATTCCTTGATCATGAAATATTAGAAAAACCTATGAAGATGCGGAAAGTATCAAAAAATATGGGAAAAGAGTAAAGTATCGAGATGATGCAAGAATAAAACATGTCGAGACGATTGATAGTTTGGTTAGTGCCTTTTTTTCGAAAAATGCAAGACCTAATATAGAGGTAGAGAGTATTACAACACCGAAAGAGATTTGAATTTACGATAAAATCACAATAAGTAACTGGGAAAAAGGATTTGATGATCAACTCTATGTAACAGGAATAATCCATAAAAAAGGAGGAAAAAAAGAACTAAAAGTCTGAACCTCTCCAACCAGATCAATCCTTGCAATCGATGAATGAGACTCTGAAAGCATCTACAAGGAACTCAGGAACGAAATGACTAATATCAATGTACATCTGCCTGAATACATTAAAGAAACCCATATTGAGAGTACAGAAATCCGTTCTCCAGTAATAGCAGGAAATCAATGATATTTTGCACAAAAGGTAAGAGTTGGACAAAATGGGATCATCATTGATGGAGAAAAAAAGCAAATCAATTCAAGCAATTATAATCCAGAACACAATAGTGGATTTATGATGAATGATAGTGGACAGTTTCTCTTTGGTGGGAACAATAGTAATTACATCAAGTGGAATGGAAACTTGCTAGAACTTAGGGGACTGATAAAATCCACACTTTACGACAATTATGGAGAAACTCCACATCATCAAGATGGACTCTTGTGGGCTAACAACTCAGCACTGAGTGGTCATGGAAAAGTACTATGGGGATATTTTGGAGGAATATACCAAAAGCAGCAAATCTCAATGAGCAGAATGCAAGAAGCTTGGAGTTTTGATGTTTCTGGGAAGACGATAACAGAAGAAATTGATACTTGGTTCCAACCGAGATTTATCTTATTTAATGGATTTTTTGAAAATGTAGGGAAGAGAATTTGGGGAACGAGTAATGGGCAGGCAGGAATTGAAAGTTATCAGCAAGGGCTCTGTAACTATCTTAGTTTAAGACAAGATATGCAACCTGTGGTAGATGACGCTCGATGGGGAGGTGATTGGCACTATATTGTGATGGGAGGAAATTTGTATAGTGCTCCTCTCAGTGGTCACAGTGCGGTAGTTACCGATGGAGATATAGGATGGAGAAGTGCAATTAACGAAATCTCAAAAATCAATATTGGTATACTCTTTCCACAATGTGGATATGTAGGAGATAAGTTTGCATGTAATGATTATAATGGACAGGAAGCTTGGGCTCAAGTAACCGAGCGAAAAGATAGCGGAATTAAGATAAAGGTAAAAGCAAATAGTGGCTGGAGAATCAGTGGAAATATATTTATTCTATGATAGTAAAAAATGGAAGATAAAATAACCTTGCGAAGATCATTGGTAGGAGAGAGTGAAGCAATTCGCCAAAACAAAGAACATCTAAAAGAGACAATAATAATGTTAGAGACAAGAATTGAAGAAATGAAAGAGAAAAATGGAGAACTTGAAAAGAGGGAAAAACTTATATTGGATCAAGAAAAAAAGGTACAAGAAGAGATCACAAAAGAGATTAATACTCTCCTAGATCAAATAACAAGTCTGGGAGAAAAAAATGATCGTTACGAACAGAATTGATACCGTGATGATAATGAGAAATTTCTTATCCTGCAAAGCTACAAAGAAGAAGAAAAGCTTATTGACTATCTCCTCAATATCAAACAACGGATTAAGGTGGAGTTTTGAGTTGAGAGGAAAAGAAGAATACTAAGCAAAAAAGAATAAAAACGGTCAAAATTGACCCTTTGAGAAGTATTTTTTTGATTTATCTGCTGAATATAATAAAACAAGGATAAATTCAGATTTTTATTTTTTTAATACATCATAATGTCGATTTTTACAGGGAAAAAAGTAGGAGTTGGTGTAGGATTAGAATCTACAAGAGGTCAAAAGGCAAATATTGCATACTGGATGCCTTGGACTGATAATACCTTCATTGATAAGGCGAATGTAGAATCAGAGGCTGGTGTTGTTGATACTTTAATGGACTCAATCGGTTCTGAGGTAACTAAGCAGCGAGCTGAAGGAACGATTGGTGGTCAGGTGTATCCAAATGGTATTTGATTCTTCCTCAAGGCTTTGCTTGGTGCAGTAGCAACAACTGCTAAGGCTCCAGCTCATGAGCATTTGTTTACTCTGTTGGAGAGTAATACGCACCCAACATTAACGATTGGGACAAGTACTCCACTTGGGGCAAGTAGTTATCCTCTTGCTATGATAGAATCAATGGATTTCAACGCTGAAGTAGGGGGAAAATTAACAGTTAGTGTGAAACTTAGAAGTAAAAAGGGAGAAGTAGTTACGCATACTGTACAGTATCAAGATGAGCAAGGTTTTGTGGCGAATATGCTCAAAGTCTATCTCGCTGATACTATAGCAAAACTTGATACCGCTCAGAATATTTGTCTCCAGAGTGTTACGATATCAATCCAAAAGGAGATTAAAGATATTGAATGCCTATCAAGTATCGATCCTATTGACTATATCAATGCAGGAGTGAGCATAGAAGGAAGTATGGAGATGATTTTTGAGAACAATACCTATAAGGATTTATTCCTCAATGGAACACCTAAAGCTTTCAGAATGATTGCTGAGGATACTAAGCACCCAATCAATGGATCGCATAATAACACTTTGCAGATTGATTTGAGTAAAATACAGATTACAGATTGGACGCCTGCTTATACCGTTGATGATATCACTAAACAGTCAGTAAAATTCAAAGGTCATTATGATGTAAAGACTAAAAAAGCAATAGAAATTAAGCTCAAGAATACTCAAGCTAATTACTAATTTTATATTCTCGTTATGCATGATGAATACATTACAAGCAAAGTTCCTAGCTATTGGTGAGGAACAAGCAAATGCAATCAAAAGTCAGATTTCTTCTTTGGAAATAAAAGAAGAAAATTCTGATAGAAAATTTAGGGTTGTTGCTTCGACTGAGGATACTGATAGAAGTTGAGAAGTAATCAAAGTTGATTGATGGGATTGGGAAAATTATATGAAAAATCCTGTCATAATCGCAAATCACGATTATCAAATAGAAAATATCGTAGGTAAAGCTACAAAAGTTTGAGTAGAAGATGGAAAATTGATTATTGAATGAGTGTTCAGTAAGAGCAATCCACTCGGAGTATTGTTGGCTGATCTCTATGATGAGGGAATGGTAAAAACGGTTTCTGTAGGTTTTATACCTAAGCAGAGACAAGAGGACAATCGCAGAATTATCACAAGTGCAGAACTCTTGGAGCTCTCATTTGTGGCAGTTCCCTGCAATCCGAATGCTCTTAGTCTTGATCAAAAACAGCTTATGAAAAAGGGGATCGAGGCTGGAATTATACAGGAAGAAAAATCTGAATTAGAAGCTTTCAAAGCTGAGATATTGGAGGAAATCCACGAGGTAAAGACTCTCTTGCAAGCTGTGGTAGATGGCAATACCAAGCAAAAAGATGAGGCTAATATCATCGCAAAGGAAACTCTCCAGAGCATCGTTAGAGCTGGTAATGAAGGTCTAGCAATGTTCAAAAAAGCCGTAAGAGGCTAAAAAATCTGATTTTTATTCTTATTTTTTACAAAATATGTTGAACGAAGCACAAATGAAACAAATCGCTGAAGCATTGGCGAAATCTTTGGAAGACTCTGTTCCTGCTGCAGTAGAAGCGGCAGTAGATGCAAAACTCAAAGAATTAAACTTGTCAGAAAATACTGACATCAAAGAAATCAAGGAACAGATTAAAACCTTGGTAGAAAAGTCAAAAATTGGTAATGCTGAAGAAAATCTTGAGCAGACTAAAAAGGATTTTATCGGGGCATTAGTTTCTCTTAGAGAGGGGAATGCCGAAGCAATCAAAGCTATGAACACAGGAACTGATAGCGACGGTGGTTATCTTGTTCACCCTGAGTTTGAAAAAGGAGTATTCAGAATCATGGGGAACTATGGACTTTGGAAGGACTGTTCTGTATCTAAGATGAATTCTAATACTAAATATTTTATCCTCAGAAAAGCAGGTCTTCAGGTGTTTTATGTAGATGAAGCAGGAGCATATCAAGATACTCAGTGAGGATATGAAAGAAAAGAACTCACAGCAAAAAAGATTGGAGCGATCCTTTCAACAACTTACGAGCTTATTGATGACAATGCAGAAGCGAGTGAAATTTGGGCAAAGGCTCAAGAAGAATTTGCTGAAGCTTTTGCTGCTTTCTTGGATAAAGAAGTATTGACTGGAACGGATAGTTGAAATTCTAAAATCAAAGGAATTTGTAATCTCCAAAATGTAAATGTGATCACGACTACTGGTAATGCTGCAACATTAACAGCAGATAATTTGATTGATGCTGTAAGAAAAGTTCCTTTGAAATATAAAGAGAATGCAAAACCAGCTTGGTATCTTAGTCAAGATGCCATCGCAATTATTGAAAAACTCAAGGATAATGATGGAAGACCTCTTTATAGAACACTTGATAACGGAGAAAAGGGATACTTGCTCGGATACCCTGTTAAACTCACTGATGTGATGCCTAGTGGATCAATTGCAGTGAATACTCCTTTTATCGCTTTTGGAGCATTAAAGCACTTTGCTCTTGGAATCAGAAAAGGACTCAGCTTTGAAATCGGTTTCAAAGCTTGAAATTGGGAGAAAGATATTCAGTCTATCAAAGGATCTGCTAGAATATGTGGAATTGCACTTGCTGAAGAAGCCTTTGCTGTGATCAAGACTCACGCCTAGTCTTTTTGGGAGAATGAGGTAAAAAATTCTGATTTCTCCCTTCTTTTTTATTCTTAATATAAGAAATATCATGAAATATGAAGTAATTAAAGGGAGAATTGATGGTAAAGTAGCTGGAGAAATCGTAGAACTTGAGCAAGAAGTTGCAGAAAGCTATGGAGAGGAATATGTTAAACTCATTGAAGAAGAGGAAACTTCTGAAGATGGAGAAACTAAGACTGTTAAAAAAGCAAAGAATAAAGCTTTAACTTCTGAAGATGGAGAAACTAAGGATGAATAAGGAGCAATTGATTCAAAATTGTATTACAGTCTTGGGAGGCGAACAAGACAAAGCAACGATTGAACTTTTAGTTCAGTCAGCTTTTGCATTTGTTAATTCTTATACCTTCCAAGACTACTCCTTAGGTACTCCTGAAAAGATTCCTCAAGATATCTTCTTCGCAGTAATTGATCTAGTAAAACTAAAAACAACACAAAAAATCTGAATTCAGTCTGAGAGAATCAGTGATTATTCTATTACTTACAGTAACGAGGAAGTACCGAATGCTGTAAAAGTGCTTTTAGATAGATATAGGATTATAGATGTTATTTAATTGCAAAGCTGAGGTCAAAAGGCTTGTCTATGAAGGAAAGGTAGCAAGAGGGAAACAAACCATTGCTACACATCCTGCTTATCTGACCGCAGTTGGAGAGAATTCTCGTCTGATGGAGGCTGGAAAGTTTGGGAAAATATATAAACTGAGTATTACTGCTTGGGTAGATGTTAGAGAATCCGACACTATCGTAATTGAAAATCAAGAATATTCTGTGCAAGGAGTAGCTCAAAGAAAAGGTGGAAACCTAGCTTTAACTACAGTAATTCTCGAAAAATGAATGTAACTCTTAAAATCGTAGGAGCAGAAGAAATCGCAAAAAAATTACAGACTTTTGGAGAGATTGATCTAAAAAATGCAAGAGAAAAGTGGCTTAGAGAATCTGCAATTCTCCTCGAGTGAGAGTCTAAAAAAGAAGCTCCTGTAGACAAAGGAATCCTCAGGAAATATATCAGAAGTAAAGTCAATGAAGATCATGCAATAGTATACAATAACATCGCCTATGCTCTCTATGTACATGAGGGAACTAAGGCTCATCTCATTAAACCAAAGGAGAAAAAAGGACTTTTTTGGAAAGGTGCAAAACATCCCGTCAAATCAGTCAGACATCCTTGAACTAAGGCAAATCCATTTTTTACTAGAGCTCTGGAAAAATCTCAAAGTAGGATCCAAAAGAGGTTTTCAGAAATTATTGATACTTTAGCCAATAATAGATTTTCATGATAAATGAATTGAGAACAAAAATTCTTTTAGAATTACAAAAGATTGAATGAGTCGCAGAAATTTTTGATGGAATCCCAAAAAAGTTCGGTGGATTCCCATCAATCTTTTTTAATTTTGATAGAGTGGAAAGCCAAAGTCTAGATAGTAACCATAATCAGAGACAGTATTACTTTCAGATTAACATATTCCAAGAAACAACAACCCTTGGAAATAGGCAATCAGAACTGAATCTCTGTGATATCTTGGATCAGGTCTTAGATAAATTTGATTGTTCAGATTTAGGTGGATTAGCATTAAAGATTGATGCTGTTGGTGGTGATATTCAGAGTGTAGAAACGGAAAGCTGACCAACTCTCCATGCTATCATAGTGCTTGGAATTCATACTGATTTTACCCTCTCAATATAAAAGAATGTTTACTCGAATAAAAAATATTTTCAAAAAATCTGAGTCAGGTTTTTTATCTCTTTTTGGAGGTTTTAATGGTGATAAAACTATCAAAGACCATGAGTATGTCAACTTTTTTGTGGGTTGGCAGTATGCAGCGATTACTGCAATTGCTGATAGTCTTTCAGGACTAAACTGGAGATTGGCAGATAAGCAAGATAAGGAAATTAAGCATGAGTACTCAGACTATATTACGCCAGACCTCTTGCAAAATATCGCAATCTTTATGAAGATGACAGGAACTGCATATGTTTGGAAAGTAATGAATAATAGAAAAGTTCTTGGTTTGAGTTTGTTATTGCCTTGGAATATTAGTCCTCAGATTGATAACAATGGATACTTGAAACAGTGGATTTATTGGGATGGAGGAAAACAGATTATTCTCCAGCCTGAAGAAGTGATGGTCTTTGCTGAGTTTAATCCATCACAAAGATATCCCTATATCACAAGAGGATATAGTCCGATTCAAGCAATCGCAATGACCATCAGAGGAGAAAAAGAAATCGAGAAGCGAAATTATGCAATCCTCAACAATGATACTCCTCCAGGAATGATCCTCTCAACCGAACAGGCAATGAGCAAAGAACAAATAGAAAAGGTCAGAGAATCTCGAGAAGCTCGTCATAGCGGAGCTGAAAACACTAGGAAGCTTGCAATTTTGCCTTTTGGAATTAAGCCAATCAATCTTCAAGCATCTCCTAAAGAGATGGAGTTTGTCGCTCAGCAGGCTTGGGATAGAGACAAGATCCTTGCAATCTATAAAGTACCTAAAGCAATTTTGGGAATCGGAGAGGGAGTAAATGTGGGGAATGTAAAGGCGTTCAATCAGACTTTTGCTTCTCGTTGTATTGAACCATTGGCAAAAAAGATTGCTCGTGTATTCAATGATCAACTCTTCAATGGAATCTGAATTTTTGAGTTTGTAAATGTGCTACCAACAGACGAAGAGGAAATCAGAAATCACTATTTTGCTGGTGGAATAACAAGAAATGAATACAGACAAGAACTCTGATATAAACCCATCAAGTGAGGAGATGTCTTCGTAGATTGAACTGAAGCAGAAGTAACTCAAGAAGCTAAAAAAGAAAGTATCTGAATCAGTATGAAATCGGTAGACTTCCAGACAATCGTTAAGGAGAATATCAAGCGATCTGAAGAATGGATGCAAAAAAGATGGATCCAAAAACAGAAAAAGAATACAGAATATGAAAAAAGACTAAAAGTCTGATTTATGAAAATTTTTGAAAAGCAAAAGCAGGATATTTTGAGAAAATTTGATCAAGAGCATAAAAAAGGATTCAAAAAATATGATTATCAACTTCTACTCAAATACTACGCTCTCTATCATATTTATCTTAGACCAGAATTAGAGACTCTCATCTCTGAAGAAGGGATAAGGGCAATGAGTGAACTGAATGTAGATATTGAATTTAATATCAACACAGACAAAATCAAAAAAGAGTTGAAGCAAAAAATCCAGCTCATCGCAAAAAATGTTGACGCTCTCACGGATGAGAAGATTGGGAAAGTAGTAGAAATGGGACTTGCTGGAAATATGCAACCTGAAGAAATCAAACAAGAGCTGGTAAAAGTCTTTGATGATTTACAATGAAGAAGACTAGAAACGATCGTGAGAACGGAGGCGATCAGATTTGGGACTTATGCTGAACAATCAGCACGAGAACAATCTGGCGTAGTTAAGTCTAAGCAGTGGCGAACTGCGATTGATGAGAGAGTATGTGAATATTGTGGAAAGATGCATGGAAAGAAAATCTGACTGCAAGAAGATTTCTTCAAAAAAGGAAGCGTAATGCTAGGAAATAACTGAGGGAAAATAAAGCTCGACTATGAAGATGTCGTTGGTAGCCCTCTCCACCCAAACTGTAGATGTGACATGATTCCGCTGATTGAGTAAAAGAAAAAGAGCTATAAAAAGCTCTTTTTTAATTATGATTGATTATCTCTATTTTCTATACCTTTCTTCTTATCTTCTGGAAGAGCTGCATACATTGCATCAAGCTGATTATTTACTGTGATAACATGTTCAACAATAAAATTCAATAGAAAGAAAAGTTGATTAACAAGGTCTGCATTATCTGAACCTGTAAGATCTATTTGACCTAAATGTGAACCTCATTCATTTGCTGTTATTCTTACGATATCAAGTGCTTGTATTGCTTTTTCAGGTAATCATTTCTTTTTTAGATTTCCTATCCTAGTATTAAGCTTTCAGTTTGTTTCTCATAACTCTTCCGTAAGTTTTTCCAAAGCTAACCTTAGTAGAGCAGCAGCTGCTCTAGGAGATTTTCAAGCAATATCTCTTGCTTCATTATAAAGTTCCTTTACTGTATCAGGCATATCTAGATGAGGCATCGTAATCACGGATACTGTGGGATATATTAATTCATTATTTCCCCGCATCGAAAAATTTCAACAGTGATCACATTTTGAGGCGTTCCAATTAGATAAAAAGATTTCCTTTCAATTTTTGTTATATCGTAGATCTCACCATATTTGTTGTGCAAAAACATTACAATAAGGGCAATGAAAAGCATTTAATTTATATTCTGGAGCTACATATTTATCGTGCATTATTTATGGGCTAGAAAACTAAAACCTACTTACAAAAAGAATGATTAACATATTCTTTTTTTCATTGATCGTTGTAATAATAACACCCACCTCTTTTTCATGTATGATAAATCTTTTGGGAAGAAGTAGATTGTTTTTGAGGAGCTACAATTTGCTTAACAGGTATGCTTTTTTGTGATTCAAGTGCTTTTCTCTCTCCTTTACAAGCTGAATCAGCCCAAAGTCACAATCTTTTTTCTGATGCTGATTTTTGAGCAGACTTGAATTCTGATTGATATTTGTAGGGAAGATTGTAGGTGTATTCAAAACCGTATCCATCTTCAATCATTTTTTGATTGAGGTTTATGCCATTATATCGAACATATCAAAGCAATCTTCCGTATTTGTCTGTAGCAGTTTGACTTTGATCAGTTTCTAATTGTATTTGATTCACACCTTGCAAAAGGGATTTAAGATGTTGAGATGCTTCTACTCAGTAGCACTCGATATAACCATATCTCGTAGGGCTGCTCTCAGGAGTATCAAGTCAGATCATTCTGACTTTTATCTTTTTTCAATTATTATCTTTAATTGTGATAGTGTCTCAGTCAACGACCTTTATTAAAGAATAGGTCTCAAAAACTGAAGTTTCTATAGGTTTTTGCTCGATAGACTCTGTAGATTGCTTTTGTACTCTAGTAGTATTTTTATCAAATTGTAAATTTTGGACTTCTGGAGCTTGAGATGATGTTATACTAGAGTCTTCTTGAGGTAATAGTTCTGAAGTTTTTTCTTGTGGTGCGATTTTTTCTTTTGTTGATATATTCCTTTTTGTTTCAGGAATTATCAAAGAAGTTAAAAGCAAGACAAAAAAGAAGAAAAAAGTCAGAATTTTTAGACTTGTTTGCAAAAATCCAGTCTTTTTTTTAAGTTCCTTGCGGTTTGTATATCGTAGATAGGTAACAGATCAAAGGACAACACAAAGAAAGAAATAAGAAATCGAAACACTATCGGGGATTGCTACAAGTATTAATCATAAAACCAGCAATCAGAGGAGTTTCCAATAATTCATTTTTATGAATTATGAAATAAATGATCTTTTTTTATCTATTTTTGAAATAAAGTCAAGGAATAAAAAAAGCCCTCTCAAGTGAGAGAACTTAGAAAGTATAACTTTACCCTTTCTTTTTTCCTGTAATAAGTTCAGAGTAAGGTAAGGTTTCAATCCAGTCGCAAAACATTTGCCAATCTGGTAAGAGATGATTCCTCCTTTGCTTATAGATGGTTTTGAGCTGACGATAGTTGGTCGTCATTCTTGCGGTAAGCTCCAATCAAGCAGGTGCATTATACAAAAGCTTTAACTTATTCTCCTTTGTCGGATTTTCATTGTAAGCATCCTGTAACTCTTTCATGTGCTCCTTTGTTTGCTGAGAAACATATTCATTAAAGACTTCATCAAAGTTCATCTTAGTCAATCAAAGTCTGGTCTTAATGTGTTCGTGACGCCACGAAGTCGTCTCGTCGCCTCCGATAAGACGCAGAGGGATATATCGTTTTGGTATACCCCCTGTTATTGCTCGATTATCTCTGAATTCTCGTAGATATTTCCAATAATCGTAAGATGGTTCTCGGTATCTTTATATGCGAATTGTCAGTAACGGAAAGTGTAATCTGAAGAGTTTTTTATCCCATCCACCTCTTTAATTGAGGAACAATTGAACTGAATATCTGGATCAATTTCTACGACAGCAAATCTCCACCACTTCCCATTACTCTTATCATCTCGCTTGATGATATCTCCTTCATAAATTTCCTTACCGTTTTTATCTAGGAGTCAGGTGGATTGCATAGGGATATAATCTCTATGTACCCATTCGAGAATTGAAGACAGCATAACAGTTTTAAGGTTTTTGAGGACATCTCGTGAGAGGATTTTTCTTCCATTCCATGCCCTGATTTTTATTGGTCTCATCTTACTTAACCATAGAAGTTAAAAAATATATTGGATTATACCCTATTGCCAGATACATTATTATGTAGTCTGATTCAGAGCATATATTCATATCATCAAAGATACAGCTTTCCCTTATGATATTGAACAACCATTCCTTATTTAGCTTATCATTCGCTATCAACCGCTCAATGAATCAGAATTTTTTACTGATTATTGTCTCTTCTCATAATACTTCATTAGAATCTATAAGAAGGAACGATAGGCTTCTCTCATCATAGCTAGAAAATTTAAATTTACTTTCTCTTTGAGTCTGATACTCATTGAGGAGTTCTATTAGTTTTTTCATTATGTAATAATAAATTAAATAAAACTGATCTAATCCTTGAACATCTCACGGAATATATGAGCAATAACATCTACAGTCCATCCATTCCCTAACATCTTATAACGCTGAGAGTTGCTGACTCCTGCAGTATAATCATCAGGCAAAGTCTGAAGCCTCTCGCACTCAATAGGTGTGAGTTTCCTGTATCATTTCCCACAATCTACAAAATTGTTATATTGCCAGCAATTACTTGAGAGAGTTGGAGACTTCCCTTCCTTAACTCCTCCAGGATTTTTACCTCTAGGAAGCTGGTATATTGAATTGAACACTAATTGCCTGCGACCCTTAGCATAGGACTTAAGATTACCTCCTTTAGCGTAATTTGCATCTATGCAATAGGATTTATCCTGATCTACTATGCCATAATCTATAATATCCTTCAGTAGAATTCCCTTATCTTCTGGTTGCTTAATCACAACCTGAGAATAGCTTCAGTCTTCATTCCTTTTCCCTACTCGATAGAGCCTCTTTCTATTCTGAGCTGATACTAAGGCTGAGTCTATCTCCACTGGTTGGATACCGAACAGATGCTCTGAGATGATATTCTGTCGCTCCTTTTTCATCTTAACATTTTCCAAAAGGAAGTATCTTGGCTTCGCCTCATTCAGAATGCGAACGAACTCAAAGAAGAGCTTGGAACGAGGGTCTGAGAAGTTGAGTCCCTTGCCTGCATTAGAGAATCACTGACAAGGACTTCCTCCAATGAGGAGATCTAGTCATCACGATCACAACCTATAATATGATCATTCTGACTTAATGCGGTATCAATGATCAATCCCTCAGGTAAGCGTATAAAAGACCTCAACTCATTCGGCATTTCCAATCTGATGAATATCAGGGAAGTTTTTAGTTGCGATCTGTATTGCATACTTGTCGATCTCACTAGCAAAGTATCTCCGAACAGGTATTCAGGCTCTCTCTAGTGCTAATCTTCAACAACTCATACCATCGAATAAGGATAGAACTGCTATTGGTTGCATTATTATAATAAATCTAAAATCCAAGGAATATAGGTATTGCACCTATAAGCAGTAGTCACTTTCTATGTGTAGTAGTAACAAAATCAATTATATCAATATCTCTACTGAGCTTCCTTGATATCCCCCTTAAAAAAGGGAGAAAAGTCTGAATTTAATATAGTTCATAAATGTTTTTTTGTGTAAGCAAGGTTGGCTTGCTGTTATCTACAAGCTGAATTGGAGCATCGACACGATAATAAGGCAAACAATTCTGACTTACTTTGCGGTTGTCGTTGGTATCAAGGGTTCTACATGCTCCTGTATGCACACTCTTCAGCTGATACCCTTTTTTGAATTGATAGCCTACGACTTCCCAAACATTCTCTCTAGGAGCTCAGTCAATATACACTGGATTCAGGAATGCGATATAGCTTCAGATCATCAGCTTTCTTGTTTTATGTTTATACTCCTTGTCGTTAGTCCTCCCTTCTGCTCTGGCTTTTTTCTTAGCTAGATTTCTACAAGCCTTGCAGTTAGAAGTCCTTCCTGTAGTTGTTGCTTTCGTCCTGGCGAACTCATCTCGGAGCTTAAAGACTCCACATACCGTGCAGATTCTCCCGTTCTCTCTGACTTCTGTCTTGTTGTTATCTCTCAGTAGGGTAATTGGACTTATAGCCTTCTCTTTAGGGTATCAGTATCTAATTACACGACCGATGAATACAGAATATTTGCACTTCTCTCATTCGTAAGCACGATACCGATGAACCAGATCCCAATACTTTACATTATGATCTCCTCCTGCCATTTTCTATTCTACTACAGTTAAAGTAATCCCAACCTTATCTATTCAGAGAGCCTTCAGATCTACAAGCTTCTTGGTTGCCTCTCAGTCGATCTTAAATTTGATTTCATTGAAACCTAGTGAGCGGATAACAAACCCCCTAAAGCTGAATCTCTCGTATGAGTCGTCCTTAATCAGCTGATCTTCCTCTCTCGGTGGGTGGATGGAAAGCTCATAGATCATAGCTAGTCCTTTCAGTTTCTCATCCAATGAGATAACTACTGTGTAGCCATCACCTATCTCATAGCCGAATTTTTTGATCTCGGCGGTTGTTTTTATTGATTGCATACTATAAATAGCATAAAAGTTAAATATGGCAGTCATATACTGACAATAGAGTATCTTCTGGAAGATCTTCTAATAATTTTTTGAATTCTGATGCTCGATCTTTAGGAGATTTTCTGTCAGATACTGCTCATCGTCGTCCCATTTCTCCTTCCTCATATCGAACTCCATCTTTTATAACCGCAAAGGTATAAAATCATGGACAAATGCTTTTTACATATTCTTCTACTGAGGTAAATCACTCAAAATCTTCAAGTGAGATATCTCGGAAACTGATGTTTAGTTCTTCACATTTTTTATAAAACTCCTTTACCTCTTCTTGAGCTCCATAGATATCTCTAGCATTCTGGATATTCTCCTTGTGTTGTTCTACTAAATCCTTCCACTTTTGTGGGACAATAGGAAACTGATTATTATAAGCGTCAAATAATGGCTTATAGAATCAGATTTCTCTTTCTAATTTTGATTTATACATTCATTCAAAATCTATATCTCATTTCCTTGCTTTAGAACATTTCCTTTCTCTTTTTAATTTTTCAATTTCACTAATTGGAGTCAAGAAAGAGAAGTCTCACATATTTTTTTCATCAAATTCTACATCTTTTTTTAGTGAGAAAATTCCGCCTCGTCTACCTCATAGTTGATACCAGTCCCACTTTGCATTTGGATTCTCTCGGTATCCTCAATCTTCATCTTCTGGAACAATTCAGGATTTTTTAAAATCTTCTTCGGTATCAAACCAATGTTTATTTCAATCTTTGTCATAAACACAGTATTTAAGGTATTCTTTTGGACAATCCTCCATATTATTCTTTTGGAATGGTGCTAATTGTTTTTCTGGGTTATCTCAGATAACCAAAACTGTAAAATGTGACATACTATAAATCTATAAAAAATAAAATCTCTTCTTCACCGCTTCTCAGCATCTCTTCCCTCAGATCAGTCTACTTGGTCAGTAGAACTTAGTCCCTCACTTCCGCTTAGAATAACAGATAAAAAGCTGATTTCTCCAGTCTTTCCACTCAGGAGCCAACGGCTCTTTGTGTCGCCTGGTATTGAGTTGACACAAGCCGTAAGCTTTCCCTCAGTCTCCAACAGCTCAAGTAAGCCACTGACCATTCTCACACTCGATTAGTGAGACAAAATCCAATCCTCCGAGCTGGTAGGATTCTTGGACTATCTCTTGGCGATAGTCGGTAGGAGAAAAACCAAGATGCTGGATTTTTTGATTAACGGGTGGAGTTTCCTCAGGGCGAGCGATAATCAGAGTCTCGCCAGAAAGCAGGTAGATAACACCACCTTCTTCTACCATATGGCACTTGCATTTTAGATTATTGATCAATATGAGTGCAAAAACAGCTAGTAGAAGTGGGGTTATTAGTCATCTCATCTTTTCTTACTTAATCTGTAAATTCTGTCTGGTCTCGATCATTGCTCCAGCGACTTCAAGTCAGGCTTTTAGAGCTTTTTTAATTTCTGTTTTATCTACAGAAACCGTGATCTTTTCCTTCTTGTAGTATGCAGGTATCGCCTCCTCATCTGTAAAGACTACTGCTTCAGATTTACGATAGCTAAGCTCGTTAATCTCTGTTTGCATCTTCTCAATCTTGAAGAGCTTGAGGAGGTAGTCAATTTGCTTATCTACAGAGGCTACCTTTCTATCGTGAGCTTGTTTGAGCTCCATAAGTCTCTTAATCTCTGCATCTAATCCAACAGAGAAAATCATGCTATCCTGTCTCTGCTTGAGTCTCCATTCGATGAATGGCTTAGCCTCAGATTGTGACTTAACTACTAGCTCTTGAGCATAGGCTTTAAGATCTTCCACCTCTTCAGGAGCGATTCCGTTCCCTTCGAGATAGTCAGGATTATCTAGCTGTTCCATAAGGAGCATGGCATCTGATAGATTGTTGATTGATTCTTTGATTGACATGGTATTTACTATAAAAAAGATAAAAATTCTGATTTAATCTTGTCGTGCCTTGTAGGGATCACGAGGTGGGAAAGTTTTCCAAATCTTCTCCCATCTCCTCGTCTTTCCATTCCACTTCCTCCGTGGATACATCTTTTTTACTTTAGATATGTCTGGAGGAGGGGGATTCTTTAATTTCTCACACAAGCGATCTACTTTTGCCTGCACGACGCTAAAAGGGCAAATCATTAGCATCTCTATCCAAATCTTCTGGTTCTGTTTCCCCTTGTTCTCCTAAGCAGGATTCCCAAAGTTCACAAAGCTTATCAGTCATTACACGAGATACCATGTAATCTTTTTTGATTGCATTTAATAGATCTTGAGCTGTTGTGAATGAGGAAACAAACAGACGTTTCTCTGAGAGCTCTTTCAATTCTGGTTCATTGAATCGAGGCTTTGTAGTTTCTGGTCTAACATCTTCTGAGTTAGAAACAGGGGAAGAAGTCTGATTTTTTTCTTCTTTTTTTACCTCTTTGACTTCTATTACTTCTGAAGTAGCGATTCCCATATCTTCTACATCTTGAGTATAGAACTCACTCGCTCCAGTAGCATTTAATATAGCACCAACATACGCCCTTTTCTGTGCCATTTTCTGAATGGTGTTTTTGTGGGTAAGCTTTCAAGTTTTTACCTGTTCTCTCTGTTGCCAAACTCGACCAGAATTCCCTCTTTTTCGTTTTCCTAGTCATTCTGCTTTGAGTCTCTCAATTTCTATATCATCCTGTTTTCAGTCCTTTATTGGTTTAGATGCATCTTTCCAAGCGGTAAAGTTATATCTTTCCTCCATAGTATTGCATGATCCCTCACACATTCAGAGAACAAAACCATTCCTATCCTTGATTGTTACCATGTAGTTTACATCATAGAAATCGCGGTCAATGTCTAGTGTCTCGGTAGTCTTTTCTGTAAATGCTTGGAGTCCATAGACAAGCCTCAATTTTTCAGCTCAAGGCTTGAAAAGTGAGGGTTTAGATACTCCAGGAATTACTCAATAATCCATTTTCTCTTTCATAATTTCTTGGCTAAACTGTACAAACTGAGCATACCAGTTTTTAGTAGTTTCCAAAGGTTGCATACTTAATTCTGTTGTCATGTTTATTGGTTATTAAAATGTAAAAATTAAGATTCTGATTTTAATCTTGCGATAATGTTATGGAGTATCTCCATGTTGAGCCTCGCTCCAGTTTTTCTCCTTTCGTCTACTCTTGCTTGCACTCTTGATCTCAAATTGAGGTCTGAGATATTCTGCAGGATATAGTTATCAATTTCATCAATCTTCTTTTTAATAATTCTCTTGATAGCACTTTTAGAAAGGAGCTCATCTCCAAGATCAAGGAACTTATCAGAATTTTTAAGAAGTTCTTGGAGTCCTTCCTTACTTTCTGCTGTAGCAATCATTTCTCCATCAAAAGTCTCAATATAAGCAAGTTCTTTATAGATTTTTAGTATAGTAGTCATTTTGTACAAAAGAGGGACTAAAGCTTTTTAATTACTTTTTGCGGAGTAATCTTTTTGAATTCCGTCTTGCATACCTGCATAAGCGAAGCAAGGTTACGATAGATAAGCTCTGGACTTGCTATCTTTGGAGCGTGATACTCATTATTAGCGATGATTTTCAAGATCATCTCAAGTGTTTCCTGCCAAGTAAATTTTCCATCCTGCACTGAAGTCAGATTTTTCAGCTTTTTTATCAAATGGTTGGCAAATTGTCTCTGCTTTCCATCACTGCCATTCATAATCCCTCCATTGTAGGACTTAATCAAATCTATAGCTTCATTGATCTCAATGTTGCCATATACTTCTTTTTCTTTTTTGGCGGAACTTTTTTCTTTTTCTTCTTCTAAATTTTTTAAAGAAGAATTTTTTAAATCTGATTTTTCCCCCTGTTCTGTATCCGTTAGGATACTTTCTTCGTTAGAAGAAAGAGTATTATTTCTTGTAATATTATTATCTTGTATTATTATGTTGCACTTTTCTGCAAGGGGGGTCTTGCACTTTTCTGCAACCTCCTCTTGTTCTCAACTACAAGAGGCATCTTGTGTTTTTATGCAAGAGGCTTTTTGCACTTTTCTGCAAGTAGTCTTTATGGTTTTTTTGAGCTCTTTAAGCTCTCAAACATAAATCTTACGCACGAATCAGCTTTCATTTTCTCTACTGACTTGCAGGTATCATTTTTTCTGCATATCAGAGATTGTTTTACTGACTCGTGTCGGATCTTTTTTATATAGCTCTGCAAAGTAACTATTCCCAGCATAGCAGTATCATTCCTTATTTGTCAGAGCGGTGATCTCTGCATAGAGAATCTTCTGAAGACTGGTAAGGTCTTCTGCATATCTGACATCCGCTGGCAAAATAGCATAAAAACTCGGTTTCTCCGCCATTTAATGCACCACACAAAATAAAAATGACTATTCAGAAGCCTCTAAGTTAAGTTTCTTCTGAAGCTCCTCACAAGCGGTTTTTACTGCTTGCTTCACTTCTTCCCTGCAAGGAAGGACACAGGCAAAGATATTTGCCTTAATTTCCTTCCCACCAAATTTGGAGCAAAGCTCCTTAAACAGCCTCTCCCATTGAGAGACTTCGTAGAATAAGTTTGTCCTCTCTCTATTGATCCATTCATAATTAAAATGGATCGCATGAAGGTCTTCCACCTTCTCGCTCTTGATGAGCTTGTAATTCTCATCAAGAGTATTCTCCACAACGGAGATAGATGCCTCTAGGCATCTCATTCCTCCTTTTTCAAGGAGGAGTTTGATCTTTTGATTTTTCATTTTTTGAGTTTTTACCTGATAAAAATGAATTTTCTTTTAAAATTTTGTTTTTTCTGGATCTTATCAATCTCAGCAAAGAAGAAGTAAACAAAAGCAGGTCAGCCAATTAGTACTGCTATTGAGGGATTGAATGCGAATCGTACTAAAAATCCAAGTACGAGAAAAATTGTCTTCTTCATCTGTAAGATGAGCTTAATAAGAAATAAAGAGGTGCAATCTAATACCTCTTTTAACTGTGATGTTCCTTCTTATCTGCTTATATGCAGGCGACTAGGTCTTCGATGGAAACAAATTTGAAAAAAGTCTTATTAGATTGCAAAGCGATGAGGTGCTACCTCTCACCACAATGCAATTTAATAAGACCTTTATTGGTGCAGATTCCTGCATTGTGTAGCACTGGTTATCCCACTCTTTTTTAAAAACAAACCTCATAGCAGATATAAGCAAAAAAGAGTAGTGGGGGAACACTACTCTTTTCTAGTCTGTTAATATATTATTCCAACACAGTGATACATTCGATATGATGTGTTTGAGGAAACATATC